>Ga0315298_1003847_pt1 | contig 23186 bp, 22 predicted proteins | sample WHS_1_MG_FD_203077 | JGI IMG/M metagenome (GOLD analysis project Ga0315298, IMG submission 203077) | Extremophilic microbial mat communities from Washburn Hot Springs, YNP, Wyoming, USA - WHS_1_MG | ecosystem: Environmental > Aquatic > Thermal springs > Hot (42-90C) | place: USA: Wyoming...
GTCTTGAAAAGGAAGTCGAAAGCTGTCGCTACCCCGAGGCCGATGAAGCCCCACATGATGGAGTAGTGGACGAACCAGGGACGGAGCCACACGGGGCGCTGGGCGTCGATTTCGCAGGTTCGGAACCGCTTCTGGTTCGCCATCTCGGCCAGCACCGCACCGATGGCCGGGACGACCCGACCGAACGGGCTGCCGCCCTCGGTTCCGGCCTCGGAGCCCTCTCCAGCCGGTTCCATCGACCCCGCCAGGTGGCGGATAAGCCGGACCGTGTTCAGAACGGCCATCCCGCCGATCAGCACCATCACCAGCACGCCCATATCGTGAATCAGCTCGAAGGGGATGAAACCGAACAGGTCGAGGGCGCCGGCCGCCGGAGCTTCCGCACGGCTCAGCAGCACCCCGGCGAAAAGGGCGGCCAGGAGCAGCGCGAAGCCCGCCGTGAAGACGGTCGACGTGTACATGAGGCGCGAGATGCCGGTGGGGTCCAGAGCGGCGATGGTGTACCGCCTCACCGCCTCCAGGTACTCGCTCGGCCTGGCCTGGCGAGGGCAGGTGTCCGAGCAGTCCCGACAGTTCCAGCACAGCCAGGCCTCCTTCGCCGAGAGCAGACGGTCTCGCATCCCCAACTGTCCGTACCGTATCAGACGGCGGGGGAAGCTGGCCGTCTCCACCGACTGCCGACAGACGGCCGTGCAGTTTCCGCAGTTAAAGCAGCCTTCGACGTCGAAGGCCCCGAACTTCTTCAAGTCCCGAAGGAGTGTCGTATCCACTCTATGTACTGTCACGTTTCACTCCAGGTGATGAGTGATGAGTCGAGACCGATGATCACACTCATCACTCATGACTCATGACTCATTACTCGCTAGCCGATACTGGAAGTAGTTGCCCTCCTGGTCTCCCTCAACGACCTTACCGTACTTCTTGAGTGCGATCAGATGCCAGAAGACCGTGGCGGTGGGTAGCTTGGCCTCCATCGCCAGGGCCGGCACCGTCCTGGGTCCCTGTTGGAGGATCCTGGTCAGCTCGTTGACTGTCTTGATCTGATCCTTGAGCCTGGTCTGGGCCAACTCCAGCGCTGCCCTTCGCTGCTCCCTGAGGGTCTTGAGCGCCTCTCTGTTCTTTTCTTTGTCGGTCATCGTGCCGCCTCCACCGCCACCTCTTCCGAGCAGAGGGCGTCGACCATAGCGTCGTACTGCTCCAGCGTCCAGCCCTTCAGCTCGATGGCGCCACGAGGGCAAACCGCGACGCAAGCCCCGCATCCCTTGCAGAGAGCCGGGTTGATTTGGGCAACAGCTTTCCCATTTCGGGCCTCGCAACCCGGGGATAGCACGAGCGTCCCCTCGTATGCGCACACGGCCAGGCACTCCTCGCAGCCGTCGCACTTCTCGGAGTCGACGGTTGCCACAAAGGGATCCAACTCCACGTAGCCCTTGGACAGAATGGTGGACGCCTTCGCGGCCGCCGCCGAGGCCGACGCGCTGCTCTCGGTGATGTCTTTGGGTCCCTGAGAAGTGCCCGCCAGCAGGACGCCGTTCACCGCCACCTCCACCGGTCGCAGCTTGGGGTGGACCTCCAGCAGGAACCCATCGGAGCCGACCGGCAGCTTCATCTGGTGGACCAGATCCTCCACTTTGCGTGGTACCATGCCGACCGCGAGCACTACCAGGTCCACCGGCACCTCGACCTCCTGCCCCCAGGTAAGCCGGTCCTTCACCCGCACCACCAGTGGGTGCTTGGTGCCTTCGACAGCGGGCTCAACAGATGGTGGCTCTTCGGCCGAGTACCGGAAGAAGATGACCCCCCGCCGAGAGGCGCTCTCATAGTACTCCTCGTGGCCCCGGCCGTAGGTTCGGATATCTCGATAGAAGTCGAATACGTTGAGGTCCGGGAATCGCTCGCGTAGCTCGTTGGCTGCCTGGAGAGTCGCCGTGCAGCACACCCGAGAGCAGTACTCGTTCAAGGGCTTGCCGTCTTGAGGCTCGTGGACGCCCTCGATCTGGCGGCTGCCCACACAGTGGATCATGGCGATGGAGCGGACTTGGCGTCCGTTCCATCGTAGGACCCCGTCACTGGAGGAGGAAAGGCTGCTCGGGGAGACCTCACCCCCGGCCCCTCCCCGCAGCGGGGAGGAGGGAGGGGGTGGGGTCTGCGACCCGGATGCCTTCATCAGGCTGATCAGCTGCGGCAGAGTAATCACCTCGGGGCTCTCGCCGAATCCGAACTCCCCGAGGGATGGCTCGTAATGCTCGAAGCCGGTGGCGACCACCACCACACCGGCGGTAATCTCCAGAACGGATGGCTCCATATCCAGGTCGATGGCCGAACCGGCTACCTCGGCGCATCGTCCACAGCGGTTGCATGCCCTCCAGTCGATGGCTGGCAGTGGAGGATAGGAGCCTGGGTAGGGCTGATAGATCGCTTTGCGGGTGGTCAGTCCGTAGTCGTGCTCGTTCCCCACCTGGACCGGGCAGGCTTCCTCTGCCTCTTCGAGGGATGTGAAGGGGCGCTCCACGCCCCGGGACCGGAGCCGCACCTTCAGGCGGAAGTTTCCGACGTAACCGTGGGTCTCGATCACCTCCGCATTGGTGAGCACCTCGATCCTGGGGTTCCCCGCCACCTCCCGGATCAGGGGATGCAGGAGGTCCAGGGCTCGCTCGCCGGTGGGGTAGACCCGATCCAGCCGCGCCACGTTCCCGCCCAGGAAGGGCGACTTCTCCACCAGGGTGACGCCGACGCCATCCGCTGCCAGGTCTCTGGCGGCCTTCAGCCCGCTGACCCCTCCGCCGATCACCACGGCGTGCTTTCGAGCGTCAACTCGTATCGGCTCCAGCGCCTCCAGCCCCCGGGCCTTGGCCACCGCCGCGGCCACCAGTCGTGTTGCCTTCTCCGTCGCCTCCCTGGGGTGGGCGTGGGTGACCCAACTGACCTGCTCCCGGATGTTGGCGTGTTCGTACAGGTAGGGGTTGAGGCCCGCTCGCTGAAGAGCGCGGCGGAAGGTCTGCTCGTGCAGCCTCGGGGAGCAGGAGGCCACCACCACCCGATCGAGAGCTTGCTTCTGAATGTCTTCCTGAATCAACTGCTGGCCAGGATCGGAGCACATGAACAGGTGAGTCCTGGCCACTGCCACTCCCGGCAACCGGCTCGCCCGCTCGGCCACCTGCTTCACGTCGACCACGTCGGAGATGTTGCCGCCGCAATGGCAGATGTAGACCCCGACGCGAGGTTCCGATGATCTATTCATGGACCGCTCCCCCTACCATCGCCAGGTCGGGCGCCTCCGCGGGAGTGTGATCGCCTTCGCTGTGGAGGCCCAGTTCCCGGAGGAAGAGCGATGCCTCCATGGCAGCCGCTCCGCCCTCGACTATGGAATCCACTATGTCCTTGGGGCCGGCCGCCGTGCCGGCCACGAAGATGCCGCGCTGGTCGGTCAGAGAGGGTCGGAGCTTCGGCTGCGGGGTGTGCACAAAGCCGTCGGCCGCCGCCCTCAGCGAAAGGGCGCGCGATGGCCTCCATGCGGGCTGCATTCCCAGGGACAGCACCACCAGGTCATGCTGCCGCTCCCTGGCCACACCGTCCTCCTCCAGCATCTCCACCCTCACCACCGGGCTCTGGTTCCCCCCCTCCCGGATGCGAGCCACTTTGCCTTTGACGAACTCGATGCCCATGGCTTGAGCGTTCTGGAAGAACTGCTCGTATCCCTTTCCGAAGGCTCGGATATCCATGTAGTAGATGGTAATGTCCGCCAGGGGGAGAGCACCGGAGAGCAGCATCGACTGCTTGATGGCGTACATGCAGCACACCCTGGAGCAATAGGACACGCCCAGGCTCTGATCCCTGGAGCCCGCGCACTGGACAAAGGCTATGGACTCGGGCACCTTGCCGTCCGAGGGTCGCAGCACCCGGCCATAGGGCCCGTGGGGGGCCAGTAGCCGCTCCATCTGGAGCCCCGTGATGACGTTGGGAACCTGGCCGTAACCGTACTGGGGCTTTGCCGCCGGTGGCGTCTGGTCGAAGCCTGTGGCGACGACGACGGCCCGGGTTTCCACGGCTGCCTCCTCGGCCTTCTGGGAGAAATCTATGGCCCCCGCCGGGCATACCTTCTCGCACTTGCCGCAGAGGACGCAGTCGTCCAGGTCCAGCAGGGCCGTCTGCGGGATGGCGTTGGAGAAGGGCACGTAGATGGCCTTCCGCGCGCCGAAGCTGCCCTCGAAGGTGTGGGGAACGGTGACGGGGCAGGCGTATTCGCACTGGCGGCAGCCGATGCAGGCCTCCTCGTCGACGAAACGGGGCTTCTTGACCACCGTGGCAACAAACTCTCCAGTGGTGCCCTCGATGGACTTGAGCTCGGTATAGGTCAGGATCGATATGTTGCCGTGGTGGGCGGAGGCGGCCATCTTGGGGGTGGTGATGCAGCTCGCGCAGTCCAGGGTGGGAAAGACCTTACTCAGGGAGATCATCTTGCCCCCGATGCTGGGCTCCTTCTCCACTACGACCACGCGAAAGCCCCGGTCTCCCAGGTCGAGGGCCGCTTGCAGGCCGCTGATCCCTCCTCCCACCACCAGGACGTCCGCCTTCAACCGATTAGTGCTCATCTTCAAGCAGCTCCCAGCTCTTGCAACAGGTTGTTCATCTGGTTGACCTCTCGGAGGAAAGCTCCCGAGCAGACGGTGCAGATGGAGGTCAGCCGGATGCGCCGCGGGTCCAACCCTCGCGCCTTCATGGTGGGGTAGAGAGAGTCGATCCGCTCTGCCAGCCTCTTGTAGGCGCCTTCATAGGGACAGTCCGTCCCGCAGGCCATGATGATGATCCCGCCTATCCCCTTTTCGAAGCAGCGCAGATAGAACTGGTCGGGGAAGAGGACTGGTGCGGGAACCCGCAGCACGTAGACGTTGGATGGGTAGTCGATGTGGGCTTGCCCCACCGTGTCCGCGCCAGGATAGGCGCAGGATACGGTGGCCAGCACCAGTATCTTGTTGGTGGCTGGACTCGCGGAAACAGCGGCCATGATGCTATTTCCTTCGGGTCACGAAGATCCGCTCGTAGCCGTCGCCCACCAGGTAGCCGATGTACTCGTGGCCCACCTTCTTGGCCCAGAGAGGGATGTCCTTCTTGGTGCCGGCGTCGTTGGACCAGATCTCCAGGACACCCCCCACCGGCACGGTACCGATGGCCTTCTTGGCCTCCAGCAATGGACCCGGGCAAGCGCTGCCCCTTGCGTCCACGACTTTCGCCGCCTGTACGGTCGTCAGATCTACCTGAGTCATCTCTCTTCTCCTCAAGTGTGTTATTGGCTATCAGCTATCAGCCTCTAAGTACTGTTTCTCGCTGGGCAGTGGGCGCGCACATCGCCAATCGCTGACCGCTGGATCAGTAGTTCAACACCGCCTTGGCTTCCAGAACCTCCTGCACCACGGCAGCAGCCTTCCCCAACTCTGCACCCTCGAGCAGCATGTCGGGCGTGATCTTCCGAGACTCGAGGCAGGGGATGCAGACGAGGATCTTGCCTCCGAATTCCAGGAAGCTGTCGACCAGTTTCTTCAGTGGGTCGAAACCCGCGGCGAAGATGTGCTCGTTACAGCCCTTTTTCATCAGAGTGACGCCGGCACTCTGAAGGATCACCGTCACCTGGACGTCCATGGCCAGCGCGGCGTTTCCCACTACGAAGGGGAGCGTGGCCTTCTCGGGATCTTCGCCGCCGTGGGTGGCAAAGATGACGATCTTCTCCGGTCTGCTCTCTTCCATTCCTATCACCTTTCGTTAGCTGACAGCTAGATGAACAGCGTCGTCTTGCTCCTGTCGGCGGCGTCCAGGAAGCTGGCCACGCCTCCGAACTCCACGCCGTCGATCAGCTCCCCGGGCTTGATCCCCATGATCTCCATGGTCATGGTGCAGGCGACCAGATGGACGCCCGCCTCCTGGGCGGTCTTCATCAGCCTGGGCAGGCTGTAAACGTTCTTCCGCTGCATGACCCGCTTCATCATCATGGTGCCCATACCGCCCAAGTTCATCTTGGAGAGCTTCAGCTTCTCGGCGCCCCGGGGCATCATCCAAGCGAACATGGATTCCACCAGCCCCTTCTTGACCCTGACGGGCTCGCTCTTTCGCAAGACGTTGAGCCCCCAGAAGGTGAAGAACATGGAGACAGGCGTATCCATGGCCGCGGCGCCGTTGGCGATGATGAAGGCCGCCAGCAGCTTGTCGAGATCGCCCGAGAAGATGACCATTGAAAGACCGTCCGTCCGCTGCTGGGCTTCCTCGACGACCGCCGGCGCCTCGACCATCTCGTCCACAACCACCTTGCACCTCCTGACAGAAAAGAGACTTGGCCGTGGGTGAGTCTGAGCCCGCCCACGCCCTCGTGTGCAGCCTTGACCACTCATCAGCCAAGTCGTTTCACGCGCGGGCAGCATACCATACCTGGGAAGGGAATACAATAGCTTTTTGCGACAATTTATAACAAGGAGTTCCACGCGATATCGAGTCTGTTGTGTCCGGGAGAGCTGTGGTAGAATTGGGGTGTCAACGGATACCCGCCAGGGGTAGGACCAGGGAGAGGTCAAGGGGAGGGGCGCGTGGAGAGGCTGCTAACCACAAGAGACCTTCAGCAGATCCTTCAGGTGGACCGGATCACCGTGTACCGGATGCTAGAGGCCGGAGAGCTGCCGGGCATCAAGATCGGCGGCCAGTGGCGATTCCCCGAGCAGGAGGTGAAGGAATGGCTGGAGGGCGTCAAGGCGAGGCGGGCGGGCGCCGACGCGGCAGCGTGTTCGGTTCCAGGCCTCTCAGCCGATGTTCCATCGGAGGATGCCCCGGTTCCATCCCTTCGGCTGACCGATCTGGTCAGCACCGTCTGTCTTCAGAATGTGCAAGATGGCTTCGCCGAGGCGGTGGGAGTAGCCTCCCTGGTGATCGATCTGCAAGGCACGCCCCTTACCGCCATCTCCAACGCCTGCGCCTTCTGCCGGCTCGGCCGGACGTCCGGGGAGTTTCGGCGGCGCTGCTCCGCCTCCTGGGCCAGCCTGGCCCACGTGGAGGAGGAGGCGCCGGAGGTGCACCTCTGCCACGCGGGGATCGGCTACGCTGTGGCCCCGGTGCAGGTGCACGGAAGGCGGATTGGGCTGGTGGTAGGGGGCCAGTTCTGGTCGGAGCGTCCGGAGTCGGAGCAGATGCGCGGCGTCGCCCACCGTCTGGCCTCGGAGTGCAGTCTGCCCCCGCATGACCTCCTGGCGGCCATGGACAGCGTGCCCGTCTTCGGCCAGGAGCGGGTGTTCCTGGTCACCAGGCTGCTGGCCACCATAGCCAACACTGTCTCCGAGATCGGCTTCCAGGGCTACCAGGTGCGGCTCAAGCTCCAGCAGATAGCGCGGATAGTCAAGAGCATGTAGCGCGGTTCCTCGGCCGCACCTCCTCCAGCGCAACGTCCCCCACTATCCAGACCCCCACAAGGGATGGACTTCCGACCAAACCTCGTGCCAGGTATTGTGGAACAAGGAAGATAGGTACCGAGGTGCGGCCAACATAGATACTCGCCTCACCACGGCTAGTCAGCCCTGCCGATTCCTCACCCGCCTGGTAACCCATATCCTGTTTCCATCCTCTGGCCGGCCATGCGCCAGTGCGGGCAACTGGACCAGGTGGTCCACTGGTCAGTCAGCCCCCGGTCTACCCGGCGCGGTCGGATCCCAGTGGTTGGACGGCAAAGGGAGGTGACTATGGTCGGTAACTCGCTGTCTCCGCATGGTGGAGAACTGATCGAGCGGGTGATTGACCCGGCAAGGGCTCAGAAGGAGGTCCAAGGGCTTACGCGGATACCGATCCGCGGTCAGTTGGCCCGGGAGTGTATCAACATCGCCTACGGCTTCTTCTCTCCCCTCGAGGGGTTCATGTCCAAGGCCGACGTGGACTCCGTGGTGAAGAGCATGACGCTGGCCAGTGGCTACGTGTGGAGCATTCCCATTGTCTTCGACATGTCCGATGCCGAGATCCGAGAGTACGGGCTGAAGGTGGGTGACGTGGTGGTCCTCACCTACCAGGACAATCCCCTGGCAACCCTGGAGGTGGAGGAGATCTTCGCCTACGACAAGGAGTCGATGGCGAAGCATGTCTACGGAACCACCGACGACAAGCATCCGGGGGTGAGGCGCACTCGGGCCTACAAGGACAAGTTCGTTGGGGGGTCGGTGACCCTGGTGAACCCTCCGAAGATCAATCCACCCTTCGACCAGTTCTGGTATCCCCCCAGGGCGCTCCGCGAGAGGTTTGCCCAACGGGGATGGAAGAAGGTAGTGGCGCACCAGACTCGGAATGTCCCCCACGCCGGGCATGAGTGGCTGATGAAGGGGGCCTGGTTCTCCGCCAACGCCGATGCCATCTTGGTCAACCCGGTGATCGGCGAGAAGCGCCAGGGTGACTACATCGACGAGGCAATCATTCTCACCCACGACGCGCTCCGTAAGGCCGGCTACTTCAAAGAGGACATCCACATGACTTCGCTCCTGCTGTGGGACATGCGCTACGCTGGACCGCGAGAGGCCGTGTTCCACGCCATTGTCAGGAAGAACCTGGGCTGCACCCACCACATGTTCGGTCGCGACCACGCGGGGGTGGGAACCTACTACGACACCTACGCCGCGCACCGCATCTTCAACGAGCTTCCAGATCTGGGCATATACCCGGTCAAGACCCTGGAGTGGTGGTACTGTCCGGAATGTGCCGGGATCGCCTACGAGGAGCAGTGCGGCCACACGGAGAAGGCCCAGAAGTTCAGCGGCAGCCTCATCAGGAGCATCATCGAGGACGGGGTCAAACCTCCTCGCCTCATCTTTCGGCCAGAGGTGTTCGACATTGTGATGGAATGCGCCGAGAAGTACGGGAATGGCTCGCCCTTCGTCACCGAGAGCTACCTTCAGCGCGGGGATCCCGTCATGACCATTCCACCTCTGTAGCTCTTCGCGAAGATGGAGCCAAGTTCGGCAGCGGGAGGACATCTAGGTGAGCGAGGAACTGTTTCGGATCAACATCTGGATCAATGAGGACCGCTACGAAAAGCTGAGGGATGCGGGCCTGGCCGAGATGAGCAAGGATGTCCTGGCGGGGTTGAGGGTGATCCAGGTGCCTACCACGGCCGCCCAACGGGACGCTTTCTTGGCTCGTTTCCCCAATGCCAAGTGCGACACGGCGACTACCAAGACCATCGAGTTGCTGCCCAGAGCGGTGAAGGACAGCCTGCTGGATCTGGTGCTGAAGAAGAGGAGCGTCGACGTCGCGGCTGAGTATCTGGAGTCTCTGGGCTAGCGCCCAAGGCTGCCCGACTGCAGCTTAACGGAGTCGGCAGGCGGGCCGGCCCGTTGCAGCGGCGGCGGGCCCAGCGCCATGGAGTAGAGAGAGCAGGTAACCAAGAACGAGGAGGGCAAGAGATGCCGAGTTTCGTGAACCCGGAGAAGTGCGACGGGTGCAAGGCCAAGGATAAGACCGCGTGCCAGTATGTGTGCCCCAACGACCTGATGACGCTGAACAAGGAGACCAACAAGGCCTACAACCAGGAGCCCGATCTCTGCTGGGAGTGCTTCTCCTGCGTGAAGATCTGCCCGACCCAGGCCATCGATGTCAGAGGCTACTCCGATTTCGTTCCCCTTGGTGCCAGCATCACGCCTCTGAGGGGGACCGATTCCATCATGTGGACGGTGCAGTTCCGAGATGGGCGCATCAAGCGCTTCAAGTTCCCCACGCGGACCAAGCCCGAGGGGTCTGTGGTGCCGTATGTTGGCATGAGCGAGGCGAGCGAATCGGAGCTGCGGACCCAGGAGCTTTCGGGCGAGCCCAAATGGCTCGGGATCCCGGAGCTTCCCAGGATGAAGAAGTAGGAGGCGGAGAGAATGAATCCTGAGGTCGTGAGAGTTGACACCGACGTCCTGGTGGTCGGCGGCGGAATGGCTGGCTGCGGCGCCGCATACGAGGCTAAGTATTGGGGCAAGAATCTGAGGGTGACGCTGGTCGAGAAGGCCGCCATCGAGCGAAGCGGCGCCGTCGCCCAGGGGCTATCGGCCATCAACACCTACCTGGGCCAGCGCTGGGGTGAGAAGACGCCGGAGGATTTCGTCCGGTACGTTCGGACGGACCTGATGGGGATCGTCCGGGAGGACCTGGTTTACGACGTCGCCAGGCACGTGGACTCCTCGGTGCACCTCTTCGAGGAGTGGGGCCTGCCCATCTGGAAGACACCGGAGGGGAAGTACGTCCGCGAGGGCCCGTGGCAGATCATGATCAACGGCGAGTCCTACAAGACCATAGTCGCGGAGGCGGCGAAGACCGCCATCGGGGCGGAGAATCTCTACGAGCGAGTGGTCGTCACCCATCTGCTCAACGACCCCTCCGACCCGGGCCGGATCTCCGGTGCCATCGGCTTCAGCGTCCGCGACGAGAAGCTCTATGTCTTCAAGGCCAAAGCGGTGATCGTGACGGCTGGTGGGGCAACACTGCTGTTCAGACCCCGATCCGTGGCCGAGGGCCTGGGCCGAACCTGGTACGCCATCTTTGATACCGGCTCCACCTTTGCCATGCAGGCGCAGGCCGGCGCCGAGATGACCCAGATGGAGAACCGTTTCATCCCCAGCCGCTTCAAGGACGGGTACGGTCCCGTAGGCGCATGGTTCCTGCTGCTCAAGTCCGTGGCCACCAACGCCTACGACGAGAACTACATGCAGACCCGCGCCGCGGAGCTGGGGAAATACGAGCCCTACGGCTCGGCGAAGCCCACACCCACCCCACTCCGCAACCACCAGATGATGCTGGACATGATGGAGGGCAAGGGCCCCATCTACATGCGAACCGATGAAGCGTTGGCCAGACTCTCGGGTGGTGACAAGAAGAGGCTGCGGGAGCTGGAGTCCGAGGCCTGGGAGGACTTCCTGGACATGACCTGCTCCCAGGCGCTGCTGTGGGCGGCCCAGAACATTGATCCCCAGATGATGCCCTCGGAGATCACCCTGGCCGAGCCGTACATCATGGGCTCCCATTCTGGCTGCGCTGGCATGTGGGTCAGCGGTCCCGAGGACGTTTCGCCGCCGGAGTACTTCTGGGGTTACAACCGGATGACGACGGTGAAGGGGCTCTTCACGGCAGGAGATGGCGTGGGTGCGGCTCCTCACAAGTTCTCGTCGGGGTCCTTCACCGAGGGCCGGCTGGCGGCCAAGGCTGCCGTCGCGTACTGCGCTGACAACCCGGGCAACGTTCAGCTTGACGAGGATCGAGTAAACGGCCTCCAGGCCCAGCTCTTCAAGCCCTTCGAGGTCTTCGAAAAGAACAAGGGGGCGTCCACGGTCGAGGAGGTCAACCCCAAGTACATCCTGCCCAAGGCGGGGCTGACACGACTCCAGAAGATCATGGATGACTACGCCGCTGGGTCGGGGACCTGGTATCGAACCAGCGAGCCGATGCTGAAGCGAGGGCTCGAGCTGATCGGGCTCCTCAAGGAGGATCTGACCAACAGCATGGCCGCCCGAAACCTGCACGAGCTGCTGCGAGGCTGGGAGCTGGTGCATCGTGTCTGGACGGCCGAGGCTCATGTGCGGCACATGCTGTACCGCACTGAGACCCGATGGCCGGGCTACTACTACCGAACGGACTATCCGAATGTGGACGACGCCAACTGGCGGAAGTTCGTGAACTCCCGCTACTACGCGGAGTCCGGGCAGTGGGAGATGTCCACCAAGCCGTACATCCAGCTCGTCCAGTAGCGCAGGAGCCCAATCCGGTAGTCACGAGGGCACGGAGGAAGGGAGTAAGCGAGGAGGAAAGGAAGCAAGGGAGGAGGGATGACCTCTCATCTCCTCGCTTCCTCGCCCTCCCGCTTCGCCCTTCTTCGTGGCAGGTTGTCGGGTCGGCTCCAAGGGTACCAGGCCGGCCCCGCCGGGGAGTCCGACTCGGCTGGCCAAGGAGCGAATGGCATGACTGCAGCAGACATCCTGGTCGTGGGCAGCGGTATGGCGGGATTGAGCGCGACCCTGGAGGCAGCGGAAGCCGGCTACGGGGTCTTCCTGCTGGAGAAGGAGCCTTTCCTGGGTGGCCGCGTGGCCCGCATGCATCGCTTTTTCCCCAAGCTGTGTCCCCCCATCTGCGGCCTGGAACTGTACTTCAGGCGGATCAAGAACAGCCCTCGGGTCAGGTTCTTCACTCAGGCGCGAGTTCGGCAGGTTATGGGGCAGCGGGGGGACTTCACCGTCGACGTCACTCTCGCCCCCCGCTTCGTTTCCACCGAGAACTGCACCGCCTGTGGAGAGTGCGTGGACGTCTGCCCCTCGTGGCGGTCCGATGACTTCAACTACGGCATGGGCAAGACGAAGGCGATCTATCTTCCCCATCTGATGGCCATGCCCCAGAAGTACGTCATCGATCGGGGCGCCTGCGCCGACGCGGAGTGTGCCCGGTGCGCCGCTGCTTGCCGCTATGGTGCTGTAGATCTGGCGATGCGTCCCCGAGAGCTGCGGCTGCGTGTTGCTTCCATCGTGCTGGCTACCGGCTGGCAGCCGTACGATGCGACGCGGCTGACCGCCCTCGGCTTTGGCCGCTATCCCAACGTCATTACCAACGTCATGATGGAGCGGCTGGCGGCCGCCGATGGCCCCACGGGCGGCCGCATTCTTCGGCCGGGTGACGGCAAAGAGGTGGAGAGCATCGCCTTTGTCCAGTGCGCCGGCTCTCGGGACGAGAACCATCTTCCCTACTGCTCGGCCGTGTGCTGCATGGCGTCGTTGAAGCAGGTCACCTACGTCCGCGAGCGGTATCCCAGCACCCAGGTGTACCTGTTCTATATGGATGTGCGCGCCCCGGGCCGGTATGAGGATTTCTATAGAAAGGTGAAGGGCGACCCCGGGGTGAGCGTCATACGAGGCAAGGTAGCCAAGATCGAACAGGACGGTGGGACCGGAGACCTGACCATTCAGGCGGACGACACCATGTACGGCGCTAAGATCAGAAAGCGGGTGAATATGGTCGTGCTCGCGACAGGGACGGTTCCCTACAACGGAGAGGCCGTGCTGCCGGGGGTATCGCTCGCGTGCGATTCGTACGGTTTTGTTGTGCCAGGGGGCGTCGAGGGCATTCATCCGGCTGGAGTGGCCAAGAGACCCATGGACGTGTCCAGTAGCGTCAGGGACGGCACGTCGGCAGCGCTGCAGGCCATTCTGGATCTGGTAGGGGGTTAGCGGCCATGGCAGTGAAGGTTCGACTGTACATCTGCACCGGATGCGGCATCGGCGAGGCGCTGGATGTGGCGCGTCTCAAGCAGATGGCCGAGGAGGAGTTCCTGGTTTCGGCTCGCCACCACCCCCACCTGTGCAGCCCCGAGGGAGTCGATCTCCTGCACCGTGACCAGGCGGAAGGGGGCTTTGACCGGATAGCCATAGCTGCCTGCTCCCCTCGAGTCAACTGGAACGTGTTCTCCCTCGGCTCGGCTATTGTCGAGAGGATCAACCTGAGAGAGCAGGTGATATGGAGCCACCGACCCAAGGAGGAGGACACCCAGGCGCTGGCCGAAGACCAGCTTCGCATGGGGATCGTGAAGGTCCAGAAGACCGAGCCCCCGGAATCCCCGACGGAAGAGGTGGAGAAGACGGTGCTGGTGGTGGGCGGTGGCGTTGCGGGCCTGACGGCCGCGCTGCAGGCGTCGGCGGCAGGGCGCAAGGTGATTTTGGTGGAGCGAAGGCCATCTCTGGGTGGATGGCTATCCGAGTTCGTGCAACTGTCTCCGAGCCACCCTCCCTACCGCGACCCCGAGACCCCGCGAATAGCAGGCAAGATCGCCGCTGTTCTGGCCGATCCCCACATCACGGTGCAGGTTTCAGCCAGCATCGATCGCGTGGCGGGGCAGCCGGGCGCGTTCCAGGTGACCACCAGCCAGGATGGGCTCATCACCGATTACCGAGTGGGTTCCATCGTTCTGGCGACGGGCTGGCAGCCTTACGATGCCTCGAAGCTGGAGCAATTGGGCTTTGGCCTTTCACCCGACGTCATCACCAACGTCATGCTGGAGCGGCAGGTGAAGGTTGGCCAGCTGGTGCGGCCATCAAACGATCGACCGCCCCGGAATGTGGTCTTCATCCAGTGCGCTGGCTCTAGGGACGAGAACCATCTGCCCTACTGCTCGGCAGTCTGCTGCCAGGTGACGCTGAAGCAGGCGCTGTACGTTCGGCAGCGGTGCCCTGAGGCCAGCGTCTTCATACTCCACAAGGACATCAGGACGCCCGCCCAGCTCGAGGAGTTCTACCGGCGAGTCCAGGAGGATGAGCAGGTCTTCTTCCTTCGAGGCGAAGTCAGTGGAGTATCCGTGGCCAGCAACGGGAGCCTGGTGGTGGAGGCCCACGACACCCAGTTGGGCGAGGCCATACGGCTGGAGGGGGACCTGGTGGTGCTGGCCACCGGCATGGTGCCCGTGGGAGCGGATGCCCTGAAGCTGGACTACCGCCAGGGCCCCGATGTTCCCAGCGCCCACCACGGCTTCGTGGACTCCAACTTCGTTTGCTGGCCCTACGAGACCCAGCGGACGGGCATCTTTGCCGCCGGTTGTGTGCGAGAGCCGATGAACGTGACGGCTACCATCGAGGACGCCGCGGGCGCCGCGCTCCGAGCCAGCCAGGCCATAACGCTGCTGGGAGAGGGTGCTGCCCTCCACCCAAGGGTGGGCGATCTCTACTATCCCTCCTTCTTCCTGCAGCGCTGCACCCAGTGCAAGCGGTGCACCGAGGAATGCCCCTTCGGAGCCCTCAACGAGGATGCCAAAGGAACGCCCCAGGTCAATCCCAACCGCTGCCGCCGCTGTGGCGTTTGTATGGGGGCCTGCCCCGAGCGGCTGATCTCCTTCCGGAACTACAGCATCGACCAGATCACCTCCATGATCAAGGCCATCGAGGTGCCGGAGGACGAGGACAAGCAGCGCATTCTGGTGCTGGCGTGCGAGAACGATGCCTATCCCGCCCTGGACATGGCCGGAGCGCTGAGGATGCAGTACGATGCCAGTGTAAGGATCATCCCGCTGCGTTGCCTGGGCTCGACCAATGTGGTGTTCATCGCTGACGCTATGTCCAGGGGCATAGATGGGGTGCTCTTGCTGGGCTGCCGCTACGGTGAGGACTACCAGTGCCATTTCATCAAGGGCAGCGAGCTGGCCAACCGGCGCATGGAGAACGTGAGGGAGACCCTGGGAAGGCTACGGGTGGAGCCCGAGAGGGTCAAGCTGGTACAGCTCTCCATCGCCGACTACGGCCAGTTGCCACAGCTCATCAACGATTTCGCCGCGGAGTTGCGGGACATCGGTCCGAATCCCTACAAGGGGTTCTGATTCCTTGCCGAGAGGGAGGCGATTGCGGGAGACCCGGAGTCGGCTCCCCCCGGGCCTCCCGCTGGGCAGGGAGGACGGATTTAGCTATCCCCTGAATATACTCAAGGTGTCTCTGGTCAAGATGCCCGCTGGCCCCTCGCTGCAATTGGGGCAGCAAAGGGTGAACCTCCAGAGTTGGAGCGCGTCCTGCCCGCAGCGCGGACAGGCCTCCACTGTCCCGATCAGTGCGAACAGCGCCGCGATGACGCCAGCTACCGGCACCACCGAAATCAGGCCCAACAAAAGGCCGCCAACACCCCAGCTCTGCACCGCCTGCTGCCATGCCAGGAAGTAGGGGAGGCCGATTGCCACGGGATATGCTGCCCCGGCCATTCTGAGTCCCACCTGCATCGCTCCTGGAGTGCCCAGGGCAAGAATCAGCAGGACGATGTACACCAGTAACGATACCGTGAAACAGACAATCTCGTTCGTGATGCTCGCACGCTGCCAGATCGCGACTTCCCAACCGATCGCCAGGCCAGCCAGTCCGGCCAGCAAACGACTCGACCAATACCACACCTTCATGGCGCCTCCTTCTTGCCAGGCCCTGACAAGATCGCTCCCCTATTCGTGACGAGCGAGAGAACTACCTCTTCCCCCCTTTAAACAAACCTCGGCTCTACCGTACTATCCGCTCCCGGACCGCGGCCTCGAAGCTGGCGGTGAAGCAGCTCCCTCTGCCAAGCTCGGAAGACACCCTCAGCTCTCCATCATGGAGATCCACTACCTGCTTCGCGATGGACAGTCCGAGCCCAACGCCGATCCTGTGCATTCTCCGGGCGTTGTCGCCTCGGAAGAAATCGTCGAAGATCCTGGGGAGGTCCGACGCGTCGATCCCGATACCGGTGTCCGACACCGAGATCAACGCTTTCCCACCCTCTCGGCGGGCTGTTATCGATATTGTGCCGCCTCTGGGCGTGTACCTGATGGCGTTTTCCAGCAGGTTGAGCAGCATGCGTTGCAGGGACTCCCCGTTGGCCCAAACCCCAACAGGCTCGTCAGGACTATCGACGACCAATCTCAGACCGTGGGCGCGCGCCGCGTCCTCCTGTTCGCGGGCGATCTCCAGCGCCAGTTGAGCCAGGTCCAACCACCGCCGAGCCGCCTTGGGCCCGTCTTCTCGCAGGTAGCCGAGATAGAGCAGGTCGTTGACCAGCTCCAGCATGCCCGCGGCGCTATCCCTGGCCCGTTCGACCATTTCACGCCCGAAAGAGTCGTGGTCGCAGGCGTAGCCGTTTAGGATGGTGTCCAGCAACCCTTGCAGCGACGACAAGTTCGCCTTCAACTGATGGGCCACGGCCTGCAATGGCGATGTCCTGGTTCGGATCAGCTCCTCCAGCCTGAGGTTCGCCTCCTGGAGTTCGCGGGTCTGCTGCTCGAGCTGTCGGAAGCTTTCCCACAGCTCGCTCTCTCCCGTTGCCAGGCGCCTGCCCAACCAAGATGCCGCCGCCGCCGCCAGAAGGAAGACGCCACCCCACCCCACCAGGGCAGCCAGCAGACGCTGGTCGGCCCATGGTACTGGCCCGACCACCCAGGCAGCCCAGCGGGGGGAAACGTTGGGGTCGGCCAGGGTCGCTGCCGTGGCCAGCAGGAGGCTCGCCACGGCCGCCGAGATATAGGCGTCCGAGGGGCGTGCCGCGAAGGGGGTCACGATGATCGGCAGAAGGAGGAAGGGCACCAGCGGGCTGTAGACACCGCCGGAAAACGCCAGTAGAACAGCCAGGGCCACCAGATCGAGCGCGATGGTGGCGAAGCGGCGGCCGAGAGCGATCCTGGCCGGATGCGACCGCGCTAACTTCTTCCCTGCCAGCAGCGTACTGTAGAACAGCACGAAGACGGCGACGGAGGCGAGGACTTCGGTGGGGAGAAGGCGGGAGTCCGCCGCACGCACCAGCAGGCACACGGCTCCCGCTGCCCCTACGCCGACCCAGCGGAGCCTGAGCGGCCAACTTCTCTGCTGCCAGGAACCACGTCGGTGCAACAGTTGGAGCAGTGGGGGCTCTCCAGTGCCGGTCTTCCGTGGTTCTCCCTCAGCCGCCAGGAGAGCAACCGAGTCGAACAGTCCTCCGGCTTGCATGTATCACCATCATCTGCCCCGTCGTCGGAGAAGAGCGACTGCTCCTGGTCGCGGCCAGCGCCTCGATGCGGTCTGCCCAGATCCGTTCGGTTTTCTACTAGCACCGGGGGTGCGCCTGCGCTCTACCTCTCGGCGCTCCACCAGCATAGGCCACTGACAGGGGATGAGGAAGAGGCAAGTCTGACTAACTCTGTGCCGAGATGTATCTATCTTGGGCGCACCTTTGTACCTATCCTTCCGGCGACACCGGCACGGGCCCGACGGACCCAGCCTTGGGTGAGGAGGTTCGTGATAGTGCGGTCTGCATATAGGTACTCGTGCCGCCCGCTCTAGTCACTCCTGCGGATTGGCGAGTAGTGTCCGGGTTCCTATACTCGCTCCCAGAGCCTCTGACGGGTCGAGATTGAGGTCGAGATGGGGCCGGGCGATGCATCCCTCTAGCTCCAGTCTCCTGATGGCGGTGTTCTTCGTTCAGGGCCTGGCGTTCTTCGCCTTGGGCATCAGCATCCTGGTGGCGACCAGACCTAGAGCGGCGCTGGCGATAGGCCGCTCCCTCTGGCTCCTGACGGCGTTCGGTTTCCTGCACAGTGCGGCCTCCTGGATCGAGCTCGCCGGGCAGCTTCTCCCCGAGGACTCGGCTTTGATTCCGCCGCTGGCACCGCTGCCAGCACTGCTGCTGGTCCTGTACAGCGCATGTCTGGCCCAGTTTGGTGCGAACGTCGTTTCAGCTCTGGCGCCTCGCTACCGGCGGGTTCGCACCCTTCCGCTGGTGCTGCTGCTCTGGGCGGCCATCCCCTGCCTTGTTCTGGTGTTCCAGGACGGGCTGTCGGCCTCGGCGGATCTCGCCGTCGCCGAGGCTGTAGCTCGATACGTGGTGTATCTGCCTGGCGGGCTAATTGGCGCCTTGGCCTTTCTTCTTCAGTCGCGCGCTTCATCCTACGAGAGGCTGCCCGATCTTAGGCGCGACTGCCGTCTGGCGGCGCTGGCCTTCGTCCTTTACTCCCTTAGCGGAGGGGTTCTGGTGCCCACCAGCATCCTATATCTGGGTCAGGCCGGCTTCGGGTACTCGCCTTCGGCAGTGGCTGAGCTGCCGGTCCAGGTGGTGCGGTTGTTGTTGGCGCCGGTGATCGCCTGGGTAGTTGTCAGAACCCTGCGGGTCTTCGAACTGGAGCAACTGCTCGAGGTGGAGGATCTTAACCGCCAACTCCAGCGTCTATCTCGAGCGGTCGTCACGGCTCAGGAGGAGGAGAGAAGGCGGATCGCTCTGGAGCTGCACGATGACACGGCACAGTTGCTCAGCTCGCTGCTGGTGCACCTCAAGCTGCTGCAGGGCACTCAGAACCCACAGGATGTGGGGCTCCGCTGCGCGGAGCTGATGAAGCTGGCATCGGAGGCCATTCAGAGCATCCGCCACATGGCGAACCAGTTGCGGCCGGTGGCGCTCGACGATCTGGGTCTGGTGGCGGCGCTCCAGTGGCACGTCGAGCGCTTCTCGGAGCGCGAGCGGCTGCCTGTTGAGCTGAAAGCCGCGGGCATCGGCGGGCGTTTCGATCCGGAGATCGAGCTGGCGGTGTACCGAATCGTCCAGGAGTGTCTGAGGAACATCGCCAAGCACGCCCGCGCCCACGCGGTGGAGATCCGGCTGGAGATGTCGGACGGCAAGCTGGTGGTGACCGTTGCCGACGATGGATGCGGTTTCGACCCCTTTTGCGTGCGTCGGAGCGAGAATGCGGGGCTTGGGCTGCTGGGCATGTCGGAAAGGGCTGCCCTGGTGGGAGGCGCGCTCAGCGTGCGTTCTCGGCCGGGCAGCGGGACGGTGGTGCGGGTGGAGATCCCGCTCCGGGCGGCGGCACGGTCCCGAGAATAAGAAAGGGATCCCAGTATGAGCAAGATCAGGGTGCTGCTGTGCGACGATCATCCCGCGCTGCGGAAGGGCGTGCAGGGGCTGTTGGAAAGTGAACCTGACATCGAAGTGGTAGGCGATGCCGAGAACGGGGAGACGGGGGTGGCAAAGGCTCGCGAGCTTCAGCCGGATGTGGTGGTGATGGACATCACCATGCCAGGAAAGGATGGGCTGGAGGCTACCAGGGAGATCCGGGCCCTGGGACTACCTTGCCGCATCCTGATCCTCACCGTCCATGACCACGAGAGGTATCTGTTCCACGTGCTGCAGGCCGGTGCTTCGGGCTACGTTCCCAAGACTGCCGCCCACGACGAGCTGGTGGATGCCGTGAGAACCGTGGCAAGGGGAGCCGCTTACCTTCGGCCGGACGCGGCTCGCATGCTTATCGGCGACTACCTGGAGCGCGTGAGCAACGGCGAAGAGAAAGACAGCTACGCCCGACTGTCGGAGCGGGAGAGAGAGGTGCTTCAGCTCACTGCCTTGGGGTACAGCAGTACCGAGATCGCGGACAAGCTGTGCCTCAGCGCTAACACGGTGGATACCTATCGTCGGCGTTGCTTCGAGAAGCTCGGCATCCAGCACCGCAGCGAGTTGGTGCGGTACGCCATCAAGAAGGGGCTGCTCCTGCCCTGATGCCGGCCTATGCCTGGTCTGGGTGGTGCCCCAGTCGGCCGTGGGGCCACTCTCCGTCGCCCTTGGCAATCTTGTCACGCTATGTGCGACAGATGGATCGAGTTTCCCGCCAAGCCGCATCACAAGCTCTGTCACCCGGTCCGTTTGCCTCTGTCACCCCCAATTGTCACGGCCTCTGGTCTCCTGTCACAATCTGCCGTCTCTGCTGCCCTGGAAATCTCGACGCGAAATGTCTTGCCGCGCGGGGCTGACAACCGCTCTTGACGGGAGTCTGATTAGATCGCGCCGCCGCATCGTGTGAGGGCGTGCGGACGTGGAGTCGAGTCTGGGGGTGTGAAGTAAGCCATGAGCGTGCTCCCAAAGGTCCAGGATACAGGCATACGTCTTACTGGCGTCGATCCCGCGCTGGGTCAGGGATGCAGCGATGAGAAGGTTACTGAGGATGCTGCCGCTCAGGGCCGACCCCGGCGCATCGTTGCTCGCTTCCTCCTGCTAGCCGCTGCATCGGCCGCGATGTATCTGTTGTTCTTCTATTCCTGCGATCGGCTGCTCCCGCTGCTCACCTCGTGCACTTTGATTGGGGCTCTGGTTGTCATGGGGTTGGCGCTGGGCTTCTGCCTGGTATATGGCGCCTGCGCGGGTTATCTGCTGGAGCTGTTGGGCATTCGGGAGCTCGAGTAGGAGAGTATCATGGAGCATGCCGCGTATGTGGCCGAACCGGTGTCATTCATCAGCATCGATCCCGTGACGGTGCTCACGCTGGTGGCTCTCGGCTTCCTGGGCGGGATGCTGAGCGGATTCATCGGTAGCGGGGGAGCTTTCGTCCTGACACCGGGGATGATGAGCCTTGGAGTGCCCGGGCCCGTGGCGGTGGCCAGCAACATGTGCCACAAGTTCCCCAAGGCGCTGGTGGGGGTCAGGAGAAGGAGGCGGCTGGGGCACGTCGACCTGAAGCTCGGTGTGGTGATGGCCGCCTCCTCCATCGTCGGTGTCGAGGTGGGCGTCGGGGTGCAGAACGCCATCCTGGAGAAATGGGGAACAGCCGGCTCCAATCTTTACATAAGCATCATCTTCGTTCTGGTGCTGACGGTGGTCGGGGTGTCGATGGTGAGAGATGCCCGCAGGGCGGTGCTTCTGGGATGCGACGATACCACGCCCGATCTTCCCAGGCGTATAGGTGGGCTCAACATCCCCCCGATGCTGACCTTCAAAGAGGCTCGCGCCAGGGTCACGCTGTGGGTGACGTTGCCGCTCGGTTTTGGGACCGGCCTCTTGGCGGCAACCATCGCCGTCGGTGGATTCATCGGCGTACCTTCAATGATCTACATAATCGGGGCTCCGACTTTCGTTGCTTCTGGAACCGAGCTGCTGATTGCCTTCTTCAGTGGACTGGTCGGAACCTACGAATGGGCGATGCGGGGCCTCGTAGATCTTCGTCTGGTGGTGCTGATCCTGGGCGGGTCCCTGGTGGGAGTGCAGGTGGGTGCCCTTGGTACCAGCTACGTCCGGGAATACACGGTCAAGTTCATCAGCGGAGTGGTCATGGTTCTCGCCGCGATCAGCAGGGCAGTGATGGTACCCGCATATCTGTCGGACGTCGGCCTGATCGTGGTGGGAAACGGCACCCGTGCCTTGCTGGCAACCCTGAGCACTCTGATCCTCTACGGCACGCTGGTCTCGGCGGGGACCCTGATCGTGGCGGCCATGGTCAGGGGCAAGCGAGCCGCGGCTCTTCAGCGGCGAGCAGGAGAAAGGGTTGACGCACCGCGGGCCAGCGAGCTAAGCTCCGCCGCGGGCAAGTAGCGGAGCCGCGACGAAGCCAGCAGGTGACGCTTTCGCTGTTCTTGAAGGAGAGCCTACGGTGAACAAGGTGGATGTTGACCTGAGATTCGGAGGGCAGCGCATCGGCCGCCAGGCGCGCCTCCTCCCGATGGAGCGGCTGATGCATGCGGCAGGGCCGGCTGCCGCCATCTTCCTGATTGGATCCCTCTTGCTGGGCATCACTACCTTCCTGGCCTGGGATCTGCACGCGCCGGTGATGAGGGACAGCAGTGGGGGGAGCCGCATTGTCGATGACATGGGGGTGTTCGGGCGGCCGGGTGCCCTCGTCCAACTGGATGCATACCAGACCGACGCCTATCTCGCGGCTCGGGTGGCTCAGCACCGGCACGATCTCTTGCTGTGCGTCGGCATCGGATTGCTGGGGCTGGCGGTTGGCTCCATCCTGATCGTGCGGCACGAGGCCAGAGACGCTCCGTGGAGGGTGAATCGTCCGTCGAGGCTCTAACTACGGATACGTCTTGCTGGTCTCCACCACTAGGGACCTGACCCTCTTGACTCCTTCCACCCGCGCGGCAACCGCCGGTATCGCCTCATAGACCGAGGGAAAGTGAGTGGTGCCGGTGATGGTGACGACACCATCGTCGGCCAGCACCTCCAGCTCCGCGGCCCGTGTGTCGGGGTTCCTTGCCAGCTCGACCCAGACCTTGTGGCCGAGGGCCAGATCTCGCATGGCCTTCAGCGCCTGGTCGGTCGGTCGAAACGCCTCCAGCCTGGCCATCGCGGCCAGAGCGTCGCAAGCGGCGGCGATGCCGAGCCGCTGCACGTTCACCACTAGGTCGTACAGACCGGGATCTTGCCAGTCCACGCCGTAGAGGAAGCGCGTCCACAGGGCTCGCTCTCTGTCGACCTTCTTTATGTAGGCGATGGCCTCATCGCGGCTCAGCTTCTCGCGCTTCATGGCGGCATTGATCCGGTAGTCCATGTCGGCGATGACGCGAACTCGAATGACGTGGCAGGTCTCCGGCAGGAGCAGATGCCCGGCATGGCCGTGATAGACGAGATTGCCCTCGGGAGCATGGTCGCAGAGGGCGGCTCGAACGTAGTTGAGGTACTGAAGCCGCAGGCCGGTCAGCCGCTCCCAGAAGGACGGCGGATGCTCCAAGGCTGAAGCCAGCTTCTCTCGCGAAATGCCGTAGGCCGACGCTGCTTCGAGAACACCCTCCCGGCCAAGACAGGGGTAGCCAAGCTTCTCGGCGACGCACTCTGCCAGGTCTCTGCCACCGCTGAACGTTCCTCGTGAGATGGTGATGATCGCCATCGGAACCCTCCCTGTTGAAGACGAAGCGCGTATCGGCTGGTGAGCGTTCGGGCCGTGCTCGTGATCCTCCCGCGGTGCTACCGGGGGCCACCGCGTGTCG
>Ga0315298_1003849_pt1 | contig 23169 bp, 7 predicted proteins | sample WHS_1_MG_FD_203077 | JGI IMG/M metagenome (GOLD analysis project Ga0315298, IMG submission 203077) | Extremophilic microbial mat communities from Washburn Hot Springs, YNP, Wyoming, USA - WHS_1_MG | ecosystem: Environmental > Aquatic > Thermal springs > Hot (42-90C) | place: USA: Wyoming...
GCCTCGCCTGTGTACCCTGTCATTACACTCACAGTTCCATCTGTGCAAACAGGTACCGGAAGCTGCGGGGGAAGCGGTAAAACAGACATATCATAGGGTGCAATGCATCCTCCCCCATCTCCTACTTTAAATGTTATTGTTGCTCCGCTCACTGGAATACCTGCGCTATCCACTGCCCTTACAATCAAAGGGGCTTCAAGGAACTGCCCAACCGTGCCTACTACCCAGTCAGGGCTTACCTTTATAAGTTGAACTATTGCATTCGGGTTTGTATCCGGCGGAACTATTTGTATATTCGGATAAATTATCGGCAGTCCAATATCAGGTGGCCAATATACAAGTGCAAGCACTGTCATGCCTCCATGGAGGTTACCACTTAAATAATACCCTCCCTCCCCTGTATTAAGGTTTATTGCTATGTATCCGGTTCCTGTGAATGACTGGTATGTAGTCCCGCTCATCGGTATCTGTACCTCAAGTCCCTGATTGACGAGATCCTCAATGTTATTCTGAATGGCCTGTGTGCTTGTCATATCAAGCCCTGTTGTGATCGTTGGCAATACAGTTGAGATATTCTGCTGGTTGATTGTTACTATGGTTATACCATGCCCAGCTGCAAGCCTCAGTAGCTTAAGTGTTGATATGGACTCCACACCTAATATATCCTCAAACGCCTTTTCCTCAAGATATGAGCCTTCATACCCTGAAAGATACATAAATCCTTTTGTCGATACGGCGGTTGTATCAGGACTTATGGGTATTGCACTGGAAATACGGCTAAGCGCATCTATCGCAGCACCTTCTACTCGTATACCTGTTACAATTCCAAGCGTGCTTGATACCTCTACAACCGGCTTTGCAGCAACGATTGACACCTCCGGATGTACAACCCTGACCCCGCTGAACCCTGCAATCTCAGCCTCTGCACTGCCCCAGTTTATAGCCTGATCATACGCTGATTGATATAAAAGATTCATGCCCTGAGTAAAAATTGGGCTTGAGGTTAAAGATTCATAACTCCCTTTCGCCCCACTTATCTTAAGGGGGAAACTTAAAGAAGAGTATCCGTTTATAATGGACAGTGCAAGCACAGAGCCTGATACAATTCCTGTTGATACTTCATTCACCCCGTTGGGTGTATAAATGTCCATGATAAGCGTACTTTCGTCACCCATGCTCATTGGTATGTTACCCTGTGCCGAGATATAATTCGGTTTATATTGATTGTCATTAACAAGTATCATCGGAACCACATTCACAAGTGCAGGTGGCACATTGTCAAGCCCTCCGTAAGACTGGATTACCGCATTATCATTAGCAGTTGCCCCTGTAAACGCAACGATAACTTCCCTGCCAGAAAGACTACTTGTTGGTATGCTGACATTCAATGCCATAAGTCCGTTTTGTGTCATAAGCTTGAAGTTTATGTAGTGCGTGTATGAAGCAGGCATGGACAGATATTCACCCTGTACGTTGATTGTTTTATATGGCAAAGTTGACGGCAGTATGCCCATGTGCTCCGGGTTTAGGGTTTGCGTCCTCACAATATCTGTGTAATTTAGACCCGGTAGTTTTGAAGACAGAGTAGCACTTATTTGAGACCTGTAATAATCCATTGGTGAGTTGAATCCTGTAGAGGCAAGATATCCCTGTGTTAGGGCTACAGGATCCATACCAAGTTCTGTGAATATATTATGCCCTTGTGTATAGGTAAAGCTGTCTATACCTTTTATTGTAACATCAAGGGGTATCCACTGAGGATTAGACCAGTCAACAATTGCACCCCTGTAATTACCATAAGGCACATATACCTCTGCCCAAATATGAGTAAGTGTTACACCTGTAATGCTTCCGCCTCCGATCATGGGTTCATAAGGTATGCCTGCTGACCTCAATACCTTTAACAATTGATACCCATCTTCTACGCCATAAAGGTTTTCTGCCTTTGAAACAGGTAAAAAAATGGTGCCTATTACATATCGTGCAGGAAATCCCATTGCCTTGAGTGTCTCAATCAAAAGCCCGTTTAGATCTGCATCATTACCGGAGCCTGATACCATTGCACCAATCGGTCCTTCCAGCACCCCATAGTAAGGCTCATAGGTATAGTTGTTTTTTATGTAATCATAGGCAGCAATCGGGTCACCGTTAAATTGCTGTGCATAAACTAAGATTCTTGGATCTGGTACTGTTAATGGAAGTGTGGATACAAGGTTTACCTGCTCAGGAGCTGGCATGTCATATGCAGGGGTTGTATTGCCTGTAGCAGGCGTACTCTGGACATAAGGAGATGACTGGTATGGCAGCAAGGTTGAACCAAGAACCTCTGTTTTATGGAATGTTTTGAAGCTATCGATGTAACGGATTGCTTTGTCTATAACAGATAAAGCAGACTCGGTATGCTTCTGCCTTGCTGCTATATTTATGTCCAAAATCATTTTGTTTAAGATGGAGATACGATCAGAAAGTTGTGTAATTGTTCGTGTATTAGAAATGTTACCTTTATTTAATCCTTTTATCATATCAAGTCCTGATTGTATGGACTGCATGATTTCTGATGCACGGTTTGAAAGGGTGGTATAACAATTACTACCTCTCATCTGACCCTCTCCCACAAGGGGTGAGGATGGAATTGCTTCGTCGTTTTCCACTCCCCACAATGGCTTGATAGAAAATTTAATGCATTTCTTCAATTCAACGAGTGTATCACGCTCATCGTTAATCCATCTTGCCATAAGCTCGCCTGTTTTGGGTGATGGGACAGGCGTAAAAGAGGCATATTTAAATATCACATGTTTAGTGTTTTTTTTATGATAATATATTTCAAGTGCAGTTACCAGTGTAACAACAATTACGGTTAGTAAAATCCATTTACTATGTTTCATATCTTAGACTCCTGCATTATCATCCCTCTTACATAAGAGGGACTAAGGGAGTTACAGTTTTCCCTTATTTTATATAATATCCCTTCGAAGTTTTTCACTACGTCATTGTTCCAGAATCGTATTACTTTAATTCCGAGTGCTCTTAAATATTCAAGCCGTAAATTATCATGTTGCTTGTTATTTTCTTCGGCATGTTGTCCACCGTCTAATTCAATAGCAAGTCTTAACTCAGGACAATAGAAATCAAGGATATATTGTTCTATACTATATTGTCTAAAAAAAATTAATCCATAAAATTGTTTGTTTCGTAAATGGCTCCACAGAAGTTTTTCCACATCTGTTTGATTACTTCTTAACTTACGTCTTGCTTCTTTTAATGTTGGATTGTTGTGTATAAATGTCATAACGCCCCTATCCCCTCTTATCTTAAGAGGGGGATTTCACCCCATACCATTTTTGCTCATAACTCCTTAAAATCAGATCGAGATCAAACCTGATGCCCGTTGTATCTGCACCTTTTATTTCGCTTATCTCATTTATAGCATTTAGGAGTTCGTTTACGCTGCACTCTGTTGCGCAGATCGTACTTGTTGTAATAGTTTGACCCCTGGAATCATCACCCGATTCGCCATCTCCAGAGTCATTATTCTTACAAGACCCTGATACAGCCTGCTTGTATAGCTTTATTGCGCGCTCAAGATGTTTTCTATCTTCAGCCGAAGTGACGGTAAGGGACTGTAGTGCAGACAGGGTATCCATTGTTAATGGTACTGAAATGGTAGGAGCTGTAAACGTAAGACTGTAGCTTGAGTATGGCAGGTAGCCTTGCAATGAGAGATAATTGACAAGCGTTGTAATTGTCCACAATGAGCCTGCACCGGGCAAGCCCATAAGCTCTTCGCTTATTATTGTACTTGCATTGTTGGCAAGATCCACAAGCCATGTTATAGTGGTACCTGTTATTATACCTCCATTAGAAATACTCATTATCTTTGTCTGTGAAGGTATGTGCTCTTCAAGCTTCAGACTTACATTTGACCCATAAACAGAGACCGTTGTACTTACACCTACAACACCTGAGGATACAGCGCTGTTTGTTATTGGAACTGCATAATTTACAGCTTCTAAAATGGCTTGTTTAAGTAACAGGTCATCCTTGTAAGAGGCTGCTTCTAATGGATCATATGCGAACAGTACTGACATGCCTTTGCCATACGTATTTGTTACAATAGCAGGTGAAATATGAGTTTCCCCTCTTCTACCGCCTTCACATTCAGGTTGCACGCCTTTACCCAGATCAAGAATCTTTATTTCAGAATTGTCTGTTTCCTTGCAATTGCATTCACCATCCCGCCCACTTTGACCTGTAAAGTATGCAGCCATATTACCCGTTGTCAGTGTTATTTTAACCGCTACATGTGCATCGCTGCGCAGCGCTGCTGTACCTGTCTGGAAGACACCTGAATTGACCATGTTAACGAACAATTTGTTTGTTGATCGGAGATTACCCTTAAATTTCACACCAAGCACATCAGATAGGAACGGTAGGTTTGATGGATAGTATTTAATCAATATAAGCCCGGCTCCACTGTTGACCGCTTCTTTCAACTCTGAACTGATTTCTTTATCATTGCATGGATAGCAACGGGTGGTATCTCCGCACTTATTGTTATCATTATCATCATTATTATTGCATGCATGATCAAACAGATTACCATTATCTGTAAAGATCAGATACTCACTATATTTATCTGACCTCAGGCTCTCTATAAATCCTTTGGCTGTAGTCGTGAAATCATAAGCTATATCTGTACCACTGAACAAGCTTGCAATGTATGCCCTGCGGTCCGACTGAATAGAACTGCATTTGTGTGTTGAGTTTGAACCATCACCTTCTTTATCACCTTCGTTATCACTGCCCTTATCATCTCTACCGCTACGGCACTGTGAATAAACAAGTATGTTCTTCAAGGCATTTACTTTAACGCCTTTTGATACATCTATCTTCATAAGTGTTACTGTGGTGATATGTGCTGCTTCAGTATTCCCAAGGTTATCTACACTCCTGTAAGAAATTATATGTGTACCCGGCTGATATTGGGAAAGACTAAATGGTGTTGTGTAAATATGCCAGCTTCCTCCGTCAACTGCCCATTGAGACTGGAATACACCTGAGATTGTATCAGTTGCATAAAGTGCAAATAGTGTATACGGGAACACACCGTTACTGGCACTTGTGGGCGGTATTGTATTTTGAGTAATGCTTGTTATGGGAGGCGTATTATCGACTGTTACTGACAGATAATGTGCTGCTTCTACATTACCAAATATATCTGTACTCATATAGCCAATGGTGTGCAACCCATCGTCGGTTATAGTCCATGGTAAGATATAGGTAATCCAACCTGTATTATCAATTTCGTATTGTGTTTGTTTGACTGCGGTATTATCCGTTGCATTTAGGCTGAACAGACTATTTGAGCTAACATAGAGCATTGTTGTTCCTGTATATACAGGTGGTCCTATAGCAATAGTTGTAACAGGCGGAGTTGTGTCATAAACAATCTTAAAGATCTCGGTAAGTTCTGATGAATTACCTGCTTTATCATATGCCTTAACATCAAGTGTATATGATCCCTGAGGTGTTATCGTTGTACCGCTTGTAAACGGTGCTCCGTTGAGGAGTACAGTCAAGCCTGCAAGGTTTGTATCCTGTACTGTGATTACCGGAGTTACAGGGGTATGATAAACAGTGTTGTCTGCCACACCGGTTATCGTTATAAGCGGTGGTGTTACATCAACGGTAAAGGTTGAAGATATAACCGGGGAAATATTGCCTGCAAAATCTATTGCCTTGAACTGGATATTATGAATCCCTTCATCTGGTTGGACAATTGACCATGTGTAAGAGTATGTGCCAAACAGGTTATTACCGTTTATTAGCGGTAATGACCCGAAATTACCGTTATCCAGCGAATAAAGTACACTGCTTACACCAGATGAATCATCGCTTGCAGTTACGGTTATCGGAACCGGTGTTGAGAAGTACGAACCGTCAAGCGGGGAAACAAGCGTTATTACAGGAGGTATTATATCCTTTACCGTAAGCATGGCAGTTGCAAGCGGTTTTTCAATGTTGTTCACCGTTGCAGAAAGTATTACAGTATATGTAGCAGGTGTGAACCCAGCTGTTGTTGTGGGCAGGCTGTTTGAATAGCTTAAGCCTGCATTTACACTTGCAATATCGTACAGCGTAGCCAATATATTTGAGTTCAACGGGTTTATTATAGTTATTGTTATCAAAGTTGCTGCTAAATCAACATTACCGGTATTCACAAGGGAATAGTTAATCGTATACGGACTATTTTCTCCTACAGTATTAGGCTGTAATGTAAGCGTTCCTGCAAGTCTTGTAACACTGGTAATATTAAATATAGCAGAAGCACTCGAGAGTATATTACCGTTTTTCCATATGTTCACTACTGCACTATAGCCGCCCGGTATGTTTAATCCTGTATTCCAGAGCATTGAAAGGCTTGTGCTGTCCTGCGGCATAAGCTGTGGCACAGTAAATACACCTGTCGTAACAACACTGCCGCATGGTGAGGTAATGATAGCAGTCGCAGTCAAATCTGAAAGGATTGTATTCGTTGTGTTGTTGGTTACCTTTATAGTAAGGATGACATCCTCATTTGGGTTGTATGAGAGTTTGTTTGATATAACAGAGCTTGAAACACTAATAGGCTGGATTATTGTAAATGGAGACTTGCTCTCGTTGATAATTGTATTGTTTGCCCCTGTTATCCAGCCGTGAAGATTGTAATTCCCCGCAAGTGTAGCTCCAGTATTCCATGTCAGGGTAAAGGTCTTTGTCTGACCATAAGCAAGGTTATTTAGGACCGTATTGAGTAGTGTTGTAACTACATTGCCTGAGCCATCTTCTATGTCCACAATCACCGGCACGTTCGCAGTTGCACCTGCATTGGTAACGTTGACATATGCCATTACCATATCGTTTGCCGTGTAGCTGGATTTGTCCGTTGAAACCTGAATTACCGGGTTTGCATTACTTGTAACAAATACGTTCTGATAAAAGACGTTATTATTCTTGGAGACCTCTATTATCTGGTTGTGCGGATCCGCAATTGCGGTAATAAGGTTATAGCCTGTATTTGTAATGGATGTATTCCATAGACCGCCTACTATTCTACCCTGCCCGGCAGGTAATGACGGTATGGTCGTATCAAGAACCGTTGAGGTGGTTCCATCCGGCGATTGGACTGTAAGCACAAGCTCAATATTGCTTGCATCTCCTGTACCAATATTGCTTACGGATACCGATACACCAACCTGGTCGCCTGCAAGCGGTACGACTGGATAGATTGATATACCATTAACGCTTATGTCAGGCAGACCCGTTGTATCAAAGTCTATGGTCAAGGGTATTGATACACCGCTTGTTACCCCGGTGCTATCCACTGCTACTGCTGTAAATGTATTTGCACCAACAGCAAGCAAAATACTGTATAGATAGAAGCCTCCGCTCTGATCCGATAATACAGAGCCGATATATGTATTGTTCTGGTATACCTCAACCATTACCATTGGATCAGCATTCCCGTATATGTCGGTTACGTTCGATGTGAGTGTTATTGTATCACCGGAATTACCGGGGTAGTAGAACGATGGTGTGGTTGGTACAATATTCACAATCGCAGTTGCCGTATTAGAAGGTGTGCTTTCATTACCTGCAATATCTACCGAGGTGACTGTATAGCTGTATGAGCCATTGGCAAGCCCGCGATCGTCGTAGCTTGTTTGTGTAAGACCGGTAACGAGCTTTATAAACGCTGAATTGTTATATGACCTGTAAAGATTGTAGGTAACATTTGTAATAGTATCAGTTGTTGTCCAGCTGAGACCTATATCCTTGATATTCACAACTGCAGTAAGATCTATTGGACTAGAAGGTGGAGCCACAAATGGAGTTACTGACGCACCTTGAGATTGCGGACTCTCAAGACCATATATGTTTTCTGAAGTAACAGTATAAACGTGTAATCCATTGGATACATGCGGGTCTATATAGGTGGTCTGGGTTACTGGGGTTTCCGCAAAGACTTTAAGTTCTGTTATGCCGGTCCTCCAAGAGTACGGATCCTGTGTTGAATTTACATAAAGCCTTATACCACTCGTCAGTACTCCATATGGGAACCTGATATTGCTTGTTGTCTGTGTATTACCGGTAGTCGTTGTAATATTTACCCAGTCATATCCATTCCATGCCTGCACAGTAAAGTCTGTGCCACCAAGCGGAATTATAATACCGGTGTCCCAGTCATAATATGTTGCCCATACAATGGTCAATCCATTGATAAGAGATGTTGTAGAGAACGATTCTGCAAACCACTGCGGACTAAATCCATACCTACAGTATCCTAACCAGGATGTAGTATAGTCTCCGTCAATTGCGTAAGATGCCTCCCATGAACTCGTAGATGCGCTGACCGTTCCTGTCTGAGCAATATCTATATCGCTGTTAATCTTTATATTATCTTTGTAAACATTGTAACCAAGGAGATCCTTGTCAACAACAGGCAACCACGTAAGTGAAACAACAGAATCTGTATTTGTTATGCCCAAGCCCTGAGGAATAGGAGGAATAATTGAATAGATCGTAGATACTATATTAGATGGCAGACTTATATTGCCAAGACTGTCCTGAGCATTTGCCTGAAGCGCAATCCTGCCTGTACCGGATAAGCTAATAGCACCTGTAAAATTGCCGTTTGTATCTGCATTCATAGTTGCTTCTGTAATAAGACCTGCTGAAGTGAGCCTATAAATTGTAACTGCTGAATTGCTTGCTGCATTATTACCAGAAATATTGAGAGGTACCGTGGTTGTTATCCAGACCAAAGGTGTGAGCACTGGGAAATAAATTTTTGCCGTAGCAGCTGCTGACCCAACGCTTTCATCACCTGCCGTATCTATGGTTGTAATAGTATATGTATATATGGCAGTATCTGGTGTATCATCTTGATAAGTATTTCCTGATACAGGTGATGCTGTAATTAAAATAGACGGGTTGTTATCAGTCATCCGATATATGTTATAACCCAAAACACCGGCATTATTATCTGTATTCCAGCTAAGATTCACCAGACTCTGATTTACTGATGTTACAAGACCTGTCGGAGGTCTTACATACCCGATTGTTGTTATTTGAGGATTGGGGTCTGTCAGATTATATGTATCCGTTGCAACTGCAATCAAGTCGTAATGCCCGTATATAAGCGACAGAGCATAAGGATCAAACAGTGTCTGGAATGGCTGCGTTGTTACAGCGGAACCAAGCATCTGCCAGCTTGCTGTACCTGATTGTCTATACTCAAACTGTGCAAAAGCGATGTTTAAGTCAGGTGATATTCCTATAATAGTTGTAGGACCTGTAATCACTGTACCTGTAATCGGCTGGGAGATCCACATGATCGGAGGTCTGGCCTCAATATTAACCGTAACTGTATTAGACGGCAGACTCATGTTACCGGCATAATCCATTGCAATAACATAATAGGTATATGTCCCGTTGGGCAGAGATTTATCTATATAAGAGGTTGTTGTGATCAGATATGGTGTAAGGTTTGTGCCGGGCTGACCCAATGCATTTGCAATCTGATCGTTACGGTACAGGATGTAGCCGGCTATGTCTGCATCATTTGATGCATTCCAGTTAAGTGTTACATCAGAAACATAAGTTGAGGCTGTAAGATTTAGTGGTCCGGATGGCGCTGTATTATCAACAATCACGGTAATGCTTACACCTCTGGCATTGCCGTGTATGTCGCTTGCAGTGAGCTGGATCGTATAAGGAATACCCTGATTGTATGAGGATGTATCCCAATCAGCAAGTGTGCCGTAATTTACCGCCACAGGCGAGTTTACCAGTATATTCCATGACGACGGACTTATACCCTCCCCAATCTCAAGGGTGTAGCTGCTGAAATCCAAAGCACTGTACGCAATACCAACAATAGAGACTGTACCAGCAACATATTGACCATTATGCGGATTTATAAGCTCGGTAAACGGTGGTGTTGTATCTACTGAAATGCTTGCCAAGTTGGAAGGCCCACTCTCTGCACCTGCCTCATTTATTGCTGTGACTGTGTATGTATAAGCACCATCTGGCAAACCCAAATCTACATAGGTTGTATCTGTTACAGGTGTAGTGTTTATCTGAACACCGCTTCTGTACACGTTGTAACCTGCAACGAACATACTTGGACTTGGCAGCCATTCAAGCGTTACATCAGAAAGCTTTGCTGAAGCTGTAAGGTCTGTAGGCGGTTCTGGGGGTGCTATTTCGTATTTTATAGGTACATCATATTCAGAAATATTGTTTGCTATATCCATGGCAAAAAGCCTTAACGTGTAATAACCGTTCGGATAGATTGTATTGAGGTTTGCTATTGTACTATCGGTTATGGATGCTGTACCCGATATGATTGTTGCCCATTTGTAGGCATCATTACCTATCCCTGATGAGATATCAAGCTCATACATGACAAGATTGGTGTCTGAGGCTGTACCTATAACATCAACAGGCCCTCCTATGATTGCATTGGTTTGTGGTATGGTGATTAAGGTAACAGGTGGTGTGTTATCGATGATCACAGAGGTTGTATCAGAGGCGCTATTACCTGCCTTGTCAACTGCTGAAAGCATAATATTATAAGTGCCGTCTGTAATATTACTTACATCCCAGATATATAAAGGCTGGGTCGTAGGAGATAAAGTTGACAAAAAGATCGTACTTTGCGTATCACCTTCACCTGTGCGGATACTGTACTGTGCAAGATTGATGTCTGATACAATTGCCGTTATCGGGATAGCAGCATTTACACCGCCAAAGATTCCATTAACAGCAGGTGATTGTATCTTCACAATCGGCGGTGTTGTGTCAATAGTAAATGTGATAACTGTATTGGAGATGTTACCTGCAAGGTCTGTTGCGCTTATATTTATACCGTAAACACCGTCTGCAAGATTTGATAATATACCGAATAAATAATTATCCCTTGATTGCGTACCTGTATCGATTGTAACAGTGCCACCGGCCGTTGAAGTATAGGTTATGTTGTAACCTGACAGATGAAGGTCGGTGATAGAGCCGACAACCGATAGCGTTGGGGTTGTTAAGTAATTCCCGTTCAAAGGCGATGTTATATTAATTGCAGGTGCCGTATCGTCTATGGTCACTGGAACAGTTTCGGTCTGCGAGGTTACATCATTCACCGCAACAAGCATTATTAAGTAGTCTCCATCATTCGCGGTTACCCCTGAATCTATAGACCCATCCCAAATTATATTATAACTGCCTGACCTAACAGATGTTGCATTTGTAAGTGTTTTTATTTTGTTCTTTCCTATATCCACTATACTAAGAGTAATAGAACACCCTGCATCACATCCTGGTGCCAATCCACAATTTATATTTGCGGTATCTTCCATTCCGTCCTTATTGGGCGAGAAGATAGTAGGGGTTACGTAAAGTGCTTCAATAAGATTACCACGAGGAGGAATAGTAACGGTTACTGTTGCAGTGGATGCATTCCCAGCAAGATCATAAGCTGAAAGCCGTAATGTATATTCCCCGGTCAAGCCATAAGTATTCCATAAACCAAGTGTGCCTGAAGTAATAGGCACTGAGGATGTGGTTATAGTGTTCCAGACAGATTGTGCTGAGTTTGATATATATTCAAGGGTATATTTACTAAAGTGAAGATCCGAAGCTGTACCGATGATATTAACCATCAATGGGAGATTATCAGCTGTTGTATAAGGATAGGTCATAATAGCTATCGGCGGTGTGTTATCAATTGTAACCTTTGCCTGAGCATCATTGGATGTTAGGCATGGTGATGTAGATACAAGATCAAGTATGTAATCACCATCAGGCACAACTGCACCGGTATCATCTGTCCCATTCCACTGGATTGAATATATACCGGTTTGGGTAAAAGTACCTACACTTATTGTTTTAACAGTATTACCAGATGGGGTTTTTACATAAAGAGTATTGTCATTTATTGCTTCTACAGCAATATTTATATCTGTGGTGTCAAGATTACCATCCCCATTGGGAGAGAAGATTTGTGGATAAGCATTGTTGATACTTACCTTTGGAACTTGCGATAAATACACTGGCACATCATAACAACTTAAATTACCACCGTTATCAGTTGCGGTTAATCTTAATCCATATGCACCACTGGAAAGTTGAGTAATATCCCACTTGCCAAGTTGACCCTTAATCAGGGGTGCATAAGAAGGTACGTTTTTCTTATATTCTGAATAGTTTTCTTTACCTATATCCTGCCAACCAGATATTTTAGCATCTGAAAAGGCTATTCCATAATCATTAATGAATATATCAGATATTTCACCATTAATTGGCTGATAATAATGCTTAGTACCATCACTTAACACTACTGGCAATGATGGACATATAAATTCATTTTTAACCGGTGAAGTGATTTGAACCAATGGTGGCACTTCATCTACTATTGTAGTAGCTGTATATATATATCCGTTTATATCTGTTGCAGTAGCAAGTACATAATAGTCTTGGCGCGGCAATTGCGATGTATCCCAGTTGTAAACTCCTACATAATAATAATCACCCTGTGGTCTGGTCAAAGTTGCTGGCAGCCATGTGTATGACAAATCGGTTGTTGCTGTAATAGGCAACCACGGAAAATTAAGATTCGTCGTATAAGAAAAACTTATTGATGATATTGTAATGGTTGAACCAACTACTGCACTTAATCGATAATAAGGTAGTGGTAGTTCATTACATATAGTAGATGGAGTTACAGGTGCTGCTGAAAGTTCCATAATTCTATTCCTGCAAGATGTTAAAAGAAAAACCTCGGTTAGATAGTCATCTTTTGCCGGAATGGGACTAATGTTAGTATCAGATAAATAAGATAATGAACTAAGTATTACTACGATTTTTGCCATTACAGAACCATTATCATCAAAAATATCTTTATATTTATGAGAGGTAGAAAAGATATTACCGTTTATATCTGTAAACTCCAAATTAACAAATAGTGGTTCATTTATAGGTAATTGCGTGCAATCTATTGGAAGATTTAATCCAAATTTCTGACCAATACCACTCTGTATTATATTGTTTAGCTTGTTTAATTCAGCTTCTGGAATGGGTAATGTTTTTATAGGGGATAAAAATGCTGGAATGGGTAATGCCTTTATAGGGGATGAAAATGCATTAGAAATTGTATAGGTACCTGATATAACAGGTGAAGTTAAATAACTCTCACCGCCTGGCATTAATTCGTGTTCATTTGCAATACCACCGCTTATCAAAATCTGATTACAAATTGAGAAATTTAATGCATTGGAATAATATGTATTGCCATAATCATCTACGAACATTACGCGCCATGTATAGTTACACCCCTTGAGTGGGTTTTGACCCAATATGCTTGCTATAAATATACCATCAGCTGATAATTCTACAGTGGTTCCAGTAATTGTTTGCCATGTCTGGCTTATACCGGTTTCATCGAGAGGGAGATATTGTATTTCACCCGACGATAATGAAAGTAATGATGTTCTTCCTGCCAAAAATACGGAGTGATTTACCCAAATACCCCCATCTATTAAGGTAATAGTTGGAGTTAGTCTTATTGTTATTATAGGTGTTTGATATTCATTACCTTTCCTGTCTAAGGCAACTACCCTTAATTCATATATCTTACCTTCTAATAAGCCAGATGTATCCCAAATAAAACTAATTATACAATTAACTTCCTCAGAAGGTACTGCCTCTGTATTTATCCATGATGTTGATCCAGACTCTCTATACTCAAGAGTGGCACTAACTGCATAATCCGTAATAGCGTCTCCAATACTAAAACGATAGATGCCTTTTCCTAGCCTAAGAACACTATTACCTGTCAATAATTCTCCAATATCTACATTATTAGAGCGGTAACCCATGAACATCCAAAATATACCACTTGGTATTTGTGGTAAAGTGGCAGTAGAAGAATTGCCAGCTAAATCAGTTGCAGAAACAGTTATATTATGTCCAATGATATTCATCATTGTAGTTTTAGAAAATATCTTAAATTCTGGATTCCCCTGTGTACTGATTTGTTCAAATTCATAACATGGGGCTCCTGAACATACCATACTACCCCCTATCATGCATCCTCCCCCAGGACAGAAAGTCAGACCACTAACAGGTAGTGTCCACGTATTAATGTTTGAATCATTATAGGAGCTTTCTATATTTATTGTAGCCCCTAATGTGCCATCATAAATAGGTCCATATAGTGTATGTGCATTATCTCCAGAAAGATAGTTAAGACTAACCAAGGGAGGCGTATCATCCACTGTTACAAATATCTTTATATTATCAACTTCAATTGTATATTGCCCGTCTGGTACTACAGAGCCATTGAAATCTGTACCATACCATGTAAAGCTGTCTGTAGTTGGTTCTGTGTAATCTTTTGCTATAGTGTTTATCCATTGTCCTTCGGGGCTGTATATCTTGAAATCAAAGTGCCCTGGTTCAATAACAGCATAACTGACTGTAGCATAATCCTGAACACCGTCGCCATTTGGCGAAATGTATTGCGGTTGAACAGCAAGATTAGTCAATCTTGCTGCTTCTGACCATGACAGATATCTTATCTGTGTTTGTTTGTTGCCTGCCTTATCATATGCGGTAAGTCTTATTATGTATTGACCTTTGTCAGGTGGTATCCATGTCGCAATGTAACCGTCTACAATAGAGGTGTTTCCGGCAGCTACAATAGGCATCCATGTTGTGGAAGTTGTATTCAAGGCGTATTCGAGGGTATAATGATCAAAATTAATATCGGAGACTGTACCTGTAATGGTTACCGCTGATGCATTTTTCTGCTTAATCACAGTGAACTCGTTTGTAAGGTTGTAAAGAGAAGTCATTGCCCAATAATCAGAGCTATACTGCCCTTTATAACATGGACTTGTTGGATCTGTACTATAAATATTATCCCAATAGTTTAGAACCCTGCCTGATTTAGACCATCCCAAAGAACCATGATGGTTACCTTGACTAATAATATTGTTTGGATTCCGCGGTATAAGTACTGGGCTTACCATACCTGTTGGAAGATCAAGTACTCCTATACCACTAACATTAATAGATTGATAGAATTGGTCGAATGTAATACTTCTATTATCTGGGGATAAAGCAAAATTCCCAGCACTTGTGAGACCATCCATACTAAGCGGTGTTATTTTTGTTAATTCACCAGAAGGTTTTATAACTCCTATATAACTATAATCAGGTGGTAAACTTTTATCTAGTTGTATATTACATTGCACGCTTGTGGTTTCAATATTCCATATCAACGGTCCAACACATACATCAATTACAACTCCTGTTCCATCTCCAAGCCATGAAATAATATTAATATTTGCACCATATCCCAAAGCAGAAGTAGTGCTACTAAAGGAATATAACTGCCCAAGCCCATAGCTTGTACTTATTTTTCCACTTGCATCATAAAAAATAAGTTGGGGGGTATATGTTTTGGCTCCACCTATACATGCCAATGTTGTACCATCAGGTGACCATTGACACCCTGAGGGACCTCCTGGAAGTAAAACTGGTTGTGAACCAATTACAGGATTAACAAGCCACTGGCCATACCAATTCTCATAATAAACATTATATCCGGATGGTGAAATCAGGCAAGGTCCATACGCCGTACACATGCCTTGCTCCCTTAACCTTATATTTGTCCCGTCACCATTCGCTATGTATAAATCATACGTATCAAAATTCCCGAGATAAGCTTCGTCATAGTTTATGAATAAGAATTTTCCGTCATTTGACCATTGGGCATTCATAAAACCATTTGATGTCGAATTAACTATCCTTTTTTCGCCGGTGTTGACATTTATAAGCCAAAGATTATTTACATATGTTTGGCAACACCCGTGCTCCTCATCCACGAGAATACTTGTACTATCAGGTGACCAGTTTAAATAACCATAAAATTCATCAGTGCTTTCTGGTAATATTATTCTAAGATTACTTCCATCATTATTAACTACATATACTGTCGTTGTCCAGATATTAGTCCTTGTAACAAATGCTATCTTCTGACCATCTGGAGAAATAACTGCTTCTTGTATTGATACATTCTGCCAATTTTGTGGTGTCAAATATATAAAACTACCATCAGGATTTATAAAAACCAATCTATTAGTATCACCATAAGTTATATACCCATTATCGACATCAGAAGGTAATATGTAATAATCATAACCATTACATGTTAGATCAGTTTCCTTGAGGTATTTTGTACCAACCGCTTTCATAAGTGGGTATCTGTTGGTATCAAGAACAACATTTGTGCTTCCGAAAGTTGAAGAACCATCCGAAGATGTAAGCACCATCTGATATGTGCCATCAGGCACGAGCAGTCCCTGGTCATTTAATCCATTCCATACAACTGAACCAGTTGTATTTGTAAAGGTTCTTACAGTCTCTCCAAGCTCATTAACTATGCTTACAATGGCATTGCCACTGTAACCCGATGGCTGGCGATAGGTGAGAGTTACAGTGTCCTTTATCCCATCCCCATTGGGTGAGAAATAAAGATTATCCACAGAAAGGTTGGAATTCTGTACTATAAGTGTAGCACTGGCTTGATTATTATCTTTCGATAATTCCGCTATAGCATTGTAGGGATCCACATTTACAGTAAGTGTATGGCTTCCTTCTGTACCTGCTGTAAATGCAATAGTTGCAACGGTACTGCTCAAACCAGCTACATAAGGAATAATTGTAGTACCGAGCCGTGTTGTGCCTTCAGATAGATTAACTGCCACATTGCTTGCACCCTGCTCACCAAGATTATGCACATTAACTATTGCATTCACCGATGCGCCAGAAGGCGGATAATTTGGTATAAAACTTATATCCCCCGAACCAATTGCAAGGTCAGGATATGATAAAATGTAAATAGGCATATCAGCTTTGTTATCTTCCTTTGTAAATTCCTGAATCTGGTTATACGGGTCTATGACCATACTAATTACATGCTTCCCTCTGAACCCGGCAGGTATCCATTGTGCGCTTACTAACTGGGTCTGACCAGGATTGAGTGAAGGTATAGTAATGGTATTAATAGTAAAACTATCAGCGGAACTATCCACATAAATATCAACCTCTATATTTGTAGCAGTTGTAAACCCGTTATTCTCCACAATTCCTGAAATGGTAAGCAATTCACCTTCCTTCGGCGAGGTGTCACTGATTGTAAAACTGTCTGCAACAATCAAGAGGTTTGGAAGTTGAGATGGAAGAATAGTAACATTTGCTTGTGCAGTATTATTAGCGCGATTATAATCTTGAATAGTGTAATTAGGATCTACAACAACAGTGATTGTTACTGGGTTGCCGGATAGCTCTGTAAGCCAGTCTATATTTGCATAGTATGCAGAATTGCCGTATATAAATGGTATTATATCAGAACCGATTGGTATAGAGATACCATTGCCTGCTGTTGCATAGAACGCAACCAGTACATTTTGTGCCATCTGCGTACCATTGTTATGTACAAGTGCTGATACCGTAAGGTGTTCACCTATGTTAACCGGGTTCTTGAAAAATGTTATGTCTGATGAAGAAATTTCGAGATCAATTGTTGAGCTGAAAGGAAGTGGTTTATACGCAATATTATAGATTCGTGAGGGCTGTGGAATCAGCTGATTCGGATCAACCCAAACATAGATATTGTGTATGCCTGGGGTTGTAATAGTAACTGCTGCGGTTGCCTGGGCAACACCCATTGCAGGTATAACAGACAGAGTTGTCGTACTTATCAGTATCCCGCCGTTTTGTGGATTACCGTCATAAAAGCTTACCTCCACATCACCTGCATCAGCCATCCCTATATTGGAAATATTGGCTGAAATTACCACATTTGAAGGAAGATAAAACAAATATGAAGGATTAAATGATATATCATTGGTTGTAACGATAAGCTGTGCTTCAACGGGCCGAGGTTGTACATTAACATTTGTTAGAGCCTGTTTTTGGGATGTATCCATTTCAGGTACTGTATTATCCGGGTCAGCAATCGCATATATGATAGTGCTACCGGTAAATCCCGTAGTATCCCAGTCAATGGTTATAGTTTGCATACCACCAGCTTGGATCACAGGTATAGTTTGATCACTACCTATTTGGATCCCCCCATTGTAAGGATTGCCGTTGTAAAACCTCACCACTACATTTGTTGCCGCAGCCTTGCCTGTATTATGAACAGTACCAGCAATATGAACAGTCTCTCCACTGTATGGATTGGAATCGGAGAGTATTAGATCACCTGGTCCCATATAAAGCTGTGGGAGGTTTGACTGGGCAATAGCTTGAATGGCAAGTGCTGTTTGATAGGTACTGTCATTCCAGCTGTAATCTACAAGTTGGTTTGCTAGTAGATAGTTTGTAGCTCTGGTTATGTACTGGTTATAGATATCATCATTTAAACTTATAAGAAATAAAAGTGTTTGTGCTGTTTCGTAGATTGACCCTCCGTCATCTCCAAAACTTCCGTTTGGCTTCTGGTTGTGCAGTAACCAGTTAATGCCATTTGTGATAGTATTAGAAAATGTCGGATTATTGAACTTACTCAAAACATTCAATGCGTTAACGGTTGTCATTATCCTGCTTGATCCACTGTCTGTATTACCCCATCCTCCGTCTCGATCTTGAACCCTTGTAAGCCACGTTAACGCATTATTTACAGTTCCAGGCGTATACGTTCCAGCTGCATTAATAGCATTAAGGATAAGAGCAGTGTCCATGGGATTACTGTTATAACCATAGGCTGGTCCCCAACCGCCATCAGAGTTCTGCAGATAAGAAAGATTTAATGCCCAGTCCACGGGTGTAACACCTGCAATTGACAGCATATCAACTTTTTGTGCAAGTTCATCTGTACTCGTAGGAGTCGAAGCTGATAACCAATTTAAACCATTTGCTACATTTTGCGCCGCAGAGGTAAAGTTTCTGAGTGCCAATATTGATTCTACCGTATCTCTTATGGTTGTGTAAGACGAATCAGCCCAACTCCCATCCTGTAATTGATGAGCCGTAAGCCAGTTAATACCATTTATAACATTCGGTGGTGCTGCAAATGGACCTGGATTGCTTCCTACAAGGTGGGTATCCATTACTCCTCTGCCGTTTGTTAGTATAAAGAATTCCCTTTCCCACTGCTGTCTGAAAATATTTATTGCATTAATCATATCCAGTGATGGTGATGTACCAGGCGCTAATAGAAGAACAAAAGCAGCTCTAAAAGATTTTTGTGAATTAAGATAATCAGGGAATCTTGCACCTTCTGCCTGTATTATCTGGTTAATGGTAACAGTAATAGGCGTAGCCGTAATTACTGCATTGACTTGGGGAAGTTGAGCTGGAGCAATAGCAGGATTGACAAGCAGTGTCATAGGAGGAACCTCTGATGGTGCATTTAAACCCATCAGATATAAATCAAGTGGGCTGTACCTCTCTTCTATATCCGTAGCCTGGTATTGACCATTTCCTATTGGGATCCATTTACTGCCATATAACACGGATGCATCGCTGTCTAACAAATAGCTCCAGTGTGCTTGATCCACTCCAAGTAATGCATTACTATTATTTCCATTGTTATCTATGAAATGCACATATGCAGCCCATTGATGCTCAATCTCATGGGCTAAGATCATCATAGTGGAATTATAACTATTAGGATCCGACTTAAGTAGTTTGCTCGATACATTACCCAAATCAATATATCCTTGAAGCTTGCCATAACTGCCAAAAAGACTTGTATTATCAAATATAGGAGACCCTATGCCTTGAACAAAATTTTTGACGCCGAAATGCTCACCACTTGCGTCCAATTTCATATTGGAATCGAACATTGTGAAATCAAAGTTTGTAAAAACTATTATAAAGTCATAATAATCGCCATGGGTAGCATAAAATTGTCGCGAAACCCATTCCCTTACAGAATAATTGGGTTGACCTTCAGAAGTAACATTGTTGTATGTCGAAAGATCGGAATTATTGTATTGAAGTACCGCGACATTGCCGTAATCACCATTAACATCGGCATAAACTGACTTTACAGTAAATAGAAATACAACTATAAGTATTATCAGTATCTTTATACCAATGTCATTCGCAACGGTTCTTTCCATTCTACCCTTGTTTCATTTTCCCATGCTACTTCCTTTCATGTTGCTAAAAATATTATTGCCTTTTACCTTACCCATCGTGGAACCTGGAATTACATAAGTTTTCTGGAATACCCCATTTCCGTTTGAGTAATAGGTAAACCTGTTCTGTTCCCATGGATGCACAGAATCAAACTGGATTACTATTGTTTTTGATATTAATACGCTCTTCCGTTGTACAAGAACTATTCGATCAGAATAGATTTCTTTGAGTTCAAAACCTTCTTTCCCAATCTTGTCATTTATTTTTACAGATTTTATATTATTATTGGATGTACAGAATAATGCATATTTTTTATCTGGTGCCGTATTAACAAGCTTGATTGAATCTATGGATGTATCAGAGAAGATATTGGTAGGTTGTTTTTGCTGATCTGCAAGCCCATTCCAACTACCATATAGCAAAAATGAAATGGTTATGATAAATGGACTGACAAATTTCATAAGTCTATTTCCTTTGTGGCATTACCTGTGTATTGTTGGATTGTATAATCGCTTTTAAAGCATCATCATTGATTTTGATACTGGCATTCTTGGTTAAATCGGTAATAAACTTCCTGTAAGCCGCATTCCTCTCTTCTGCTATGTATTGCTGCTTTATTTGACCCTTTATGCTTGAAAAATCTTTTTTCTCTCCTTGCTTCTTGTCTATAACTTTGATAATCCAGAAGCTGCCTCCAAAAGCTACAGGTTTGCTTATACCCCCTACTTTAGGAATACTAAATGCAACATTGCTGATAAATGGATATTGTTCTCTGGTTAGCCAACCCATATCTCCACCCTTAGATTTAGTTGCGGGATCAGTGGAATATTGCTCTGCAAGCTTCAAGAAATTTGCACCCCTAATTAATTCATTGTATATACGGTTTGCATCTTTCTGTGTATTAACCCGTATTACGCTCACCCTCACCATGTCCTTACTCGTGAACTGCTCAATGTTCTTTTGATAATAATCCAGTAATTGAGCATCTGTTACAGGAGGATTTAATGTGTAAAACTTCCCTAACAGCTTATTCTTTATAAGATTATCACGATATTCATTTACAGCCTGTTCTATCTCCGGATCTTTATCAATACCTTCTTTTTTCGCTTCCTGGATAATAATGAGCTGATTTATTTGATTTTCAAGAAACTGCTTTGCAGAAGGCAGATTGGAAAGTTGCATACGGAACTGAGGTGGAAGAGAGTTAAGACGATGAACAAAATCTTTATTTGTTATGCATTGACCATTGACTGTTGCTACTACATTGCTTGATAAATGTTTATGAGAACGGATTAATAAAATTACACCAATAATAATCAAAATACCTACAACATAGATAATTGACTTTTTCATGATTACCCTCCCCAAAAGTACATAATTTTATAAACCAAACATATACGATCTTGTCAAGAACTTTTTAAAACTCCATACCATATTGCACTGAGCGGGTTGGTTGGTAGACTCTTCGCACAACATTTCAGTAATTTTTTGTGTGAAGAAGGCTTCGCAGATTTTTAGTTGAAGTTTATAGTTGCTTCCACTATTATTTTTTGTCTTTTATACCTTGTTTGATTGGTGTTTTCTTATTTTATCCTTCCAGCCCATTTCACAGAAGAGCGACTATCCCCCAATTTCAGCTAACCTTGTATATCCTCTTTGCTTGCATAACCCCCCTCATAATACAAAAATTCCTGCAAACACATCGGATTTTTATTGCTTGCAATAAAAATCCTCCCTTTTATATGGAATGTTTCTATTCATGTATGAAAAATTCCAGAAATTCACAGGGATTTTTAAAACACCATTTACAAATTCCCTCTTTTCCTCAGGATTTTTATAACATACTCGTAAAAATCCATTCCTTTTCAGGGATTTTATACCCCAAATTCCCGAATTTCCCCTGGATTTTGGTATAAGTAATAAGGAGTAGAAGGTTGTTTTCAGCACCATCTATCAAAATCCTTCTAAAAATCCATATCTATCTTTGCAATTTCTATCCACAAAAGGAGGTGATTAGCAATGGCTGAAAAATCTTTGAGCCATCACACACCTGAGCCATCAGGCACTACACAAAATGTTTCAGGCTCGTCTATTGGTTCAGCTTTTACAGGCTTAAGCTTAAGCATCACCAAAAAGGCAGTTCCCATTGTTCGGGTTTTGTAACAACAAAAAAATCCACATAAAGGAGGTGAAATTTATATGAAGATTAAGGTTTTAAAGCTTGGTCAGGCAGCAAAGGAGCTTGATGTTCCAGCAGGTACAACCGTTGAAGAGGCAATCAACATGAGCGGGTTCTCCATTGACGGCTACTCCGTAGCTTTAAATGGCACTGGAGCAAACCTATCCGCGCATCTGCAGGAAGATAACATCATCTCCCTTGTTCCAAAGATTGAAGGCGGCATGTAAGCCACAATACTTACCGGGGCTGTGCGTTTCACAGCCCCCTTACATCTTATTAAAACCACAACTTTGTTCATATCCGTAAAAAAAAGATGGGCAGTCATAACCTGCCCAGATATAGAAAGGAGGTTAAAAGAATCATGATTACTGGTAACATAAGCACAGGTGTTTTAAAAGATCTACTCGCATTTGAATCCGAGAAATACGCTATCCCGGTTGTTGTAGTACTAACAGACCTCAATAACTATGAGAATAGCGTTGTAATTCGCAAAGCTGTAGAGGTGTATATCAATTCAGGTACAGGTATAACCAAAGAACTGAGCTTCAAGGATAACAGGATTGTCCTTACCAATGTGTATCTACCGTATTTTGTAGATGCATCTGAGGATGGTATCTATGGGGTGCTTAATAACAAGGTGTTCATAGGCTTTGATTTAGAGTCCTACAGCTTTGAGCCCTGGTTTAACAGCCTGTTTGCAAGCATCTTTGATAAGGTTATGCCAACCATTAAAACCTACATTGACAACGAGGCAAAAACCCAATGGCAGGAACAGTACTTTAAGCTCAAGCAGT
>Ga0315298_1003851_pt1 | contig 23160 bp, 23 predicted proteins | sample WHS_1_MG_FD_203077 | JGI IMG/M metagenome (GOLD analysis project Ga0315298, IMG submission 203077) | Extremophilic microbial mat communities from Washburn Hot Springs, YNP, Wyoming, USA - WHS_1_MG | ecosystem: Environmental > Aquatic > Thermal springs > Hot (42-90C) | place: USA: Wyoming...
AACAAGCGATAGGGATCTCGTGCTATTGTGCGGAAGATTTGAGGGGTTCGATGCTCGGGTCGAAGCGCTCTTTGCCACGGGCTCTATCTCCATAGGCCCGTATGTGCTTGCCGGGGGCGAAGTGGCTGCCCTGGCGGTTCTGGAGGCAGTGATCCGCCTACTTCCCGGAGCCATTGGCAACTTCCAAAGCGTGCTGGAAGAATCTTTCAGCGATGAACTTGAGGGCAAGGTGGAGTATCCGCAGTACACTAGACCGCGTGAATACGCGGGAATGGAGGTGCCGCCCATCCTTCTTAGCGGTGACCATGCGGCCATAGCTGCGTGGCGGCGGCAAAATGCGCGGCCCTCCCCTTGGCGGCCATCGGCCGATTCCGGGGCGTGGATTTATGAGGTGAAAGACAGGAGAGGAGAGGGGGGAGGTATTGACCGCTGAGGAGGAGCAGGCGGCGGTGGAGTCTAGACCAACCTCGGATGCGCGGGTGACCCCGCAGAGCCGCGAGGAGGTGACAGCGAAGAAACGCTCGCCGCTGGGGGTTGTGGCCGAGATTGTGATCATCGTGGCAGCGGCTTTTGCCATTGCCATGCTGGTCCAGGCCTTCGTGGTGAAGCCTTTCACCATTCACCAAATCTCCATGCAGCCCACTCTGCTCGAGGGCGATCGCATCCTCATAAGTCGTCTCACCTACCATTTCCGGGATCCGAAACCCGGTGACATCATTGTCTTCCGCTCGCCAGTTAACGAGGGCGACGATTTGGTGAAACGTATCGTGGCGGTGGCTGGCGATCGGGTGGCGGTCAAGAACGGCGTGCTCTATGTAAACGGAGAGCCAAAAGACGAGCCGTACCTGCTAGAGCGGCCCTTCGCTGGCGACATGGCGGAGGAAGTGGTGCCGCCAGGTAAGGTCTTTGTGATGGGCGACAACCGTAACAATAGTGGCGATAGCCGTTTCTTCGGACCCATTGACCGGGACTCCATAATCGGCTGTGCCTTGTGTGTTTATTGGCCGGTCGGACGGTGGAAGGGCTTGTAATCCGGCCACAGGTCGGCCCAGGAGGCTAGAAAAGAGCGGAGTGCTGAGCCTGTCAGGTTGTAATCTGGGCGCGTATGCTCTAAAGTCTTGCGGCTCTTTGGCGGGTTGGTTGCCAAGAAACTCGGGTTAAAGTCACTCTAGATGTAATGGGTAGCTGGCATGGGAGCAATCGAAGAGTTTGAGCGCACGCAGCTTCGCAACGATATTCCTCCTTTCAAGGCTGGGGATACGCTGCGAGTGCATTTCAAGGTGGTGGAAGGGAACAGGGAAAGAATTCAGGTGTTCCAGGGCTTCTGCATTCGCAGACAAGGCCACGGGGCCAGAGAGACCTTCACGGTGCGCAAGCAGTCTTTTGGGGTCGGCGTAGAACGGACTTTCCCTCTTCACTCACCCAAGATAGAGAAGATCGAGGTCACGGCTGTGGGCGATGTAGCCCGGGCCAAGCTTTACTATCTGCGCGAGAAGCTGGGCAAGAAGGCGCGTGTCAAGGAAAAGCGCGTCTGGTGAGCCAGGGAGTCAGCCTCCGGTAAGCCGGGGGTAGTCTTTCTCTGGGAGGCAGAGCCTCCGGTAAGCCGGGGGTAGTCTTTCTCTGGGAGGCAGAGCCTCCTCTGGCACAGGCGCAAAGACTAGTTGGCTCGGCAGCGGCGGGTCTTGGGACGATGACGTCATGGTTGCGCGGGTGAGCCGGAGACTTTCACGTGCGTGGGATCCGTTTCGTTTCGACTTGAACCTGCTGCGGGAGTTATCTGGGATCGCGTGGCCTGGGGGGCGCGACATGCGCCGTAGGTCAGCGGCCATGGATCTGCGTCTGGCCGGGGCCGACGAGGCAGGCCGGGGGTGTCTTGCCGGGCCGCTGGTGGCGGCCGCTGTAATTCTTGATTACGCTCGGGCGCCCTTCCCCGGCTTGGAAGACCTCACTGACTCCAAGGTGCTTTCCGCCCGGGCTCGAGAGAGTCTCTACCCACTGATTCTACGGTCGGCGGTTCGTGTTTCCTGGGTGGCTTGTTCGCCGTCCACCATAGACGAGGACGGTCTTCATCGCTGCAATTTGAGTGCTCTGGCGCGGGCGCTAGAAAATCTGCGGGGTGAGTACAGGCTTGCTCTGGTCGACGGTTTCGAGCTCGCTTTTCCCCAGCTTCGGGCTCAGGCGGTCAAAGGGGGAGACCATCGCAGTGCGGCTGTGGCTGCAGCCTCGGTGGTGGCCAAGGTGGTGCGGGATCGCCTTATGCGAGCTCTAGCGCCCCTTTACCCTGACTACGGTTTTGAGGAACATGTCGGGTACGGCACGGAGCGGCACATGGAGGCCCTGCGGCGGCATGGCCCGTGTACTCTGCACCGCCGGAGCTTCCAGGGGGTGGCTGCTCCTCAGCTTGAACTGTGGGAAGAGTAGGGGCGGACCGCACCGCAGGCGGCGCGGTTCATGGCGAGGAGCCAGGGTCGTAGCGGGGCTTGGCTCGTAGCGTGGCTGGGGTGGTGGCGAGGGCGCGGCTGGTGCCGGGGCTCGGCTAGTAGCAGGGGCGCAAGAGTTGGGGGATAAAGTGAGCGGGGCGTCCGTATCTGCGTGCGCCTCGGATTCCCGAGTGGCGCTCGAGACATCTCCCCGCTTTCCTTTCGCTCTCAGACTAAAGCCTCATTTCCTGGGAGGCAGGGGGCTGTGTAAGCTCCCCACGGTCACCACAGAGAGATCCACCGCATGATGACCGCGGCGAAAAGACGCACCGGGTGCAACCGGGGTGGCAGCTCTTTGTCTCAGGGTCGTGAGGCCTTGTTGTCTCAGGGTCATGAGGCCTTGTTGTCTGTGGGAGGGAGGTCGCTGTTGTCTCTGGGAGGGAGGTCGCGCTGAACACGGTGCCCGGGACTGGCGGAAACCGTGCCCTGACCACAACCGGGGTGGGGCGTGTGGGCGAGGAAGTGGCGGCTGCCTTTCTATCTGAGCGCGGCTACCACGTGCTTGCCAGAAACAAGCGCACGCCGTTCGGCGAAGTGGATCTCCTTTGCAGTGAAGGCTCTTGTCTTGTCGTGGTGGAAGTCAAGGCTCGCGGCTCCGCCACTCACGGAGAGGCGCTCGAGGCCATCGGGCAGGCTAAAGCGAAACGGCTGCGCTTGGCGACAGCCTGGTGGTTGGGCCAACAGCAGGAGTTCCGGCCAGCCTCTGTGCGCTTTGACGCCGTGCTAGTGGCTTTGGACGAGCACGGCCACCCATCCTTTGTTCAGCACGTGAAGGACCTGCTAGGAGGGTAACAGGGGCGTATGGGGGTGGCGATCGTTTGGGGATTTGCCATGGTGGGCATCGAAGCTGTGCCGGTGCGGGTGGAGGCTCATGCCAGAAACGGACTCCCTGGAGTCACGATTGTAGGTCTTCCAGGAGCGGCAGTTAGGGAGGCAAGAGAGCGGGTCCGTTCGGGCGCAGCTTCAAGCGGAATGCCGCTACCTGCCAAACGTATCACCATCAATCTAAGTCCTGGCGACGTGCCCAAGGAAGGGCCAGGGTTTGACCTGCCGGTGGCCCTGGCCACTTTGGCGGCCTGCGGATACATACCGGCGGAGCGACTGCGCGAGGTGGGGGCGGTGGGAGAGGTCTCCTTAGAGGGTTTAGTTAGGCCTACCCGAGGGGTGTTTCCTGCGGCCGAATCAGCTGGGCGCTTGCAGCTACGACTGCTCATCACTCCCGTGGAAGGGGTACCCATGGCCGACGTGGTGGGCACTGTCCCCGTGCTCGGAGTACGCTCCTTGGCTGAAGCGGTGTTAGCGGTGAAAGATTCAGTTGCCCGAGAAAGACTCACCCAGCGCAACGCGCGCTGGTCAAGACTGTGGGCGGGATCTTCTGCGCCGGGAGGGCCGCCCACAGCGCCCGACTTGTCTGAGATAGCGGGACTAGAGCAAGCCAAACGAGCTCTTGAAGTAGCTGCGGCTGGAGGGCACCACCTCCTCCTGTTTGGCTCTCCGGGGGTGGGAAAGACTATGTTGGCGCGGGCCCTACCAGGCATCCTTCCTCCGCTCAGTTGGGAGGAAGCTCTGGAGGTCACCCGCATCTGGAACGCGGCTGGTCTTCTTCCTGCCCAGTCCGGGCTTATGAGGGAAAGGCCTTTCCGGGCCCCTCACCACACGGCTTCGCGGGCAGCCTTGGTAGGAGGTGGAGCTATGCTTCGGCCGGGAGAAGTCACCCTGGCTCACCACGGCGTGCTTTTTCTTGACGAGTTACCGGAGTTCTCCCGAGATGCTCTCGAAGCTCTTCGTCAACCGCTTGAGGAGGGGCGAGTGGTGGTCTCCAGGCGAGCGGGTACTTCGACCTTTCCTGCGCGCTGCACTTTGGTCGCAGCCATGAATCCTTGTCCCTGTGGCCTTCTTGGCCACCCAGAAAAGCCCTGCCGCTGCTCTCCTGCCACTGTGGAGAGATACCGCTCCCGTATCAGCGGGCCTCTCCTTGATCGTATCGACATTCTGGTGGAGGTACCGCCCCTCACCCTCGCAGCTCTTGACAGCAGCCGGGACGCGACTAGTTCGGCTGAGGTGAGGGCGCGGGTCATCGCTGCCCAGGAGTTCCGCAGAGTGCGGTTTCAAGGTGTGGACCCGACTACCCTCGTCGGTCGGGAGGCGGAGTCCTGTCTTACCTCCGAGGCCATGAGACTTCTGCGTGAAGCCTTGGCTCGAGAAGGTCTAAGTGGTCGGGCCTACACTCGCACGATGCGGGTTGCCCGCACCATTGCCAATCTGGATCAGAATGCCGCTGTGACCGTCGAACACGTGGCCGAGGCTCTGGCGCTCAGGCTGGATGACCGCCGCCTAGACCTCTTTGCATGAGTGAGACGCGGGGCGATAAAGGCCGTTCCCAAGCGGCTTTGGGCTTGGCTTGGCTCACGGCTGTGGGGAGTGTTGAGCCTCTTAAGCTATTGAAGGAAAAGGGTCCTGATGCCCTGTGGGCCGCCTCCCCTTCTGATCTAGAAGGCTGGGGGATGAGACCGGCGGCCGCAGGCGACTTTGTCAAGAAGCGTGAACAGCTTGAGTGGGGCCGAGTATTGGCGAGCCTGGCGCAGCCCGAGGTTTGCTTTCTGCCCTTCGGTTTGCCTGGGTATCCCGCTGAGCTTGAGCATCTTGATCTTCCTCCGGCAGGGCTGTTTGTCATGGCTGCCAGCGAGGTGTGGGAAAAGACGCTTGCTCTCCCTAGGATCGCAATTGTAGGTACCCGTCGCATGACCTCCTACGGTGCCCGGGTCACGGAGCAATTTGCCGCCGCTTTTGCCCGAACGGGAGTGGTGGTGGTGAGTGGTCTAGCTTTGGGGGTTGATACTGTTGCCCACCGCACTGCGCTAGAGTGCGAGGGCTTGACTGTGGCCGTGCTGGGCTGCGGGGTTGACGTGATCTATCCGCCGCGCAACCGCGGGCTTTACGAGAAACTGCGCTCGGCCGGAGCACTCGTCAGCGAGTTTCCACCTGGGTGCACGCCCACGCGCTGGAACTTTCCCCGTCGCAACCGGATCATGGCCGCCCTGGGCGATGCTGTGCTGATCACGGAGGCTTCGCCGACCAGCGGGGCTTTGCAGACCGCGACCTGGGCTCTTACCTTAGGGAAGCCGGTGTTTACCGTCCCAGGCAGTATCTACGACCCGAACCACCAGGGGTGCAACCTTCTCCTGTACGACGGAGCATTCCCCGCCCTGGATCCTGACAAGACAGTGCAGGACTTTCTAAGGGAGACAAGAATCGCTAGAGGAGGTCGCGAGCTCCCTCAGGGCCCCGGGCCGCGTGCTGTGCAGTCGCCCACGCAGCCGAGCCTGGGAGATGAGTTTGCTTATGCCAAGGACCAATTGTGGCGGGAGATTCTGCAGGCCCTTAGCAAAGGTCCCTGCTCTGTGGATAATCTCCTAGAAGCAAGCGGCAGAGGTGTTCGCGAGCTTACCGTAGCCCTCACCCAGATGGAGTTAGCTGGAGTGGTGGCCCGGGCTGGCCCGGGTATGTATGTCCGGTGCCTGTAAGGGTCGGTGAGAAGGCAAGAACAACAGGGCAAGCGGATAGGAGAGATGGCGCGAGAGGACCAGGGCAGGCGGCGTGGGGCGCTCCAAGAGGCACAGAAGGAGGCGCAGACGCTGACCGTAGAGCCCGCCGAGCTGGCGGCGGGCGTGGCTGCTTTTGTCCGAGGCCTGATTGCCGCCGACTATAGCTCTCGCACTGTTGAGGCGGCGATTTCCGATTTAAAACAGTTTACCCAGTTCCTCGGCGTCAAGGGTATAGTGCGTCTCGACCAGATTGACCGCTCGACAGTAGTGGACTTTGCTGCCGCCCTGGCTGAAGCCGAGAATGAGAGTAGCGGGCGTCGCTATGCCCGCACGACGGTGGCCCGCAAGCTGTCCATGGTACGTAGCTTTCTCCGTTTCTGTGCGGAGAACGGACTTGTGACTGACAACGTGGCTGTGGGCGTCGGTTCTCCGAAGCTGCCGAAGAGACTTCCGCAGGTACTCACGCCAGACCAAGTGGCCAACCTCCTAGAGGTAATGGGCGGATCGTCGCCGTTACAGCTCAGAGATAGGGCGCTTTTTGAGTTGATATACTCGTCTGGGCTTCGCTGCCAGGAAGCTCTTGGGCTAAAGCTTGGGGATCTTAATTTCCAGGCCAGCGAAGTGCGTGTGAAGGGCAAAGGGCGCAAGGTCAGGGTAGTGCCGGTGGGGGAGATAGCCTTGAACGCCCTGGAAAGATACTTGCGGGAGGGGCGAACTCGGCTCGCTAAGCTGGGGACGGAGGAGGACCACGTCTTCTTGAGCCGCAGAGGTCTACCTTTGAACTCTTCGGACGTACAACGCCGTCTTGCCCGGTATCTTGCTTTGGCCGGCGCACCGTTGGGCACTTCTCCGCACACGCTTCGGCATTCGTTTGCCACCCATTTACTTGAAGGCGGTGCAGACCTTCGCGTGATCCAGGAGCTGCTAGGTCATTCGTCGCTGCGGACCACCCAGATCTACGCGCACGTGTCTGCGGCTCACTTGCGCAAGGTATATCGCCGGGCCCACCCGCGCGCCTAGGAGCCGGTCATGGCGGCAACCTCGACGAAGCATCTAGACCTAGCCGAAGCCTGGCGGCGCTACAAGGAGGAGGGGGATTTACAAGCCCGTGATCAGCTGATCCTGGCCTACTCTCCACTTGTCAAGTATGTGGCCGGACGCATGAGTAGTGGCCTACCTGCTCACGTCGACGAGGGGGACCTGGTGTCCTACGGCCTTCTTGGTCTGATAGGCGCGTTGGAGCGCTTTGATCCTAAGCGGAACGTCAAGTTCGAGACCTACGCCGTTTCCCGCATAAAGGGGGCCATCATTGATGAACTGAGGGCGTTGGATTGGGTGCCAAGATCGGTGCGCAGCTGGGCGCGGAAGATTGAGGCCACCGTCACCAAGTTGGAGAACAGTCTTGGCCGCACTCCCACCGATGAGGAAACTGCCGCTGCCCTAAGGGTCAGCGTGGCTGAGTACCAGGACATCTTGAACCAGATCAGCTGTGGCTCCATTGTTGCTCTTGACGAGTTCTGGGATGCCGAGGGCACTGGTCAAGACCGGCAGAATCTCATGGACACCCTTCAGGACACGGCGGCGCCTGATCCTCTTCGCACCTACCAGGCCCAGGCCATCAAGGAGACGCTGGCGGCGGCAATCGAGCGGTTGCCGGAAAAGGAGCGGCTGGTGATTGGCCTTTACTACTACGAAGGCCTTACTCTCAAGGAAATTGGCGAGGTGCTGGGGGTGACCGAATCAAGGGTCTCGCAGATCCACACCAAAGCCATCCTGCGCCTGCGCGGCCGCCTGCGAGAGGAGTTGGACCTGGAGGCGCTTTCTGGCTAAGGATGCTGTCGCGGGCTTTGGCACCCTCCTTGCGCACTCTCCTTGCACATTCTCTCTTCCTAGCAGGCGGCAGCTCGACCTTCATGTGGTAGTATGCTTCCGCTGTGTCAACGACCCTGGGGACACTCGCCCCGGTGGTGCCGAGTTTTCGGTTCCGGCGCGACCCCCAGTGGGCAAGTGAGTACAAAACCAAAGCGAGGTTAAGAATGCCTGTTGTCTCCATGAAGGAACTCCTGGAATCAGGAGTCCATTTCGGTCACCAGACCCGCCGCTGGAACCCCAAGATGAAGCCCTACATCTTCACAGAGCGGGGCGGCATCCACATCATCGATCTCCAACAGACTACTGTTCTCTTGGACCGGGCCTACGAGTTCGTCAAGAATGTGGCTAGCCGAGGGGGCACCATACTCTTCGTGGGCACCAAGAAGCAGTGCCAAGATGTGATCCGGGAGGAAGCTGAGCGAGTGGGCATGCCCTATGTGTCGCACCGCTGGCTGGGCGGGCTTCTCACCAACTTCGTCACTATCGAGAAACGAATCCGTCGCATGCACGAGTTGCGGCGCCTCAAAGAGGAAGGGCAGATGAGCTTACTGCCCACCAAGGAACGCATGGCCATGGAGCGCGAACTCGAGAAACTCGAGATCAACCTTGGCGGGGTCGCCAACATGACCAGGCTTCCCGATGTGGTGTTTGTGGCCGATCCCAAACGTGAGGCTATCGCCACCAAGGAAGTCAACAAGCTTGGCATTCCCCTGATCGCGCTTTGCGACACTAACTGCGATCCCGATGAGGTGGATTACGTAATCCCGGGGAACGATGACGCCATCAAGTCCTGCAGCCTGATCATTAGGACACTGGCTCGTGCGGTCGAGGAAGGCCGGGCTAAGATGCAAATCTCCGAATTCTTGGGGGAGACCGGGGAAAGGGGAGAGCGCCCGGAGGAGAAAGTCCGCCGATCCTATGAGCTGGGTGAGGAAGGACTGGAGGAGGGGGTTGTGCCTGCTGGGCGGGGCTATCGTCCAGCGGGGAGCGCTGGGGAAGGAAGGGCTCGCCCGGGTGCTCGCCAGTCCTCCGGAGGGCGTGGCGGCTCGGGGGCGAAGCCAAGTGGCGAGCGTGCTGGTCTGGGAGGCAGGCAGATTCCTCGGGCTGCGTCCGGGCGCACGACCTCCCCGGGTGCGGCCCCTACCGAGGAAGCCTCCTCAACTGACCAGTCAGCTCCTAGCGCCGAGACCAGTTCGGAGCAGTAGAGGCTTCGCCTCAGTACTTCTTATAGCCAGGCAAACAGTGCGTCTCAACGGAGGCAGTTCATGCAGATCGACGCTGCAACAGTCAAGAAACTAAGGGAGATCTCCGGGGCGGGGATAATGGATTGTAAGGCCGCTCTCACCGAAGCCCAAGGGGATATGGAAGAAGCCATCAAGATCCTGCGCAAGAAGGGGATGGCCACAGCGGACAAGAAGTCGTCCCGGGCCACCAACGAGGGGATTGTGGATAGCTACATCCATCCGGGCTCGAAAATCGGCGTGCTGGTGGAAGTGGACTGCGAGACAGACTTTGTGGCCCGCAACGAGGAGTTCAGGGCTTTCGTGCACGACGTGGCTATGCAGATAGCCGCTGCCTCTCCTCGTTGGGTGTCGAGGGAGGACGTGCCCGAGGAGGTAAAGGCGGCGGAGCTCGAGATCTACCTCGCCCAGGCGCGGCAGACCGGCAAACCCGAGCCGGTGGTCCAGAAGATCGCCGAGGGGAAACTGAACAAGTGGTTCGAGAGTGTGGTCCTACTTGAGCAGGAATTCGTGAAGGATCCGGAGAAGACTGTCGACGATCTGCGTCGAGAACTGATTGCTAAGGTGGGGGAGAACATCGAGATCAAGCGGTTTGCCCGTTTCCGGGTGGGCGAAGAGGCAAGTTGACACATCCTGCGCAAGCAGGATTTGCCTGCGCAGTTGTCCGCGAGTGGGGGCTTCGGCGGTAGGAAATGAGCGAGCAGCCGGTCTACAAACGAGTGCTTCTAAAACTGAGCGGTGAGGCGCTTCTCGGGGACCTTCCCGCCGGCATTGATCCCGAGCGATTGCGGGCGATTGCCCAAGAAATAGGTTACGTGGTTGCGAGCGGGACGCAGGTGGCTGTAGTGGTAGGTGGGGGCAACATCTTCCGGGGCGTTTCTGGAGCTGCTCAGGGCATTGATCGTGCTACTGCCGATTACATGGGCATGCTGGCCACGGTCATGAACTCTGTGGCCCTGCAAGATGTTCTTCGCCAGCTGGCCATCGATAGCCGTGTTCAGTCAGCCATCCATATGCAAGAGATATGCGAGCCCTACATCCGCGGACGAGCCATTCGTCACCTGGAAAAGGGCAGGGTGGTGATCTTTGCAGCTGGCACGGGCAATCCCTTCTTCACCACCGACACGGCAGCCGCGCTGCGTGCGCTTGAGATAGGGGCTGATTGCCTGTTGGTGGCCAAGAAGAAGTACGAAGGAGTCTATGATGACGACCCCGAGCTCAACCCTGAGGCCCGTCTTATCCCGTACCTTACCCACCGTGAGGCGCTGGAGCGCGGACTAAAGGTCATGGACTCGACCGCCTTTTCGCTCTGTATGGACAACCGTCTACCCATTGTGGTTTTCAACATGACTGCACCGGAGAATATTCGTCGTGTGCTGCGGGGGGAGCGGGTAGGGACTCTGGTAGCCTGTGGGCCGGACGAGAACAATCACATGACGCAAAAGGGGGAAGCATGATCAGCGAACTACTCGCTGACGGCAAACGACGCATGGAGAGCGCAGTAGAGGCTCTCAGGGCGGAGTTCAACGTGGTGCGCACGGGCAGAGCTTCCACCGGTATTTTGGACCGTATTCAAGTGGACTACTATGGCACCCGTACTCCGCTCAAGCAACTGGCTAGCCTGGCCACTCCGGACTCTCGCACCATTTCCATCACTGTATACGACAAGAATGCAGTCAATGCCGTGGTCAGGGCCATCCAGGAGTCCGACTTAGGTCTTACTCCTAATACCGACGGCCTGGTGGTGCGGTTGAACATTCCGCCGCTCACGGCCGAGCGTCGCAAGGACCTGGTGAGGCTAGTGCGCGGCATGGCTGAGGACAGTCGGGTCGCGGTGCGCAATGTGCGTCGTGACGTGATTCAGCATCTCAAGAATCTCAAGAAAGAGGGCGAGATCTCTGAGGACGAAGAGCGCCGGGCGGAAGAGGAAGTCCAGAAACTTACCGACAGTTTCATTGAAAAAATAGACGAACTGCTCCACCGCAAGGAGGAGGAGATCCTCGAGATCTAGAGTGGGCCTGACTGCTTGGCTTAGGTCTTTGTGGTTGCGTGGCGGGAGAAAAAGCCCCGGCGTAGCCACGAGCGAGCCGGGGGGACCTCTACCCTACCACGTGGCTATCATCATGGACGGCAATGGCCGTTGGGCTCGTCGCCGCGGACTGCCAGTGAGCGCCGGGCACCGCGCAGGAACAGAGGCAGTTCGGCGGGTGGTTCGAGCGGCGCGGGAGGCCGGCATTGCCCAGCTGACTCTGTACTCTTTCTCTCGTGAGAACTGGAATCGACCTGCCGAGGAAGTGCAGGGTCTCATGCGCCTGCATGAGGAGATGATCCAGACTGAGGTCCCCACGCTGCACGAGAACGGGTGCCGCGTGGTGTTCATTGGCAGTAGGGACAACCTGGACAAGCGTCTGTTGGCCAAGATGGAATGGGCCGAGGCTCTGACCGCAGGCAACCGGGACTTGATTCTGTTCATTGCCTTCAACTATGGTGGCCGTCAGGAGATCGTCGACGCGGTGCGCAAGGCGGCTTCGGCAGGGGTCGATCCCGCAACGATCACGGAGGAAGACATCTCTCAACACCTGTATTCCCCGCTTATGCGCGACCCCGACCTGTGCATCCGGACCTCAGGTGAGAAGCGCCTCTCCAACTTCCTGTTGTGGCAGTCCGCCTACTCCGAGCTGTACTTCTCCGAACGTTTGTGGCCTGACTTTGATGAAGAAGAATTCAAGCGGGCTCTAGCTGATTATGCAAAGCGGGAGCGTCGCTTCGGCCGACGGCACGAGGCCGGGGATGCTTAGGCAGCGAGTGCTGGTGGCTGTTGTCGCGCTTCCGCTGGGCCTGGCAGCAGTGATTCTGGGTGGCTATTTTCTCCTTGGACTGGCGGTGGTGGTGTCTTTCTTGGGGCTGCACGAGTACTACACCTTGCTAAGACCCTACCGGCCGAACTTGTTTGTGGGCTACCTGGCCGGGGCGGGTGTCTTGGCCGGGGCTTTCTTTCTGGGACCCCTGGGCATCTTGGCTGGGCTAGCGGGAATGGTGGCTCTTCTCTTTTTCTGGTCGCTCTTTGGTGAACTCGGAGCGCATCTGGTGGCCCGTATGGCGGTGACTGTTTTCGGGGTCCTGTGGGTGCCCGTGGGGCTGGTCTACTTGCTCATGATTCGTGCCCTTGCTCATGGGCTGGCCCTTACCTTGCTGGTGGTGGCTTGCACCATCTTAAGTGACACTTTTGCCTTCTTTGTGGGTAGAGCTATTGGTCGCCATCAGCTCGCTCCTCATATCTCTCCCAAGAAGTCTATCGAGGGAGCCATAGGGGGGCTTGCAGGTGCAGTAGTGGCGGCGGTCGTGGTGAGAGTTTATTCTCCCTGGCTTTCGACCACCCATGCTGTCATTTTGGGGCTGATCGTAGGTCTGGCCGGCCAGTGGGGCGACCTGTTCGAATCTGCCTTCAAACGGGACTTCAGGGTGAAAGACTCAGGCACCCTTCTCCCGGGCCATGGAGGAATCCTTGACCGTTTTGATTCTCTCCTTTTCGCTGGTTTCGCCGGCTACCTTGGCATCGTGTTCCTACTTGGGGATCTGGTGCGATGAAAAGAGTGATTGTTCTTGGTTCCACCGGTTCCATCGGGGTCCAGGCTCTCAAGGTCATCGCTTCTAGTCGGGACTTGACCGTGGTGGGCCTAGCCTGCCACAAGAACGTCCCGTTGCTCTTGGAACAGGCGCTCTCCACAGGTGTTAGGGAGCTGGCGGTGGTAGACGAGGCGGCCAGTGCCACCGTCCATGCCAGTCTCTATCCCGAGCTCAACGTGCGCACCGGGCCGCACTCGGCTGCGCGGCTGGTGGAAGAAGTGGAGGCTGATGTGGTCCTCAACGCCATCGTTGGCTTTGCCGGGCTGGAGGCCACGCTGGCCACGCTCACCAGTCAGAGAGCTCTTGCCCTTGCCAATAAAGAAAGTCTTGTGTGTGCGGGCACCTTGGTCATGGGACTGGCTGCCCGATGCGGTGTCTCACTCTTGCCCGTGGATTCCGAACACTCCGCCCTTTATCAGCTCATCGCTGCAGCTGGACGGGAAGCAGTGGAGGCCGTGATCATCACCGCGTCAGGCGGGCCATTCCGCGGGCGCAGCCGAGCGGAGTTGGAGAACGTCACCGCAGCTGAGGCCCTTGCTCATCCCACCTGGTCGATGGGCCGGAAGATCAGCGTGGACTCGGCTACGCTGATGAACAAAGGTCTTGAGGTCATTGAAGCGCACCATCTTTTCGGTCTCTCCTATGAGCAGGTGGAAGTGGTGGTGCACCCCCAATCTCTGGTTCATGGACTCGTCCGCCTCAAAGATGGCGCTCTGCTAGCCCACATGGGAACCCCGGACATGCGGGTCCCGATTGCTTACGCTCTTCATCACCCGCTCAGGCCTACGCTGGCTGTGGAGCGCATGGACTTGTCGCGCGGAGTATCCTTGGATTTTGCGGCGCCTGATGAGGAGACCTTCCCAGCCATCAGGCTGGCGCGAGAGGCGGGAGCCAAGGGCGACGCGGCTACGTGTGCTCTAAACGCGGCGAACGAGGTGGCGGTACAGGCCTTCTTGGAGAGAAAACTTCCTTTCCTGGGTATAGGGGAAATAGTGGAAGAGGTGGTGCGGCAAAGTCCGGGCGGTTCCTTCGGAACCTACGAGGAGGCCGTGTCCGTCGATAAATGGGCCCGGGACCTTGCCGCGAAAGCCCTCGCGGCGTACGCGCAACGACGATCAACAAACGGCGGCAGTCGATAGACTGCTGCCAGGCGAGGCAAGTCTACGGTGATCAGCTTTCTCGGTGTCATAGTTGCTATTGTCGGTCTGGGCTTCCTAATACTGGCCCACGAGTTTGGCCACTTCATCGTGGCCAAGGCCACCGGCATGCGTGTGGAGGAGTTCAGCCTTGGCTTTGGGCCCTACCTAGTCAGCAGGCGGATCGGCGAGACCGTGTATGGCATCTCGGCCATACCTCTTGGCGGGTACGTGAGGGTCACAGGAATGCACCGGGAGGAATTCGAGGCTGTAGTGGCGGAAGCGAGGGGGCTGAGGACCCGGTCGGAAAGTGAGGAGGCGAGCTCCACCACCTCGGATAGCCATCGGGCGCGAGATCCGGAGGAGCGTCTAGCCGGGCGCCGAGCTCTAAGCGCAGAGGAAATCGCTGCCACGCCTTTGGAAAGGCGCTACTACGCTCATCCTTTCTGGCACAAGTTCCTTTTCATCGTGGCCGGAGTGACCATGAACCTGCTGGTGGCTTTGCTTTTGGTTTGGGTGGTCGGGGTGAGCCAAGGGGAGAACGTGGTTAGCACGGTTGTCCAGTCCGTCGCCCCTGGAGCGCCAGCGGAAGCAGCCGGTCTCAGGCCGGGAGATCGCATCATAAGCATTGCCGGCTCGGCCACCGACACCTGGGAAGAGGTGAGGACCAAGGTTCTCACTCGGCCGGGCCAGGCGGTCACCGTGGTGGTTGAGCGCAATGGGGACCAGGTCGAGCTGCCCGTGGTTCTAGGTTTGCGGGAGGACGGCACCGGCTACCTGGGGGTGGAGCCCGCCATAGAGCACCGCGATCTGGGTGTGCTGGGAGCTCTTGGCTATGCGGGGCGACTTACCGGGCATATGGTGGCGCTGGTTTTCAAGGGTATTGGCATGATGTTCTCTGGCGAGGTTCCGGTCATAGGTTCTCAAGGTCTCGCGGGTCCGGTGGGGATCATCCAGCTGTCAAGTGAGGCTTTTGCCGAGGGCTACTACCTGATGCTGCTCGCTCTTATCAGTGTCAACCTAGCCATTCTTAACATGCTGCCTCTTTTGCCGCTGGATGGGGGGCACGTGGTAATGAGCATCATTGAGCGTATTCGCGGGCGCAGCGTCTCTCTCCGGGTGTTCGAGCGGATCTCCATGGTGGGCTTTGTCCTTTTCGTGGCGCTTTTCCTAGTAGCTACCTCTAATGACATCGGCCGTTTGTTCGGCGGTTAAAGGCAGCCGCTTATGAGCAGCTCCATCCAGATACTGGTCGGCGGCGTGCCGGTGGGCGGTGGAGCGCCCGTGGTGGTGCAGTCCATGACCAAGACTCCTACCGTGAACACAGCGGCCACGCTACAACAGATTCGAGCTTTGGCCACCGCTGGCGCCCGGATAGTGCGAGTAGCAGTTCCCGACCAGGCTGCCGCCAGGGCCATGGCTGTGCTGACAGCAGAAAGCCCGGTGCCTCTTATCGCGGACGTTCATTTCGATCACCGGCTGGCCTTAGCGGCTCTGCGGGCGGGCGCGGCCGGCGTGCGTATAAACCCGGGCAACATTGGCGGTCGAGAGAAAGTGCGCGCGGTGGTGGAAGCGGCCCGCGAGGCGGGGGCTGTCATCCGGGTGGGGGTAAACAGTGGGTCAGTGGAACGCGACTTACGAGACTTAGAGACACAGGATCCGGCTTTGGCCCTGGCCGAATCGGCGGTCAGGTACTGCAGGATGCTGGAGGAGCTGGACTTCCGCGCTATTAAAGTCTCGGTGAAATCTTCTCGACCCTGGGTCACGATCAGAGCGAACCGGTTGGTTTCTGAGCGACTCCCCTACCCGTTGCACTTGGGTGTCACTGAGGCCGGAACTCCTTGGGCTGGTGCCATTCGTAGTGCGGTTGCCTTGGGGGTTCTTCTGGCGGAAGGCATAGGCGATACCATTCGGGTCTCTCTGACTGGTGACCCGGTGGAAGAAGTGAAGGCAGCTTACGAGATTCTGCGAGCACTTGAACTTGCTCCGCGTGGCCCACGGGTGATTTCCTGCCCCACCTGTGGTCGTACCCAAATCGATCTTCAGCCGCTGGCCGCAGAAGTGGAGCGGCGGCTAGAGGAACTGGGTCTGGATCTCGAGGTAGCGGTGATGGGCTGCGTGGTGAATGGACCAGGTGAAGCTCGCCGAGCGGATTTTGGCATCGCAGGAGGAAAGGGCGAAGGGGTAGTTTTTGCTCAGGGAAGACCGGTGAGGAAAGTGCGAGAGCGCGAACTCGTGGACGCCCTGTTCGCGGAGATCGCTCGTTGGAGGCAGGGCCTGGTAGACTCCTAGGTCGCGGGCCGGCCCCTCGGGAGAAAGGCTGGTCTTTCAGGAGTGGGGGTGGAACCTGCCCCTGCAGGAGTAAGAAACAAGTCCTTAGTAGGAGGGAGTAATGCGGGCAACCGCTCTCTTTATGCCAACTATCAAGGAAGACCCGGCCGACGCTGAGGCCCTGAGCCACAAGCTGATGGTGCGGGGTGGGTTCGTTCGCCAGTTCGCCTCCGGCATCTACATCATGCTCCCCTTGGGATGGAGAGTGATGCAGCGCATATGCCGGATCATAAGGGAGGAGATGGAGGCGATTGGAGCAATCGAGCTCTCCATGCCCACTTTGCATCCGGCTGAGGTCTGGCAGGCCACAGGACGCTATCAAGCAATTGGCCAGGAGATGTTCCGGCTCAAAGATCGAACCGGCCGCGACATGGTGCTGGCCATGACTCACGAGGAAGTGTTTGCCTGGCTGGCGGCAAGAGAGCTTCGCTCCTATCGTGATCTGCCGCAGATCTGGTATCAGCTGCAGCTAAAGTTCCGAGACGAGCCGCGGCCTAAGGGAGGCATCCTACGGGTCCGCGAGTTCCTCATGAAGGATTCGTATTCCTTCGATCTAGACGAGGCGGGCCTAGAGGAGAGCTACCAGAAGCATATAAGGGCCTACGATCGCATCTTCACTCGCTGCGGGCTTGAGTTCTATCGAGTGGAAAGCGACACCGGGTTCATGGGGGGAGCCATGGCCCACGAATACATAGCGCCTTCGCTTGCAGGGGAGGATCGTATCGCTGTGTGCCCGGGCTGCGGGTATGCCGCCAACGTGGAAATGGCGCGCTCCGTGGCTAGGGTTCTCCGCGGCGGGATGCACATTCCGACCACGGGCGAGGACAAGCCGATGAAGTCTCTACCCCCGAGAGGCGCACCATTGAGGAGGTGGCGGGTTTCCTGGGCGTGCCACCATGGGCCATCATCAAGGCCTTGGTCTACATGGCCCAAGACCAACCAGTGATGGCGCTCGTACGAGGAGATCATAATCTGCAAGAAAGCAAGCTCGCCCGCTTCTTGCGCGCCGAGGTGCGCCCCGCCCATCCCGATGAGGTGAAGGAAATCGTAGGGGTGGAGGTGGGCTTTGTGGGTCCGGTGGGCCTCGCTACCAACAAGACTCTGCGCTTGGTTGCCGACGAAAGTCTCCGCCCACAAGCTGATGGGGTGGGGCTGCGGGCGTATGTGGCCGGGGCGAACAAGCCGCATACCCACTTGGTAGGCGTTGTGCCCGGCCGTGATTTTCGGCCGGAGTATGCGGACTTACGGGAGGCGCAGGCGGGAGATGGCTGCCCTTCTTGCGGAGAGCCGCTTGAGGTGAAGGTGGGCATCGAGGTAGGCAACATTTTCAAGCTAGGCACCAAGTACTCACTGCCGCTACATGCCACGGTGCTAGACGAGTCGGGCTGCGAGCGGCCGGTGGTCATGGGCTCCTACGGCATAGGCCCAGCCCGCATTGCTGCCGCTGCGGTTGAGCAGCGGAGCGACGAGCGTGGGATCGTTTGGCCCAAGACCATCGCTCCTTTTGATGTCCACATTGTCCAGGTACAGGTCAAGGACGACACGCAAACACAAGTGGCTGCGGCTCTCCATGACCAGCTCACGCAAGAAGGCTGGGAGGTGCTCTGGGACGACCGAGAAGAGCGTGCCGGGTTCAAGTTTGCCGACGCTGAGCTGATCGGCTGCCCGATCCGGGTCACGGTGGGAAAGAAAGTGGGAATAGGCTGCGTGGAAGTCGAGCCTCGACGAGGTGCCGAGCGGGAAGAGGTGCCAGTGGAAGAGTGTGCCCGGCGGGTGCGAGAGCTGTGGCAGAAGGCAGACTAGGCTGCGAGACGTAGCGGGTGAGAGACGGCGCGCGGTTCTAGCTGCGTGCTATAATGCGCTTGCAAATAGACGTCGAGTTGATCGCCGAAGTGGGTGCGAGGAGCCCACTTTTCTTTTACTTTGGGGGGATACCAGGTGGGACTGTCGGAGGCGTGGCTCCAACAGGTCATCGACACCGAGATCGGAGGTGTCGAGCTTGTCTTGCTGGAGGTGCGCGGCAACAGACGCAGGAGGGTGGTCCGGTTGTACATCGACCATGCCGAGGGCGTGTCGCACGAACTTTGTTGTCGCGTTTCTGGAGTGGTAGGGCGGGCGCTTGACGAGGCCGACCTGATTGACGGGCCGTATGTGCTTGAGGTCAGCTCACCTGGATTGGATAGGCCTCTTGTCAAACGGAGCCATTTTGTGGCTCAGGTGGGAAAGAAGGTCTATGTGAAAACAAAGGAGCCGGTGGAAGGCGGGAAGGTCTGGCAAGGGACTCTGTTAGGTGTTGAGGCAGACGAGATTTTGGTAGAGCAGGGCGGGCGTGAAGTCAGGATACCCCTAAACCTGGTAACAAGCGCTCATTTGATATACGAGTTCAAATAGGGGGAAGGGGATGAACAAGGAGACCATTGAAGCTCTCCGTCAGATTGAGAAAGAGAAGGGCATTCCCTTTGACCTGCTCATTGAGGCTTTGGAGGATGCCCTCCACTCCGCCTACCAAAAAACACCGCACGCGGTGCCTTTTTCCGAGGTGGAGATTGACCGACAAACCGGAGAGATCAGGGTCTACGAGCTGATATTTCCCCCCGGCAAAGAGCCGAGCGGCGAAGAGCAAGCGGGTGAAGTGGACAAGTCGGTGGCACAACGGCGAGAGATCACGCCGGAGGACTTTGGGCGGATCGCTGCGCAAACAGCTAAACAGGTTATCTACCAGCGTATCCGCGAGGCGGAGCAAGGCATAGTCTTCCAGGAATACTCGAACCGCATCGGGGAGATTGTGACGGGCATTGTCCAGCAGTCGGACAGTCGCTACACCCTGGTAGATCTGGGCCGGGTGGAAGCGCGCTTACCCAAGAGCGAGCAGGTGCCAAGCGAGCGCTATGAGCACGGCATGCGCATCAAGGCTGTGATCAAAGAGGTTTCGCAGAATCCTAAGGAGCCGCCAATCATTCTGTCGCGGCGCAGTGAGGAGCTGGTCCGCCGCCTGTTCGAGCTCGAGGTGCCGGAGATTGCCGACGGACTAGTGGAGATCGTGGCGGTGGCGCGCGAGCCTGGTTACCGGTCGAAGATCGCTGTCGTGTCACACAGTGAGGGAGTGGATCCGGTAGGTGCCTGCGTGGGGCCCCGTGGCTCCCGGGTGCGGATGGTGGTGTCTGAGCTGCGGGGTGAGAAGATTGACATAATCCCCTACGACGATGAGCCGGCTCGTTTTGTGGCCAAGGCTTTGTCACCCGCCCGAGTGCGCGAGGTCATCCTTGATGATGAGCAGCGGGAGGCCACTGTGGTGGTGCCCGACGACCAGCTATCCCTTGCTATCGGCAAGGATGGTCAGAATGCGCGGCTGGCCAACCGGCTCACCGGGTGGAAGATCGACATTAAATCGGAGAGCGAGATGAGCCGGGAAGAAGCCGACGTCTATGCTCCGGCTCAGGTCGAGCCGCTGGTAGTCGATGGGCGGTGCCACGCGCTTACTGCCGGAGGCAAGAGATGTCCCAACGCGGCGCTTCCTGGCAGTCTATACTGCGGCATACCGTCGCATCAGGCGCTGGCTGGTGAAAAGGCGAGCAACAGAGCCTGAGAGGCAGTGCATAGGCTGCGGCTTGCGCGGTCCTCAGAGTGGGTTCGTGAGACTCACGTTGGACCGGACGAGCAGTCCGCCGCGGGTGGTGGTGGCGGTGGGCAAGGAAAGAAAGGGCCGAGGAGCGTATCTTTGTAAGCGGAGGGTCTGCTTGGACCGGGCCTTGCAGAGAAAGGCCTTCCAGAGGGCGTTTCGGGAGCAAGTGTCCGTGGCGGTTGAGGAGATAGCGGAAGCGGTTAGTGCCGCTGATTCATGACTGAGTAGAGAAGACGGGCGAGCGGTGGCGCGAAGACGAGTATACGAGATCGCTAGAGACAAGGGCCTGAGTAGCCATGAGCTGCTGGCTCTGTTGTCTGCCGCGGGGCTGGAAGTCAAGACCAGCGTGGCGAGCGTCGAGGAAAGCGACGTCGAGCGGGTGCTGGCGGAGGCAAAGAGCGCAAGGCGGCTGACCTCTGGCCCCCAAGGGTCTGCTGTGGCCTCGACCGAAGAGCCAGAAGGCAAAGCGGAGTCCGCGCCTCCAGCCGCCCAGGTGGAGCCAACCGAGCCCGCGGAAGCAGAGCCAGTCGAGCCTGCGAAGGCAGCGCCCCCGGAGCCTGCGAAGGCAGCGTCTACGGAGCCTGTGAGGACGGAGCTAGTAGAGCAGAAGGTGGAGCGGAAGGAGGCGGCCCCATCTGGGGCGGCTGCATCGCCACCCAGCACTACAGCCAAACCTCGTCCCGCAGGGCCGTCCGGGCGCAAGCCGTCGCGTCCGCGGACTCGCCCTCGTCTTGACGATCTGCCCACGGTGGTAGGGCCGGGGGTGCCGGTGCGCAAAGGCGTGAAGCCTTCCGCTAACGTTGTAAGCAAGGAAGAGTTGGCCCGTATCCAAGCGGAGAAGGCCGCTCAAGCCGAGGCTGCCCGTAAGGCAGAGGCAGCCCGCAAGGCGGAGGCGGCCAAGAAAGCAGAGGCGGCTAAGAAGGCCGAGGCGGCTGGAAAGGCCGAGACCGCTCGGAAACCAGTGCCTCCTCGGGTTACGGTGCCGCCGCCTGAAGCTGATGAGGCTATCCCCAAAGTCCCCGCTTCCCGCGCCGGGGGAGCAGCGGGAGCGCGCGGCAAGGCGGCGGCTTCTGCACGGGAGTCAAAAGTCGAGCGGCGTCCGCGTGCGCCGCGAGTGGCATCGATCCCTATTCCGGATATCTGGGCTGAGGCTGCTGAAGCTACAGGACTCGTCAGCCCGGTGAGGGCTGGGGGTGGCCCACGAGTCCGACGAGGCGAGGAGAAGTCTGCGAAGAGGCGGGTCATCATTGATTCGCAGGCGGGAAGGAAGGGCGGCAAAGGCGGTCTGCACGACAAGCGCGGAGGCACTACCGCTGAGGCAGAGAAGCCAGCCGCCAAGAAGAAGGCGCCTCCTGGGGTGGAGAGCCCGGTGACGGTAAAGAGTGGGGCGAGCGTAAAGGATTTGAGTGAGGCTCTGCAGCTAAGCGCGAGCGACCTGATCAAGGCCCTTATCAAGTTGGGGGAAGTGGTGACCATCACTCAATCCCTGTCCGACGAGGCCATCCTGGTCCTGGCTGAGGAGTTTGGCCGGCAGGTGCAAATCGAGCATGTGGAGGAGGAAAAAGAGGGCCCTGAGATGTTCGTCGATGATCCGGCGGACTTGGTTCCTCGACCTCCGGTGGTCACCATCATGGGACATGTCGACCACGGCAAGACCTCTTTGCTTGACGCTATTCGCGAGACAGAGGTGGCAAAGAGTGAAGCTGGCGGCATCACTCAACACATTGGTGCCTACCAAGTCACGCATAATGGTAAGAGGGTCACCTTCCTAGACACTCCTGGTCACGAGGCCTTCACTGCCATGCGGGCGAGGGGGGCAAAGGCCACCGACATTGCCGTGATCGTGGTGGCCGCGAACGACGGGGTCATGCCGCAGACTGTGGAAGCCATCAGTCACGCTAGAGCCGCGAACGTCCCGATTGTGGTGGCCATCAACAAGATTGACCTTCCTGATGCGAACCCAGAGCTGGTTAAGAAGCAGCTAGCTGACCAAGGTTTGGTGCCAGAACAGTGGGGCGGCGACACCGTGACGGTGGAGGTCTCAGCCAAACAGCGCCTGAACCTGGACGAGCTCATGGAGATGATCTTGCTGGTGGCTGAAGTGCAGGAGCTCAAAGCCAATCCGAAGGCTCCGGCTAGCGGCGTGGTGATTGAAGCACAGCTGGATGTTGGTCGTGGACCGCTGGCCACTGTTCTTGTGCAGCGGGGTACGCTGCGCGTCGGCGATGCGGTGGTGTGTGGCGAGGCCTACGGCAAGGTGAAGGCCATGTTCGACTTCATGGGGAACGCTCTGAGCTCGGCGGGGCCCTCCACCCCGGCGCAGGTCCTGGGGTTCAATACCTTGCCCACGGTGGGCGATTTCGTGATGGTGGTGAAGGATGAGCGGGAGGCCAGACAACGGGCCGAGCGACGCACCGCCAGGTTGCGCCAGGAGCAGCTGGCGAGAAGCCGAGGTGGCGCTACCACCTTGGAGGAGTTTTACCGCCGTCTGAAAGAAGGGCGGGTAAAGGAGCTCCCGTTGGTCATCAAGGCGGATGTGGCTGGTTCGGTGGAGGCTTTGGAAGAAGCGCTCCGCAACATAAGCCGGCCGGAGGTCAAGGTGGACATCGTCCACGCAGGGGTAGGCGGCATAAACGAGTCAGACGTCATGCTTGCCTCTGCCTCTAAGGCTGTGGTCATCGGCTTCAACGTGCGACCTTCAGCGGCGGCTAAGGCCTTGGCCGAACAGGAGCAGGTGGATATCCGCACCTACCGCGTCATCTACAAGGTCATCGAGGACGTGGAAGCAGCTCTTGAGGGTCTGCTTGAGCCGGAGAAGGTAGAGGAGGAATTAGGGACGGCGGAGGTGCGCAAAGTGTTCTACGCTTCCCGGGTCGGCACTATCGCCGGTTGCTATGTCCTCACCGGCAAGATTGCCCGCTCCGCAAAGGTACGGCTGGTGCGCGACGGCAGCATTGTATACGAGGGGACAATCGACTCGCTCAAGCGCTTTGCTGACGATGTCCGCGAAGTAGCAGCCGGCTATGAATGCGGGCTTCACCTTGATGGCTTTGACGACGTGCAAGAGGGCGACATAATAGAAGCCTACGAGATCAAAGAAGTTGCCCGCGGTCAACAAAAGCACTAAGGGTTTCGTCGGGATTCTCACGGCCGAGCTGTACTTTCCAGACAACGGCTCTCTCAAGAGCAAACGTATGTATCTAAGGCGCATCCGAGACCAGGTGACGCGCCGGTACGGAGCATCGTTTGCAGAGGTGGGCCACCAGGAGCTGTGGCAGCGGTCGCGGGTGGTGATGGCTATGGCTT
>Ga0315298_1003854_pt1 | contig 23148 bp, 12 predicted proteins | sample WHS_1_MG_FD_203077 | JGI IMG/M metagenome (GOLD analysis project Ga0315298, IMG submission 203077) | Extremophilic microbial mat communities from Washburn Hot Springs, YNP, Wyoming, USA - WHS_1_MG | ecosystem: Environmental > Aquatic > Thermal springs > Hot (42-90C) | place: USA: Wyoming...
GCGCCGGCCGCGGGGGGGGGGGCTTTCCCCTCCCCCCCCCCCCCCCCCCCCGGGGAATGCGGTTGGGATCAGTGGCCGAACAGTGTAAAAGCAAAACTCTCGAACGATCATGTCGGCTCTTGCTTGCCACACCTCAACCGGCCCGGTCATTCTGGTTTGCGGTGAGATTTCGGGGCCGAAGATCCTGGCAATTCTCAACTACATGCTTGACAGCCTGGCAATGAGGGTACTACAAAGACAATGTGATGAGGTAGTATGACTGCCATCAAGATGACATTGGCAAAGGCAGCTCTACTGAGCTACGTCTTTCTCGTCGTGTGCGTCTCAGGTTCTGTCGCGCAGCAACCGCTGCCAAACGATCTTATCGAAAACGCAATTGTGTTGGATGGGACGGACGTCACCATCAATGGCTACAACCTGGGCGCCACCTTGGAAGCTAATGAGCCGGGCTTCGATTGGGTGAATTGGAATTACTGTACCAACACCGTTTGGTACAAGTGGACCGCGCCGGCTGACGGGTTCGTTACATTGTTGTGCTTCTCAAGGGACAATATCAGAGCGCGGGCCTTTCGCGGCAACCCGCGTGACTGGATTATTGCGGAACCCACGACCACGTCTGAAATCCCCGTCAAGGCTGGCGAGTGCCTTCATATTCAGGTGGGAAGCTATGCCGATTTTGCTGGGCGCGTCAAGGTTGGCAGCTTTACGTTGAAGCTTTCCTTCCGGGTTCAATTGATCCCTGTCTCGCCCAACGACACTTTCATGGATGCTTCTGTTCTTGATTTGCCGGAGGCGTCATACGAGTGCAACCTCTCGGCGGCAACAACCGAGCCGGATGAACCTCTGCCATCCCCTCAAACAACCCACAGCCTCTGGTGGCGTTTCACCGCACCGGATAGCGGTCTGCTCGCAATCACGGTTCCAAGCGCGCAGTTTGTGCCAAAGGTCGAGTTTTTTGAAGGCGCTGAGCTGCGTTCCCTTCAGCGCCAGACCCCTCTTGCCCAGAACCGTTGGTATTACCGCATCGAAGCGCATCGCGAATATCGATTGCAGGTGGCAGCAGAGAAGCCGGTTGCGGGTGAATTCGCGCTCACCAGCCGCTTCTACTCGACGACGAATGATTCATTCGCAGGCAGTACCTATCTCGCCGGCACCAACCTTGTAGTGTGCTGCAATAACCTGCTTGCCACAGCCGAACCGGGGGAACCCATTACCGCAGGGCTGGGCAAAACGGTTTGGTACAGTTGGATTGCCCCGGATTCCGGCCGGGTGACACTGCAACACTGGTTGCAGTTGGCTGTATTCACCGGTCCTGCGCTGCACTCACTGAAAAGCGTCGAGATAGTCCCCGGCTTTAACGCTCGAAATGCCTTTTACGCACTCAAAGGAACCGTCTATCATTTCCAGGTCGATAGCACGGATCCGTACCGAGAGTTTGTCATTTCCATTGAATTCGAACCTGCCCCAACACCCCCACCCAATGACAATTTTGCTGACGCCTCTGTGTTGACCGGTTACGGATGGAGAACCCGTGGCTGGATTGACGATGCCAGCATGGAAAGGGGCGAACCGGAGCATCTGGGTACCACGCCGTGCAAGAGTATTTGGTGGGCATGGGTGGCTCCATGCAGCGGTGAGGCCGTGATTGGCAAAGAAATGTTCTCGACCGCCAAAGATACCACTATCGCAGTTTACACAGGACCTGCTCTCGGTGCGCTCGAGCTTGTTGCCAAAGACAACAGTTCAGTTCGTTTCAAAACGAAGCTCGGTCAGGTTTATTGGATTGCTGTCGCAACCTCTGTCTCGACAACCGGCGATATCTGGCTTGCGGGCGGACTCGGCTGTTACGGCCTGAGCGACATTGTTGGTAACCTGCTATGCGAGCCGAGTTTCGAGGGAACCGCGCTTGCTTTGTCTTGTTGGCACGCCAGTGGCATTCTCGGTGGATACGTTAACGAGGGCGGTGGCGCCGACGGATCTACCTGGCCTGTGTTGACTCCAAGAGCGAAGCTCTGGCAGGACTTTTCCACCGAACCCGGGAAGACATACGAGCTTCGGTTTGCTTGCAATGGCGATCTGGGCGCGCGGCTGCTGCTGCGAGTCTTGTGGGATACGACGGAATTGGGGATCGTGGACGGCGGTTCCGGCTCAGCCGCATGGTACTGGACCAACTATACTGTCACTGCCACCGGCACAACGTCCCGAATCACGTTTGAGAATCTCGGCCCGGCGCCGTGGGATAATGTTGGGCTCGACGCGGTGAGCGTCGTATCCGTGTGCGATCCACCAGTCATCGTGACACCTCCTTCCCCGGCCAGAACCTGGGTGGGGTCTGATGTCAGCTTTGCGGTCGGCGCTACGGGAACACCGCCACTCCATTACCAATGGTTTTTTGGAGATGCTCCAATGCCAACAATGACAAATGCAGTGCTCGTCCTCTCCCCGGCCACGCCAACCAACGCCGGGCTGTATTTTGTTGTCATCACCAACTTGTTTGGGGTTGTAACGAGCGCTCCAGTGTCCTTGGTCGTGGAGGAACGGAGTGGGCTGGAAATTGTGCTTCAGCCTTACGGTGACACGGTGCCGTCGGGCACATACTTCGCTTTGAGTGTTGCGGCTGTGGGACCGCCACCACTCCAATTCCAATGGTACTTAAACGGCAATGAAGTCCCGGGCGCCACCAACCGCCAACTCATATTCGATGCGATCGCACCCACCGATGCCGGGACTTACACCGTGAAAGTTTGGAATCAAACGGAAACGGTGTGGAGCGTGCCTGCCACGCTGATCGTCCAAGGCACTGCCGGGGAAGGAGGATGGTATCTGTTCGACAACGATGACCTTCCCGGCGGCAGACAACCCGTTTACGACTTGGACGGGACGACAAAGCTCAGCGGCCCCTCCTTTGTTGCGCAGCTCTATGCCGGGCCGACGGTGGATTCGCTGCGACCGGTCGGCAAACCAAGACAGTTCATAACTGGAACGCCAGCATTGGGTATTTTCGAACGGGACAGAGTCTTCGTCCCGACGATTGAACCCGGCGCCGAGGGATTCCTGCAGGTGCGCGCATGGGATTCTGCAAAAGGCGCAAGCTACGAGGAAGCGCGCGCCACCGGCGGCAAGTTCGGCAAGTCAAACGTGTTCAAGGCCAGGGCAGCCGCCATTGCTTACGGCGCAACACCACTGTCAGGCCTCGAGAGCTTCCGTTTGCAGGCTGGCCTGCCCAAGTTCGTTGTCGGAAAGATAACCTTCGTCCAACATCGCGAGGACGGTGCGCTGGTCTGGTTGCTCGAAGGCCAGGCCGGAAGCCGGTATGTCATCCAGAAAAGCGTGGGCGACTTTGTCTGGCGACCATTTCTCGTGCTGACAAATGAAACTGGCGTTGTGACGTTCATGGATTCGGCTGCGGGCTCGACAGAACCAACTCTCTATAGGGCCCGTATACTCGATTAGACTGACTTGTTCGAGTCATCACCTGAGGATTCGTACCCGGGTGCGGTAATCCGGCTCAGGTCGATAACACGCCCGAAGTTGGTCGAACGAATGTGAGATTTTGATTCGTACCGCAGCCGGATTGATGATACAGAAAGAGTTGTTCTTGATGTAGCGACATTTTCTGACAGCGTTGTTTACAGGCCGCTTGGCCAAGTGAGCCTTCGGACTTGGCCGAAGCCTGTGAACAACACCGGAACAGCTATGCGGTGAGAACCCCGGGTTAACACCTTCACACGCCGCGCCTGGCCGTGGCGGTCCAGCTCCCCGATGCGCTGCTGCAGCCGCATCCAATTCCACCGCAGGTCTTAGGGCTTAGCCATTAACCAAGGCGAGCACTTTGTTTACACACGTGGCCAATCCTTCGCGCAGTTCATAAACCCAGAATCGGCAGACTTGCCACCCGAGGCTCTGGAGCTGCAGGTCGCGCCAGTGGTCGTCGTCTTTGCGACCGCCGCCGGACGTGCGGTGAACTGATTCGCCATCCACCTCGATATCGATTTTGCGAGGGCTCAAAATTGCAAGGTCGAGAAATCGGCCCGCCACTGGATACTGAGGAACGGTATCGATGCCCGCTTCCCGGAGAGCGTCGGCCAAGACTTTTTCCCACTGAGATTGAAACGGGTTATTGGGTTGCAGCGCCTTGCCTTTGCTGTCCTCCATGGTCCGTCGGGCAAGGCTCTCTATGAATGGGATGCCGCAGCTCGCGGCCCAGTCGCGGTTGCCGACAATGTGCAAGACAGCACGTGCGCGCGAGACTGCGACGTTGAAGAGGTTAGGGTTTTCGCGCAAAAACACCTCAGCACCGGTAGGCAGATCCGGCCCGCTGCATAGGCTGAACAGAATCAGATCGCGCTCATCGCCTTGAAAACCGTGAGCGGTGGATACCACGAGACGCACCCGCTCCTTGAAAACCGTCGGTAGTGTATCGCTACTTTCGAGGGCGTCCTTCAAGTGGATCATCTGCTGTCTGAAAGGCGTTACAACCCCAACCGTGCCGCGATAACCGACATTCGCGAGCGACAGCAACTCTTGGAGGATCATGTCGATTTCCTCGGCACACCAAGCGCCCGTCGGGCCAGGCTTTAGTTTCCCCGTTAGGTGCGTCCAATAAATCCCCGGCTGGCGGCCAGGGGGAATGTTGAGCTGCTCGGTGAGGGTGACCACCTGAAGGGTCTTCGAATAAAATGCCTCGTTCCAATAGTCCGCAATCACGTGGTGAGAGCGGAAGTGCAAGTCGAGCCGCACACGGCAGGAATCAGGCACATCACGGTTGGCGTCGGCTAGGTCGTACGCACTGTTGACTCGGTAGCTGAACCGCTGAACTGTGGCATCGGTCAGGCCGTATTCTTGTAAGAGGGACTGTTCCACTACTGCGTCCAGCGTGCTTACATGACGCAGTTGCATGGGGTCGCCGACAAAAACCGCGCGGCGACTCCGAGCGAGGAGCGGGACGACGGAAGCAATGTCGCATTGGCTGGCTTCGTCAATAACTACCAAATCGAACAACGCTGGTACCAAGGGCAGCGCACTTCGCGCGCTCAAGTTGGAGACAGACCACAAAGGAAATGCCCGAAGGATGGTGGGGAATTGCTTGCGCAGTTCTTTCGCGAAGTGGTTCGGTCCCCAGCTCTGGATTCCGGCACGGAGGTTCGCCAACGCCTCGCGGTCAGATGGTGAAAGCGGGTTAGGCAACCCTCCCGCGGCCCAAGTTATCCATTCGCGCGTTGTACTTTCGATGACTCTTTGGGTCTCAGCGACGTGACGGCCGCATAGCTCGCGGGAAGGCAATCTGGCCAGACGGCTTTCGCAGTCACGGACCGCGCCATCGAGTCTTGCGGCCTCGGCCCATGCTCTCCAAACACCCAAGATATCGGTCCAGGCTTCGAGGGGTGCAGTGTCATCCGGCAGACATCGGTCAGCGAAAGGATTAGGCAGGTTCAAGAGTGCTTCGCGAGCGGCTCGACGACGGGCCTGAATGTAGCGGCGACTCAAGCACTGCCAAAACCGTTCAAGACCGTTCCTTGGAGTCCGCCAAGCCTCGTGCAGCGCCGACATCAATTGGTCCATCAGCTCCGGGCTTGTCTCATGAGGCCAGCGCCGCATCGCCTCGTCACCTTGCAGTTGCAAGGGGAGGGCCATCCGCACTTTTTCGAATCGCCGCATGAGTTCTTCGTATTCCTCCTTGGCTTTCACCAAGGCTTGCAGTTGTTCGAACGCTCTGCGCTGCTGGCCAAACGCTACGCGAAGTCTGTCGCGCAATTCTTCTCCACGGGCAGCATCTGACCGAGGCGGCCTAGCGAGCAAACTTTGCAGTCTAGTCAAGTAATTCTGCCGTTGGCTAAGCTCTCGACTTGATGTTTGAACCACAAGGTCGCCTCTTTCTACCAATCCATTGAGCCGCGGTACAACCGCTTCGAGTGCCTGATGATTCTTGCTGGCAAAAAGCGTCGGGCGCGCTCGAAGCAATTGGTTCAACAGCATGGCCACGACCACTTCGGATTTACCGGTTCCTGGCGGGCCAGTAACCACCGAAACCCTTTCCTCCATCGCGTTCCGCACGGCTACGCGCTGACTGGCATGCAGCAACTTCGTTACGGCCAGATCTTCAATTCCGAAAGCAAGCTGAGCCGGTGATAAAGGCTTCCCTGGCAAGCCATCAGACTGTTGTCCCGTTGATGCAGCCAAAAATTCCGGTTCCAGACTCTTACAGTGCGATTGGTCCAGATGATCTTCTCGATTTTCCCCACTTGGCGGGTCGTGAGGGAACAATGCCGCCAAGGCGGTCTGGTCCAAGTCCGCGTCGGACAGCTTCTCAACAATGTCGCGCAGGTCACGCAGCAAGCCGCGCGTGTAACGGAACCGCGGCCCAAGCATAAGAACTGCGGCGTTGTAAAGACCGGGTTTGGCCTTCCGCCAGTCCATTCGATAATTCAAAGCCAACGGCTTGATGTCCTCTGCGAAACGGTCTGCATCGTGGATGTAGTGTGCTGCGTTCTGTGCTAACCGCGCAAAATCCTTCGATTGTAGCCCCACTCTTGCTTCTGGTTCTTCGTTGTTGTCCACGTCACTCAACAATCCCATCGCTCGCAAGAAAGCTTCGCGCTCGGCGCGTTGCCGGAAGCGGTAGTCCAGCCACGCGCCGTTTACCGCGACCGGGCCGTCTGGTGCAAGATGGAGGACGCCGGCAGACCACTCGGCTTCCATTGGTTGGGCAAACAGTGGCACCAAAAACCCCGCTGAATCCCTGGGTTTCACAAAAACCAGTGGATAGCCGAGATAGACGCACTCCTCTGCACCGCGGCGAATGCGGTTACGCTGGAATGCTGCCTGTTCGCGTGCAAGGGGCACGCCGAAATTGCCACCCACAGCCAGCCGGGTCCACGGCACCTCTTGCAAGGCAATCCACGTGTCATCCTCGTTTTCCACGAAAGCCTTCAACTGCGGCGCTTCATCCTGCACCAGGCAATCCATGTAGTAACGGCAAAGCTGGCGGAAAAATGTCCAGCGTCCCGCATGGGGCGGAGGCGTAGCAACAGGAACCTTTATACCTTCCGGGTTTGCTGTTGGCCCTTTGCTCAGCGTGCTTTGGATGATGCTAGTACGTGTTGCTGGCTCAGATAAGGTGGCCACTCTGAAGCCGGGCGGCAGCATTAGCAGTCGCCAGCGCACCCCTTCGAACCGTACAAAGCCGTCCATTTGAAGGCCGCGCAGGTGTTGTAGCACCTCGAATTGCTCTACTTTGTTCCCCGCGCGTCGCAAGGTGTCCCAGATCTCCTCAGAGGTTAGCGGCCCAGGGGCGACTGCCAGAGTCTGGATGATTTGCTCAGTCATTTTGCTCGTCTTCCTCCCCAACGCGTAGCAGCGTTTCAAGGTCACTAACAGTCGCCTTCCGACGAATGAAGTTCAGTGTCGCCGTGGGAACTTCCTGGAGGCGTCGGGGCAATCGCCAGCGGTTCTTATTTTTAAGGTCTTCGAGCAATCGAATTATCCCCTTCGCTGGCTCCTCGTCTGGAGGAAGGAACGACGGTTCATAGCGTCGGCGCTTCAAAAGGAACGGAAGGGTCTCGAGGCAATTGGCCAGAATCCGCCCGAAGTTACCGATGCGGACTTGTTCCTGCAAGCGCTCGTAAACAAGTGTTACAACTTGAGCAAGCATTGGCTCGGAGACGGTCTTCGGGCTGAGGGAATGATTGCGGAAGCGGCAAATGTTTCGCATCGCACGCAGCCAATTGTTTGGCGCGAGACCGGCGTGCAATGCCTGAACAACAAGAGGATAGAAACGACGAAGGTCTTCGGCCTCTCCAAAGGCAAGCCCGATGGCGTGCAACTCGATAGAGGACATCAACGTGCCGCCCTGCTCCGCTTGCCGGATTCTTGTTCGGAGATAATCATAGCACTGGCTCGGCATAGCCAGATAAAACCAGCCTCCGGCCCGAAGCAGCCTCTTGCCCAACGGCGCATTCGGAACGCCCGCTTCTGTGAGTTCCCAGAACCGCTCTCCGATCAGATTTCGCAAGCGGCGCGCCAAATCGGGCTCCGGCAGGTCGTCAAGTTGGCCATCCGAGCCGATTACGCCATAATGGAGCATGAAATCTCGGTCCGCAGTTCGACCACGCTGCCGTTCGACAGTGTATGCCAGAGGACACTTGTTCAGCATTCGGATGAGTTGTCCGAGACACTCGGTTGCCTTCGGACTGTTCTTTTCAAGGGCGTGCAGTGCAGCGCGCATCGTTGATTCAGCGTGCTCAAACATCTGACGGTCCGGCAGGATACGCAAGACGCCCGGGACATATGCCAAAGGCGCCGGTTTGGGCTCCTCACACTTCTCCATCGTAAGCCAATCCAAACGCGCGCTGAAAACGCCGGGTGTTGCAGACTCGATATGGACGCGCGCAAAGCCCTGCCCTGGCCTGACTTGGACTTTCACGCGAACCGCTTCCCCGCGCTTGGCCGGCTGGGTCAGCTCGGTTGCGACGCTTCGGAAGAAGTGATGCCCATTGATGGACCGCCGCAACGGAAGAATCAAATGATCTTGGCCTTTCTCGATCTTCAAGCCGGTGATTGGTGCGGGCGAAGACCACGTCTTGCCAGCCTCCACACTGCTTGCGCCAGTCAATTGCTTCCACTGCAAAACAGGATCTCCATAATCATCCGTGGCGCGCACGCACAAATCCAGTGGCAAAAGTTTTTCGCGGTAGCAAGGCAAACCGTGGGCAGTGGCGGCCGCCGCCAGCGCCGCGCCGTACACTGCGGCTTCTCTACAGAGTCGCGGCCTTGAACCCGCATCGGTCTGCGCAAACAAACTCACTGCATCGTCGCACAAAAATTGAGAAAATGCCCCGACGGCCAAAACCTCAAGCAAAGGCAAACCCTCGGTTTCCAGCAACCGTTCCTGCCTTTCCCAAAGCCCGTCCCCCAACGTGTGCGCCACATAACTGTCGTGGCAGAAGAACTTCTGAGCGGTACTTTGCCCCACCAAGCTTTGCAAAGAGCGCAGGACTGTGTCGGGCAAGTGGCCCCCAATGACGGCTTGGAAGTTTCGGACTTCATCCGAAGAAAGGGAGGCTTTCCTTTGCAACCGCTGATCCAGCCATGGGCTACCAAAAAGGTGCAACCACCAATCCGCCAGTGTGGCACTTGGCGGCAGGCCGCTCAACGCGACAGCCGATGACATACCTAATAGACCAAGTTCCGGGCATGCGCCTATAAGGCTCGATCGATCCCGCACGGGAATCAACCAAACACGGCCCATGTAGAGGCGAGCCCGAACCTCCAGTGAGAGAGCCTCCCAAACGTCCATAGACGTGGTGAGTACACGCAACCGCCCAATGCGGTGCCCCTCGTCGTCTTCGGGTGCGTCCCGGAAGAGGGCAAACTCTGGGGCGGAGTGGCACCAATAAAGCGCAGCGGCTAGTGGGCGCGGCAAAAGATGAACGTTGTCTGTATCCATCCCGGCCTCCGAGCAAGCGTCCAAGAGAATCTGCTGGCCTGCCTCGTCCAGTGCGTCAGGTACCACGACAGCAATTCGAGATTTGTTGATGTCCACTCTGGCACCCCGCAGGAATTCTCGCACGCTCAGAGCAATCATCTGCCCGGCACGGACAGAAATGCACCGGCCCTCAGGCCGCCAGCCGAAATCGAGATCGGCACGCCGGGTCAGGAAGTCCTCTTGGCCCCGAAGCGGAACCAATGCCGTCCAAGCAGCCAACAATGGAACTCGCCCAATGCCTGCTTCTTCATCGCCACCGTAAGGAACTTGGGCTTCCGGCGGCCAAGCTAAACCAGCGGCGCGACGGTGCCGTGCAGCGGCGTCCCCAACAATCGGCGGTTCACCATGCATTATCGGCAGGAGACAAACAGGCGGTTGAGGGCAAAACCCGGTGTGCAGTTCAATGGCTGGCGGCCAATGCCGCACAAGCACCGCTGAGTCCAATTTGCCAATGTCATCCGGGACGTCCGGGAACACGGCTTTTGCCACCAGTGGCGCATGTTGGGTAAGGTCAACGCCTACGTAGGCTTTCATCGGTGCAACTCCTCCACGACTCGTTTAAAACCTACAACCAAGTCTTGGACAAAGGTTTCCCGTGCATCAGGATCGGGCGGGAGGCAAAGAGCGTTTACTGTAATGTCAGGAGCCGAGCAAGGTCCCGGCCCGCGCACCACGGGACTTGTAGTGCGGCCGGATTGGGGCGTGATCACGCCGCTGAAGTCGGGAATTAGCAAGAGGCCACTGAGGCAGTACCGTGTTTGCGTGAAACGATGCACATCATCAGCAAGAACCTCTAATGCCTTCTTGGAACGTTCGAGAAGCTTCTGCAAACAATCCCTGCTCCCGGTCAGCGCCAAGTGGTACAAATGCCAGACCAACAGGGCGCGCTGCTTCTGCGGCCAAACAAGAATTTGGTCGCACCCGCTGGCACCCACATGCTCTGCTCCCGGAAATGGAGGTTGTTTCAACCAGCGCACCCGACTTTCTATCTTTGCACTGTCGAGGTCTCGGCTGTCGAAAACCAAGCACTCTCCCCAAGGTGAACGAAACGGGCCGGGTCCCACTGGCGGTTCCGTCCAGTGTCCTTTGCGCGATTCGGTGCGGTAGAAAGGCGTGCTTTTCAAAGTTTCCTCAAACAGCCAGTGCAAGCAGCACCCGAGCAGTTGTCTACCGGTTTCGCTCCACAGCACCCGCTGCCATGCCCAAGCGTCGTCCAGAACCGTTTTCTCACGGCGAATGCGCAGGTAGGCCGCCCAAATCTGCCGGTAACGCGGCTCGAACTGTAACGGGTAGTTTGGTGCATTGGGATAGTATTGAAGCTTGGCGACCTTATTCAACAACTTTGACCTTCGCCAGACCATGGCCCGTCGACCGAACGCACTTACTTCGTCCACCTTGCTGTCATTTGCAAAGCTCGCGTTCGTGCGGCAGTAATCGCGAGACAGTTCCCCTACAGTCTCGAGCACCCAGCATGTGACGCGGTTTTCCAACGTGTCCAGTTGCTCACGGCGTCGCACTCCCAGCAACTGCTGGCGCGGGCCTGCTTTTTGAACAGCCGTCACCCCAGGCCGACGAGCGAAGTCGCGTATACAAACCGGGTCAAGTTCTTGAATTCTTCCCAGTGGTATTTCCTCGCGAACTCGTTGGAGGATACGACGGGGAGATCGGCTGATGGCATCCAAGGCACTGTGCAATGCTTCGTGGCGGCTCAACTCCACAATTAGGGCCATGCGCGCTGAATCCCGCCCATCCCTAAACCAAACCTCGACCGCTTTGTCCCAGGAACGCCGCACGCATCCCTCGCGGGTTGCGGCAGCATAAGCTTCGTCGTCGGCAGGTATGTGTCCGAGTTCTTGGAAAGCCCAAATCTGCCAGTCAATCCAAGCCGAGACTGCATTGCCGAATCTGTCATGAGGCATTTCTCGATTTTGCCCTGCAATGGGCCGAGTGATGCATTGCGACTGCTTAAGTTCGCAAGTCAAATCGCCTTGCCTCATGGCGACTACAAATGAGTTGCCTTCGCGGTGTTGACGAGGGTCAGTAGGCAGGTGGAAGGCCTGCCCCCAATGACGTCCCATGAAGAATGGAAACGACGCTGCAGGCAGGTTGGCCTGACCTGTGGGCAAGCTGACTTTTGGGCATTCACTCTCGAGAGTGCACAGAAGGCGAGGCGATCCGGATCCATCCAAGTCATAGCCGGGCGGTAACAGCCACGACCGACCCAGCAGCCAACTCCAAGGTTCATCCAACAACAAGTGTTCGCGCATCGCTTACTCGTCACGCACCACGCCACGGAACAAGAACGTGGACTGATTCTCCCAGCTTTCCTGAAATGCCTTTTTCAAAAGCTCATCTTCCAACTCATCAATTAGACGGCCGATTTCGCCGAGCTCACGTTCGAATTTGTCGGGCTCAATGCCACGCAGTCTTGGGAAAATGCGCTGCTCAATCTGGTCGGCCATGGCGCGCTTGTGCCAGTTGGCGACCCATTGAGGATAATTCGCCACATAGCACCTGACAGCCTTGTCCACACGGAACGCAAACGGACGGCCCATCCGGGTGAGCGCGTCGTTTAATCGCTGAATCCATTCGTCCACATCCTTCGCATGCGGGCCGAGGGCTGTTGAAGGCCGCAGCCATTTCTGCCAGTTCTCAAAAGTCAGACCGTCTTGGGGCGCCGGAGTCTTGCCTCCCATGATTTCGGGATTGGTTTTCCGAGGTCGCCAGAAACGCAGTACGCAGGCGCGATCCACGACTTTGTCCGACAATGCCTGTGTAGACTCGTCTTCGTTCATCGTGCCGGCAAAGAGCACATTGCGCCCCGGATAGAGGCGAATGGTTTTTCCACCGTCGAGCAGACTGCCCATGTCGAGCTCGATTTCAGCACGTGCGCGATCATCGGCATTGTCTTCGTTTACCAAGCGCCGTGTTTCGAGCTTGCTAAGAAACTCGGAGAAGTAGTACTCAGTCCGAGCAAGGTTCATTTCATCTAGCAGGACCAGCAGAAGTCGGTCACTGCGATCCGCGATCTCCACGTTGTCGAAAGCATCCTCCCACGCCCCTTGATTGAACCGTTCGAACTGGATCAATGCGCGGGCCAGTTCGGTGGCCTTGTAACGTTTTTCGAGGTAATTGTAAAAGCCGAATAGGTCCTGTGGGCTGTCCCATCGCGGCTGGACCGAAACCAGCAAGAAGTGCATGCCCATGCCATCGGCGTAATGACGTGGCAACTCGCTTTTCCCGCTGCCGCTGATGCCGGCCAGAACGACCAATGGCGAAATGTCCGCTGTCTTGAGCGACGTGTGGAAGGCGTAAAGCACACGCTCGGGAAAGACGAGCCCTTTGCTCCGGATATAGTCCCGAGCTTGTTCCAGACGTCCCCGTTCGTCGTGCGAGGTGCGCGCCGGACTCAGATAGCGCCCATTGAATACCGGAGCAAACAGGTCTTTGTAACCCGATGCCGGACCAGTGACACCGGCCCTTTCCAAATTCACCTGCATCCCTTTGGCTAGTTCTTTGAGTTGGTCGATGGACTTATGAAGGCCGACCAGTTCAGCTTTGGCGGTGTCACGCTCGGTACGGGCTTGGTCGCGCTCGCGAATTGCTGCAGTTCTTTCCTGCTCGGCCTGGTTCAACTGCTGCTGCGTCTTGGCCAGACGGCTTTCGCATGTTTCCACCTCACGCTTCACATTTGACAGCTTCTGGTCGAGTTGACTCCGCTGGTCTTCAAACCTGCGCACCTGCGACTCCAGCTCGGCTTTTTGTCGATACAAGTTTGCCAGTTGCGTTTGCAGAGACGGAATCTGCTCGGCTAGCTGGGTCCTTTCCTGGCTCAGGCGATTGACTTCACCAAGAATTTTGTTCATCCGCGCTTCTTCCTGAGCCAGCTTCTGTTGGAAAGTGGTCAATTCGGCTTTCGCGCGCTCAATCTCACTCATCAGTTGTTGGATTCGGGCAGGGGCTTCGGGGTTCGCGTCCTGCCATTCTCTGAGAATCCGCAAATGACCAAGAGTGGCCTCCAGGTGGCCGATTTCCTTGCGACAATTCTCTATGACATCCATGGCCTGGCGCACTTCTTCGCGGCGCACTGGCAGAATCGCCTCCAGTTCCTTCAACTCATTCCATTGGGGTAGAAAGCGCTCCGCGTATCGAAGTTTGAAAAGGGCCAAAACCGCTCCGATTCCGGCCAGAATGGACAGCCCCCAGATAATCCACTGTAAAACTTGTGTGCTTGGCATCATTCCCTACATGGAAATCCGTGTTGTCATGGCTGACCAATCGACGTTGTCTTGGGCTGCTGTGCTTCTAGGCGGCCAATTTCCTTTTCCAAAGTCTGTCGCTCGTTTCTGAGCTTTTCGACTTCAACAGTCAGCCTTGCAACTTCACGCTCCAAACTCAGTCGCTTGGTCGACAGTTCCAGTGTGAGGTTCCGGGCCGCGCTCAATTCGGCATCGGCTTTCCCAAGATCAACTTTGGCCGCGTCGCGCCTTGTTTCCCAGCCAGCGACCTCCCTCTGTACTTGTGCAAGGCGGGCAACGAGATTTGTGATTTCCGCTGTTGCTTCCGATTTGCGTTGTTCGGCGTCTTTCGCCCGCGCCTCAGCAGCGGCGACGTGTTCCCGAAGACTGGCCAATATTTCCTCGGTTTTTCGAATACTCGTCAGTTGAGCCTTCAGGGGGGCTAGTTGCTTCTGCAGGTCTGCCAATTCCTGCATCAGCGTTTCTCGTTGCTGACGGAGAGCCGCCACTTCTTTGACCAGGTCGTCGCGGCTCTGGCGTTGGGCATCTGTCTCCTGACGGTTTTGGGCGAGTCTCTTTTCGGCGGACGCAATTTCCGCCTGTAACTGACGCAGGCGTGCGGCCGCGTTGGTGGCCGCCAATTCGGCTTCGGCCCGGCGGCACTCGGCGTCGGCCGCCATTGCTAGTGCGGCTTTGATATCTGCGTTGCTCTTGACGAGGGACGCTGCGTCCGCAGTGAGCTTTTGGATCTCGGTCAGCAGATCGCTTCGCCGCTGCTCCTCCGAGGCAAGAGCCCGGCTCGCTTCCACCAAGCGTTTGTTCGCTTGGGCAATGTCGGACTCGATCTGCTGCTTCTGCGCTTGCAAGGATGCCACTGTGGCTTGTGCACTGGCCTTTTCCTTGACGCGTTGTTCCCAATCCGCCACGACCAGGGCGAGTGTTTCTTTCTGCTTGGTTAGGCGGTCGAGCTCTACTTGCAGTTTTGCCAATTCGCCGCGTGTGAGGCTAATGGAGGCTTGCATATCGGCAATCTCCTTCTTGGCGGCCTCGGACCGGCCCAAGTTCACGATGAGGACAAAAGACAAGACCGCGTTAACCGCCAGCCCCGTAATCAGCCCGGCGCTGAGCCAAGGCTTGATGACCGAGCCAGGGCTTTGCGCAACATCAGCACCGCCGGAAGATTGGCCATTCATTGTTCCATGTCGCCTTCCGTTGTTTCTGCGCAGCCCAACAAGCGTTCTCGCCTGCTGTCTGCCCCCTCGCCACGAGGCTTTTAACAACCTCGGGTGCTCTGTCCAAGATTCTGGCCAAGAAACTCAAGAGACACAACCTTATTTTTTATAGCGTTTGGCTGATGGGGGCGCCCCCCAGTACTTTGACATGTAAGTAGAGCCTGTCCCAAGAAGGCCGATTCTCAAAGTCCACTTGCGAGTGCATCGCTCGGCGTGCGGCGTCTCCATTCTTTTGCAGCCTGTTATCCCATCAGTGCGGCGCAGCCGCAACCGAATGACCGAGGCGAGATTAATGCGTTCGGTCCACGCTTCGCGCGCCCCCGCGCCGCGCCGAACAGGGCGACTTCGTCGCTCGCAGTTGATTGACCATTGAATCAAACCCGCGGTCAGCGCCAACCGCCTTGACTTTGCGGCCATAGGCAGCCTCCATCCGCCCAATGCTCTGGGGCAACAGCACCGAATCGGCAGGTGCGCTTTCCCTGAACAGTTGCGGCTGTTCCATCCGGTGCTTCAAGCCCCGGCCCCGGATCAGTTCCACCGTCTTGGTCAATGTCCGGACCGCATCCCGCATTAAAGCCCAATCGATCGGTTGCATAGTTATAGCGCAAAGTCGATCATATTCGCGAAGATTTTTGGCCAGAACCGAGCGGCAGAAGTTTTTCCCGGGCCCGAAGGAGTTGAACCCGATCAATGCCGGTAAGTCCCAAGTGTCGGTCGCAACCCCGTGCATTCACCCAAACTTCATTTTTCTGCCCTCCATTTTTCTGCCATTGATCTCTTCGTCCTCCTTATATTCTTTCTGCTATCACCGAAAAATATGCGGGCTACAACCGGCTGACGGATTGATGCACCCGGGCGCGGACCCGCTCCTGGCGCGATTGTTTCCTCCAACGCGCTGGCGCAACCGCCGCCATCTTTCACCGCCCCATTTTTCTGTCCTCCATTTTTCTGCCTTTGATCTCTTCGTCCTCCTTCGATTCTTTCTGCTATCACCGAAAAATCATTTGTCGGTTCTTTTGGTTAGCCGAAAAAAGGAAAAGAGAACGAAAAAAGGGCTTGACCCCTGCCGGTGATTTTTTCGCCTCTTTTCCTTTTTTCGGCTATGACCACAAACCCACTGCCTATTTTGAGTCCGAGGAGCTCGACAGAACCAACTCTCTATAGGGCCCGGATACTCGATTAGACTTGGATCAGAAGTCAGGCACCCGGCGAAACGAGGCCGGGGGCAGCGATTGTAGTCCGACGGCAGAAGTTTTTCCCGGGCCCGAAGTAGTTGAACCCGATCAATGCCGGTAAATTACTATATGGAGAAATCGATTATTTTTGCGAAGATTTTCAGACTGCGAGTTTGCTCAATTTGCCACCAGAGTGCGGCCTTTGGAGTCGAGTATAATACTGGGTAATCTGCGCGGAAATTGCAGAGCAGCGCGTGCTTCGAGACTTTTGCCTTCGAACTTTTCGGCCACTGATCCCACTCGCATCTGCACCCCCGTTGGCGACGAAGTCGCCCCTTTCAGCGCGGCGCGGCGGAGTGCCAAGCCTGGAACGAACGCATTTATCTCGCCGCGGTCCTTTGGTTTCGGCTGCGCCGCGCTGAGTCCCAAGTGTCGGTCGCAACCCCGTGCATTCACCCAAACTTCATTCTTCTGCCCCCCATATTTCTGCCATTCATATTTCTGCCATTCATATTTCTGCCATTCGTGTTTCTGCCACTCATGTTTCTGCCTTTGATGCTCCCGCCATTGATATTTCTGCCATTCATGTTTCTGCCAAGGGCTCCCTTCTTCATCGATATTTCTGCAATTCAAGGATCGGTGCAGAGACACGGGCTTCCCCAAATACGCGTTGCGTCCCAGCAGCAAGGCAGCTAGTTTTCGCGCGTGTCTGAAGAATCCATGCGCTTGGGCGCGGCATCCGATCCTGTTACGACTCCTCCAGCGGAAGGAAACCGTGACACGCCGACGGTAGCCTCGGCACAGGAGATATATCGTCGTCTGCACCAGACAATTTGCCAGGTCATACGCGGTCAGGAAGTCACAGTGCGTCGAGTACTGGCTGCATTCGCCAGCGGCGGGCACGTGTTACTGAACGACTATCCCGGCACGGGCAAAACCACTCTGGCAAAAGCGCTTGCTCGCGCCATAGCAGCTCAGTTCACCCGCATCCAGTTCACACCGGACTTGTTGCCCTCGGACATTCTCGGCGTGGCGATATTTCACCAATCAACCGGCGAATTCCGATTTCACGAGGGCCCGGTGTTTACGAACATTCTACTTGCAGACGAGATCAACCGTGCCTCGCCGCGAACTCAGTCGGCGCTGCTCGAAGCCATGGCGGAAGGCCAGGTCAGCGTCGAAGGTCAACGCCGCGTTCTGCCCGAGCTGTTCTTCGTTATTGCGACCCAGAACCCGATCGAGTTTCGCGGAACCTATCCGTTGCCCGAGGCCCAGATGGACAGGTTCGCTCTGCAACTGGACCTCGGTTACCTGCCGCCCGAGGAGGAATCAGCCATGCTCGCCGCACAGATGCGGGATCATCCTCTCGAGAGGATCGCCGCGTGCACGACGGTTTCGGAAGTCCTGGCGCTCCGCCGCGCCGTGCAGAACGTCCGCGTAAGCGATGAAATCCGTCGGTACATGGTCGAACTGGTTGCGGCTACGCGAAAGACAGCGGGCGTGCGGCTGGGTGCCAGTCCGCGTGCTTCGTTGGCGCTGATGAAGACGAGCCAGGCAATTGCTCTTTTCGAGGGCATGGAATGTGTGACGCCCGATCATGTCCAAGAGTTGGCTGTGCCGGTTCTGGCGCACCGGTTGGTTTTGGATCCGCAAGCCCAATACTCGGGTCAGAGCCAGCGGAGCGTTGTCGAGGACGTTTTGCGCCAGGTCCCGGCCCCAGCGTGAAACAACTCAGCGCGGCGCGACACAGCGGTATTCCTGCAACCAATGCAATGGTTACGCCTCGCGCATTTGGTTGCGGCTGCGCCGCGCTGGGGGCCACAGTGGTTTTTCGGGCCCGATACGGCAGGCTGAGGGGCGTGTGCGATTGCGTGGTTTGACGCCGCACGGCTTAAAGCTTGCAAAATCACCATTTAATGGAGATTTTTTCACCATGATCAGGCGACACATCGAAACCGCCGTCCAAAACGCCATGGCCGATACCCCGGTAGTCCTCCTCTCCGGCGCCCGTCAGACCGGCAAGACCACCTTGGTCCAGGCAATTGCAGCCAAAACAGGCGCGCGCTATTTCACGCTGGACGACGCAACCACGCTCGGGCTGGCCGCCGGCGACCCCGCTGGCTTCCTTCACCAGATTACCGGGCCGATCGTTCTCGACGAAGTGCAGAAGGCGCCCGGGTTGTTTCCCGCCATCAAACTCGAGGTGGACCGTGTTCGTGTGCCAGGGCGATTCCTGCTGACCGGTTCGGCCAACGTAATGACCGTGCCGCGTCTTTCCGAATCGCTGGCCGGCAGGATGGAAGTGATTCCGCTGTTTCCATTCTCCGCGGGGGAACTGGCGGCTCGACGCGAATGTTTCTTGAGGCGGTTGTTCGACGGCAGCCTGGGCGAATTGAAACCGGTCTCGAAGGACGAAAATGTTCCGGAGCGGTTGGTTCAAGGTGGCTATCCGGAGGCAGTCCAGCGCGCCGACCCCGAGAGGCGCTCAGCGTGGTTTGCGTCCTATCTGTCAACCATACTGCAACGTGATGTGCGCGATCTGGCGCGAATCGAGGGATTGTACAATCTGCCCAACCTGCTCAAGTTGCTGGCAACTCGAGTCTCCGGTCTCTTGAATCTGGCGGACGTAAGCCGCGACGCCGGCCTGCCGCACACGACTTTGACGCGGTATCTGGCGCTGCTCGAGACAGTGTTTCTTGTTCACCGGCTTCCGGCGTGGTCGGCAAACCTCGGCCAGCGACTGGTCAAGGCGCCCAAGCTGCATCTGGTTGATACCGGTCTGGCTTGTCACTTGATCGGCGCCGACGCCGGGCGATTGGCCAACGACCGACCGCTGCTGGGGAGGATGCTCGAGACATTTGTTGTGGGTGAACTGCGCAAGCAGCTTTCCTGGACAGATTCACGAACGACTCTCTACCACTTCCGAACCGCGCGTGGCGCGGAAGTGGATTTGGTGCTGGAGAAGGCTGATGGCACGATTGCGGCGGTGGAAGTCAAGGCGAGCGCCACCGTAAGCCCCTCGGATTTCGCCGCGCTGCGGATTCTGCGCGATCAGTTGGGCGAAAGATTCCGCGCCGGCGCGGTGCTTTATTTGGGAGACCAATTGATTCCTTACGGCGACAAGCTCTGGCTCGTCCCTTTGCCGGCGTTGTGGTCAGCTTGATAAGGGCGAATTCGGAGCATAGGATGCACGAGGAAGAGAGGGAGTAGGAGAAACAGAAAGGATGGAGGCGGTGGGAGACGGTGGCATGGTGATTGGTTTGCTATATCGCATTTATGTTGGTGTCAGGAAGAGCGCGGGCTGGCTGCAACGCTGGCTCACGCCCGCAGGCGGGTTTGTTCTCGGCGGACTAATTCTGACCGCTGGGATATCGAACCTCGAACAAACGACGAGTCTTGCCGCGTTTTTACTGTTGCTGACAATCCTGATGGTGGCACGACTGCAGACGTTGTTCTTTCGAGTCGGATTCGCAATCGAACGTCATGCGCCAAGGTTCGTCACCGCAGGAGAAGCATTCAGTTTGCGTGTACGGTTGCAAAACACCACCGACAGGCTTCAGCGCGGACTCGAGTACATTGAAAGCGTGCGTGATCCGCCTGTTACGGTGTCAGAATTCGCAGCGCGGCTGCGACCGGGCCGCGGGAATCGCAGTTTCCGAATTGAGGCCCCGTTGCCGCCAATCCGGCCCGCGCGTGTCAGGCCGGTGGCTGTACCGGTTCTTCCGCCGCGCGGCAAGGTAGAAGTTCGCGTGGACATACTTGCATACCGTCGCGGGCCGTTGGTGTTGACGGGCGGATGGTTGGCGCGCACGGACCCGTTCGGTTTGGTGCGTGCTCTGCGGCATGCGGCTGCGCCACAGACCGTATTGGTGCTGCCGCGGCGCTATCCGCTCCCGCCACTGTCGCTGCCCGGTCAAACTCAATACCAGCGTGGCGGCGTGTCCCTCGCAGCCGGTGTGGGCGAATCGGAAGAATTTGTTGCGCTGCGCGAGTATCGCAGGGGCGATTCACTGCGGCGGGTGCATTGGCGAAGCTCGGCGCGCCGTGGCCAGTTGATCGTCAAGGAGAGCCAGGACGAGTACTTCGTCAGGCACGCTTTAGTGTTGGACACTTTCTGCGAGGCGTCTCAGGACGCGTTGTTCGAGGAAGCAGTGGCGGTGGCGGCATCTTTTGCGTGCACGGTGCCGGACCAGGATTCATTGTTGGACCTGCTGTTCGTCGGGCCCACGACGGTCTGCGTCACCAGCGGGCGCGGTGTTGGGCATGCACAACAAATGCTCGAGGTATTGGCCGCGGTAAAACCGTGCCGCGAGTCGCGCATTACCGAACTTGAAGCTCTGGTATTGCAGCACAGCCACACATTAAGCGGTTGTCTGATGGTGCTGCTCGAGTGGGATCAACCCCGGCGGAACCTTGTTCGGCGGTTGCGTGCTTTGCGAGTTCCGGTCCTTGTGATGATCCTGGTCCAAAGAGGCAAGGCTGACACGTTCGAACGCGGGCCGGCGGAAGATCAGCCTGATCAGTTACTGGTGCTCGAAGAGGGGCGTGTGGGCGAATGCCTGCAACGATTGGAACAAATGAGATGAACGGTTCTCCTCTCAATCTCACGCACGCGACGCCTCCAATCTTGCTTTCTTTGGCGTTATGGGGATGGCAGGCCGAGCTGCTGCCGTGGGGTCTGGCCATGGGCGCCATCCTCGAAGCAATCAGGTTTTCCAAGGTGCGGTTTGTGCCGCGAGACGAGGACTTGAACCGGCTCTGGAACGCCACCGTTCTGCTGTTCATTGGCGTGGCGTTGTACCTGTTCCTTGCGCGACGTGGACTCGAGACGGTGGGAAACATCGTCACGACAAGTTCGCCGGCAACGCGCCTGGATGAAATGCGCGAAATGTCGCAGACAGCGGTTGCGTTGTTGCGTTGGTTACCGTTCGTTTTTTATCCGTTTATCGTGGCGGTGTCGCTGAGCCGCACAACAACGTTGCCATGGGAAGTGTTTTCCCTCCGATTGAGGGCAAGGGGACCAGAAGGCTCGGCGCTTCGGCCACCTGATTGGGCCACCGGCCAAATTCACCCGGGTTATCTCTACTTTGGGCTGGTACTCTTCGCATCGTGCGCCGGAACGGCCCGGTCAAAGGTTTACCTGCCCATGTTGCTGAGTGTGGTGTCAGTGGCACTCTGGCCGTGGCGTAACCGGCGATATCGCGCATGGTCATGGGCGGGAATGTACTTGTGTCTGCTTATGGGCGCAGTGGTGGCGGAATACGGTATCGAGCGCGCCCGCCAAACCTTGCTCGCACTCGAAGGCAGGCTGATGCAGAACGCCGGACAAGGCGACAGATTCGATCAACTCAATGGTATGACCGCCATTGGCGCGGTCGGACACCTGAAACAGTCCGGTCGCATTATCCTGAGAATCCACACGCCCGACGGCGCAGCACCGGGCTTGCTACGCGAAGCAGTGTTCAATCGGTTCCGGGCAAATGTCTGGGGCGCCACACACCGGGAGTTTCAAACTGTTGGCACGCCGATTGACGGGCATATCTGGCGCTTTGCCCGCGCGCAACGCAGCGGACGTTTCATTACAATTGCCCGGTACACGGCCAAGGGCGAAGCGCCAATCGCACTTCCGGGTGACACAATAATGATCACCAACCTGCCCGCATTGGCCGTAGAAACCAATTACCTCGCCTCAGCCCGCATGCATGACGCACCGCCCTTGGTCGTTTACTCCGTCGAGCATGGGCCGGGCGGCGGATTCGACGGCCCACCAGACGCCGACGATACGAATCTCGATTCGCTGAAAGGTCCTGACGCAGAAGTAATCGAAGAAACAGCCCGTGCACTCGGATTGAAAGCACAACCGCCCGATCACGCCGTCGCAACGATCGAGCGCTATTTCGCCACCAGATTCGAGTACACGCGCTGGCAACGCCGAAGCGCGACGCAAACCAACTCAAGCGCACTGGCTGCTTTCCTTCGCGAATCGCATGCCGGGCACTGCGAGTATTTCGCCACTGCAACAGTCCTGCTGCTCAGAGCGGCCGGCGTGCCCGCCCGCTACGCCGTCGGGTTCAGCCCTGGCGAACTCCGGAGCGACACATGGGTGGCACGGGCACGAGACGCCCACGCATGGTGTTTGGCATGGATCAACGGGCGCTGGCAAGACGTGGACACCACACCCGGCACATGGCGACAGCACGAAGCCAACACAGCCGGTTGGTTCGAAGCCATCCGCGACTGGTTTTCTGATGCGTGGTATCGATTTGCGCTTTGGCGACAAAGGGGCGGCAACTGGCGCATATTTGTCTTTGCCGCCGGCATGATTGCACTCTCATGGCTCGGGTGGCGGCAATTGCGCGGCAGCCAATGGCGTCGCGCCCGTGAACGGCCAACCGCCCATCCGTCACGAACGTATCCGCTGCCGGGCCTTGATTCTGAATTCTTCGCTGTGGCCGAGGTCATCGCGCGCAATCACGGCCCGCGGTTGCCAAATGAAACCCTGCGCGCATGGCTTCGACGTCTTTCCTTGGGCGGAGCACCAACGGCAAGTTTGCTCGACGAAGCTCTCGAATTGCACTACCGCCTTCGGTTTGATCCCCATGGACTCCCGGAATCTGATCGCTGCCATCTGCGCAATCTCGCGCGCCAATTGTTGGCACAGCTCCGAGTCAAACCCACCAAGCTTTCAATGCGCTGATGTTTTTTTTCAAGGATGCATCGCTCTCCTCGCTGGGGAATCTCACTCAGCACGGCGCAGCCGCAACCGAATTATCACGACGAGAGAATTATCGCGACGAGACAAATGCGTTCGTTGCAAGATCGGCTTTTGGAGCAGGATTATCCGCGCCGGCCCAAGATCGAAACCACCAAAGAACAATAGAGCCTTCGGGGGAATAGAGGTAGGGATGGCGGGGTTAGCGCCACCCCTCCCTCCGAACCGGACTGGCGGATTTCCCGCATCCGGCTCTCCAGTCAGTGGGGTCTCAGTGAGACTAACCATAGGCACAGGAGCCGTGTTC
>Ga0315298_1003856_pt1 | contig 23136 bp, 20 predicted proteins | sample WHS_1_MG_FD_203077 | JGI IMG/M metagenome (GOLD analysis project Ga0315298, IMG submission 203077) | Extremophilic microbial mat communities from Washburn Hot Springs, YNP, Wyoming, USA - WHS_1_MG | ecosystem: Environmental > Aquatic > Thermal springs > Hot (42-90C) | place: USA: Wyoming...
CGTTCAACGCTCAACTTTCAACGGGGTGACCGAAAGGGCGGATGGTGGGCGGGATATGGGGACAGACACGGAGTTTTGCCGGTCGGCGGTGCAAATAGAGGGACAGGCACGATATTTGGCCCGGGCGACCGGTTTTTTGACCCCGACCAGCCCAAGCGCTTGCCAGCCAGTTGAGACCGACTGGGACCCCTCGCTCCCAAAAAAGGGGACAGACACGGAGTTTCAGCATGTGCGGGCGACCGGACTCTTGACCGCCGAACCTGGCCGAGCGCCCGGTGGTCGGTCGAGGCCGGCTGCGGCACGCAGATATGGGGACAGGCACGATGTTTGGGGGGCCGGAGGATCAAATAGAGGGACAGACATCGGAACTGACCCACCGGCCGGCCGGTCCAATCGGGCTGTGGCGCCCACATACGGGGACAGACACGATGTCCGATATACCGATCGGGAACGTTCAACGTGAAACGTCCAACTCTCAACTTTCATCTGGGTGACCGAAAGGGCGCATGGTGGCGGGGATATGGGGACAGACACGGAGTTTTGCCGGTCGGCGGTGCAAATAGAGGGACAGACACGATATTTGGCCCGGGCGGCCGGATTTTTGACACATCGGAACTGACGCAGCGGCCGGTCGGATGGTCCAATCGGGCTGTGGCGCCCACATACGGGGACAGACACGATGTTCGATATACCGATCGGGAACGTTCAACGTCCAACGTTCAACGCTCAACTTTCAACGGGGTGACCGAAAGGGCGGATGGTGGTCGGAATATGGGGACAGACACGATGTTCGGTATACCGATCAGGAACGTTCAACGTGAAACGTTCAACTCTCAACTTTCATCTGGGTGACCGAAAAGGCGGATGGTTGGCAGGATATGGGGACAGGCACGATGTTTGGACCGACCGAGCCGGTGAGCTTATCACGCCAGGGGGGCAGTGCGCTGGATAAGGTTTTATTTTGGCAATAAAGGGGCATTCAAGTTGCGAATGGATCAGGACAAGAGCCCGGTTTTACTGAGGTCTGAATGTAATGTTGCACGAGCATCGCGGTAATCATGCGCCTTTGGGTTCGGCCCGTGGAAAGTTCGCAGCCCCGCGTTGCAGCTTGTCGTTTCCTGACAGATTCTTCTTTTCACCGGACCGGAGTTGGCGTTTATTCGCTGCGGGTCAACTTAAACATGAAGATCGTATTGGCATATTCAGGTGGATTGGATACATCGGTCATCTTGTCGTGGCTGAAAGAAGCTTACGACGCTGAGGTCATCGCTTTTTGCGCCAACATCGGCCAGGAAGAAGAGCTGCGGGGACTTGAACAGAAAGCGCTTCGGACAGGGGCAAGTCGGTGTTACATCGCCGATCTGCAGGAGGAGTTTGCCCGCGATTTCATCTTCCCAATGATGCAAGCCAACGCAATTTACGAAGGACAATACCTCCTTGGCACCAGCATTGCACGGCCGCTCATCGCCAAGGGAATGATCGAGGTCGCCCGCCGAGAGAAAGCCACCGCGCTCGCTCACGGAGCTACAGGCAAGGGCAACGATCAGGTCCGATTCGAACTAACAGCCGCTGCTCTTGCACCGGACCTTCAGGTCATTGCGCCATGGCGAGACGCGACTTTCCGGGAACAGTTCCCTGGCCGCGCTGAAATGATCGCATACTGCCAGGAAAAGGGAATTCCGGTTCAAGCCACAGCTAAAAAGCCTTATTCGATGGACCGGAACCTTCTTCACATTTCCTATGAAGCGGGGATTTTGGAGGACCCGTGGTTCGACGCTTTCGCGCCATCCAACAAGGAAATGTTCAAGCTGAGCGTGGCGCCCGAAGATGCGCCGGATCAGCCCTCTTACGTAACTCTGGATTTCGAACGCGGCATTTGCGTGGCCATTGACGGCAAACGGATGACGCCGCTGGAAGTCATGCGCACGCTCAACAAACTGGGCGGCAAACATGGCATCGGTCGGGTTGACATGGTAGAAAACCGATTTGTCGGAATGAAAAGCCGCGGTGTCTATGAAACTCCCGGCGGGACAATTCTCCAATTTGCGCACCGGCAAATCGAGAGCCTGACAATGGACAGGGAAGTAATGCATTTGCGGGACATGCTGATTCCGCGGTATGCAGAGCTGGTGTACTACGGTTTCTGGTTTTCGCCCGAACGGCTTGCGCTTCAGGCGCTCATCACTGAAAGCCAGAAAAACGTCACCGGCACGGTCCGGGTGAAGCTTTACAAGGGCAATGTCATGGTAGCGGGCCGGAAATCGCCGTTGAGCCTCTACAATCCACAAATCGCAACCATGGAAGCCGACCCGACGAAAGCGTATGACCAGAGCGACGCGACCGGATTCATCAGGCTGCAAGGTTTGCGCCTGAAAGTCGCCGCTCGCGCTCAAGGGATTGTTGCGCCACGACGGGACTCGGTCGGGCGCACGTCCCGCGGGCAGAGCCAAAAAGGTCGCAAGTGACAGATGTTAAACAGACGTAAATCTCCGAGCTTTAAATCGAAGTCCTAACCCCAAAACCAACGTTTATGAAACTAAACCGCAGATCGTTCATCGCAACCGCTGCGGCGACCACGGTCGCCGCTCCAGTAGGCGCAGCGCAGTCGCCCGCACCAGTACCGGTTCGTCCGCGCACGAAACTGGCGATCGCCACATATTCATACTGGCATTTCAAGACCGAGCGCGTACCGATCGAAACAGTCATCGACAAGGCCGCGGCGCTCGGTGTTGAAGGCGTCGATATACTGCACAGGCAGATGGACATTCCCGAGCGCGAACCGCTCACACCGGCTCATCGCGCGTACCTGCAACGCCTGAAACGACACGCGTTCAGCCGGGGCATTGATCTTGTGTGCCTGTCCATACATCAGAACTTCGTCCAACCGGACCCACAGGAACGGCGCAAACAGGTTGAACACACTCACAAGTGCATCGAGATCGCCTACGAACTTGGCGTGCCATGCATTCGCCTCAACTCCGGCAGATGGAATACAATCAAAGATTTCGACGAACTGATGCGGCAGCGCGGAATCGAGCCAATCCTGCCCGGATACACCGAAGACGACGGTTTCAATTGGTGCATCGAGGCCACCCAGCAATGCCTCGAAAAAGCAGAGAAATGCGGCGTGTTGCTCGCTCTCGAGAATCATTGGGGCCTTACGCGGAGCCCCGAAGGCCAACTGCGCATCATCAACGCAATCAATTCCCCATGGTTGGGTGCGTTGATGGACACCGGCAATTTCCTCGAGGACCCTTACGACAAACTCAAGCAGATCGCGCCCAAAACGGTGTTTGTGCAGGCCAAGACCTATGAAGGCGGTGGCGAGTGGTACACTTTGGACCTCGATTACAAACGCATCGCGCGCATTCTCGCTGATGCGGGTTACAAGGGTTACGTCTCGCTCGAAATGGAAGGGAAGGAAAACCCCGACACCGCTGTCCCGAAGGCCATTCAAATGCTCAGGGAAGCGTTTGCATAGCCCGGAAATCGCACCGGTCGTCCCACATGAGACGCGCGAACTGTCCAGACACAAGATGGGGGGATCGATCAGGCAACTGTGGCAAATAAGGTGAATGGCACGTCGGTGCAGGTCTTTGCGCCCAGGGACGGGCGCGCTGATGGGAGATGGGAAACGCACAACGTTCAACGCACAACGTTCATGTTCGTGGAACTTGTTGGTTGGCTGGCCGGGCGTGAATGGTGGCGACAGGCTCATTGTTTCCACTCGCGACTGATGTTCTCATCGGACTAAAACGGTCGCGCGCACGGATGCTTTTCGGTTACCTGGTTATCGTCGCAGTCGGACAAAGCAGGCTTGCAGGTGGCGAAAATCTCGAATTGAGACGGCAGGGTGAACCCGCCTGCACAATTGTTCTCGCGGCCAACCCCAGCCCTGCGGCGCGATTGGCGGCGCTCGAACTCGAATATCACGTTCGGAAAATCTCCGGCGCAACCCTGCCAGTGCGATGCGACGCCGAACTGGTCATTGGCAGGCGGTTGTTGGTGGGTGAAAGTGAGCGCACCCGCCAATCGGGCTTCCGCAGCCGGGATTTTCCACCCCGGGAGTACGTCATCGCGTTCCGGCCAGAAACAGTGGTCTTAATTGGGCGTGACTGGGAAGACACCCCGGAGAACCGCAAGGTGGAGGGGCACAGCAGGAGGGGCGAGTCATTGCAATGCAAAGCAAGTTTCTAGCAAATATTGCGTAGTGCGGCATTGCAGGTTACCTGAATCTGGGGGGAATGGCAATCATGTCAACCAGAAAACGTCCGACCATCCACTGGGCAAGCCTGATCATGGTCCTGTCGTCTGTCCTGTTTCTTTCGCGCTTGGATGCCGGTCTGCCGGCGCCGTGGCGTTTTGTCGCGCCTCAGCCTCAGGGCAACGATTTGTTGGCTGCATGGTCCCCAGCACCTGACAAGCTTTACGCGGGCGGTCATGGGGGAGTAATCATGTATTGGGACGGCTCGAAATGGACAGTCCAAACCACGCCAACACAAAAGACCATTTTCGCCATTCATGGTCTGTCTCAAAATGCGATCTGGGCTGTCGGCGGCGACCCTTACACGGACAACATCACCAATCGCTGTCTTATCCTGCGGTATGACGGCACGTCGTGGAAAGAGATGCCGGCTCCACAGTTCAGCGGCTATACATATCCGTTCAACGCCGTCCACGCAGTGGCAACCAACGATGTCTGGGCAAGCCACGATTACGGAACGGCTCTTGCCCATTACGACGGCACAAAGTGGGACTGGGTTTATCCGCCACTTGCTGTGGAAGGTTCGTTCAAGGCCATAACGTCCGCAGGCGCAAATCATTTGTTCGTAGCCGGTACGCACGGTCAAATCCTCCATCGCGACAACGGCACATGGAAGCTCGAACAAAAGCGTGAGAGCGGCAACATGAGCTACAACATCATTACGCGGCTTTGGGCCTGTGATGCCAACAACGTGTTCGCGGCGGGCAATTGGACCCAGTTTTACCGCCGCAACTCGGACGGCTCGTGGGCACAGCTTCCTGTCAACGCCAGTGAACCATTTGGAATCGGGTTTTGTGCCCTCTGGGGGCGGTCTCCCACCGAAGTTTATCTGCTGAACGAAAACTCTGTTTTCTACTACGACGGCGCAAATCCTGCGGTGAGGAAGGAGTTCAGGACAAGCATTCGCCGACAATGGTTCACCGGTACCGGTGCGGGCGACAGAATATATTGTGTTGGCCCGGGCGGCGTGGCTCACGAGTACAAGTTGGACAATCCCGGTAGCGGCACGCTCTCGGCGCTGACTGTGGGCGGCAATCTCGAGCTAGGTCTTATTTCTCCCGGCATTGCCGGTTGCGGTTCAAATGGTGTGATCGCTTTCGGTTTTACCTACGCTGATCCCAATTCATGGCCACTTTGGCATGTCGCAAATGGAGTGGCGCAGCGGTTCCCGTCTCTACCGCCGGGCGCTGCCGGAGCGACACATGTCAAGGCCGTAACGGCTACCAGTCTCAGCGACGTCATTGTCGCATGGGAAAACACCCAGGATTGGGGCCGGGGTGTTCATCGGTGGGACGGCACCCAGTGGTTGGCAATGTCAGGCGCCGAAGGAACAGTTGCGTTCTGGCGATCGCCCAGTGGACGTCTGCATGCTGCTGCCCCATATCGGGTCCTCTACTGGAAAGACCCGGACGGTTGGCAAACACTTTACACGGTCCCCGGCGATCAGAGTGAAACTCGAATCAGCGCCCTCTGGGGCCGCGCCGACAACGAGGTTTTCGTGGGCACGGCCAATGGCAAGATTCTAAGATACAACGGTTCCACATGGAATTCCGAAACAACACCCGGAACCGGCGTGATCGTCGGCATCGCCGGCACTGCGTCGGACACCTACGCCGTCGGCGAGGATGGACTGGCATGGCGGCGATCCGGATCATCATGGCAGAAACTGGTTGGTGTTGCGGCTAACCCTGGCGAGCACTTCACCGCCATCGCTGTTGGCAGCGACGGTGTGTATGCCGCCCAGCGCACATCGGGCCAGTACACCGGCGGCGGGTTGGGCCGGCTGTGGCGCTTCAGCGGTTCAACCGCCTCACTGGTGATTCAAGGGTTGTCGCAGCCTTTGGATGGCCTCGCCAGAACCAGCGCAGGTTACCTTGTCGGATTTGCTTCGAGGGACTTCATAATCACCGACGCGCCACAAACCACGGCGTCCGTGCTGCAGCGCGTTGATCTTACGCGAGCCGACTGGCAACCCATTGGCGATACAGGCGTCGCGGTTCGTGCGGCTGCGGTGGGCGGCTCCCGACCGGTGATGTCCGTTCAACGAATTCCCGAGCCGGTGCCGTTTGGCCCGAAGCGGGTGCCCTACGCCGAGCATTGGATTCTGCTCGAGGACAAGTTCCAATCCGGAACAGCCATCCCCCCGATGTACGTTCGCGCACAGTACAATCCGACCTTGCTTGCCTCCGACCTCGCAGCGAAACCGTTGGACCTGTTCCGTTACACAAGTTCTGATGCGAGTGAGATATCTTCTGTCCATGACCCGGTAGCAAGGACGCTCAGTACTGTCAGCCCGGTGGATTTTTCGATCTGGACTGTTGGCGCAGCGGTGCCTCCGCCGGAACTGCACGTGGCCCGGGTCGCTCCCAAACGAATCACACTTTCGTGGCCTGTCACCGCCACGGGTTATGTTTTGGAAACCGCGCCATCAGTTTTCCCTAGCGCGGCTTGGACCGCCGCATCAGAGTCGGTTCAGATCGTTGGCAGCGAGTTTGTGGTTACTGTGGATGCGACGACCGTCCAACGGTTCTTCCGCCTCCGCAAATAGGTCGAGGGTTGAGAACTGCGCAAATCTGAATTCACGGGTGGTCCCCGGCAAACGCTGGCAGGGGTGGGAGTACAGCCGTTCCGGACCGGCTGACATCCGAAGCGCAAAGAAGCGGGCGTTGGGCAATTCCCTGTTTTCGCCTTCTTTAGCTCTTCTCGACCAACAATGAGAATTGGCAGGCGATATTTCGGTGGTGGCCAAGAAAAGAAAGAAGGCGCGGTGATCATTAGCAGAAACGCAGTTGGCGATAAACGAGGGGGGCGATGAATCTCCGCGTTCCCGCCGGGGTGTTGGAATTGCTGCGATCCGATTCGCATGCTGCATTGACAATGTTGCCGACATGGTGTGAAATGGCGTTTGGTTAGCCAAACAGAGTACATTTGAATTCAAATCGCCTGCGCAACACGCAGGAGCAGCCAACTCAAGCATTGTTATGAAAGAAAAACTAATGTGCGGTATAAAGCTGGCCGCGGCGGCATGCGTCATCGGTTTGACAGGTCTGACCGCCAACGGCGCCGAATCACGAACTATCAAAATCGGCGCGATTTTCTCACAGACAGGTCCTGCGTCGTTCCTTGGCGCGCCCGAGGCCAAAACGGTACAGATGCTGGCCGACCAACTAAATGCTAAAGGCGGTGTTTTGGGCAGGAAGATCGAGGTCATAATCAAGGACAGCGGCGGCAGCCCGGAAAAGGCGGTGTCATTCGCCAAACAATTGATCGATGAAGAGCGCGTGCTCGCGATCGTAGGGCCATCGACAAGCGGCGAGACGATGCAGATCAAGCCGTTGTGCGAGGAAAACAAAATGATCCTCGTCTCGTGCGCAGCAGCGGAAACGATTGTGAATCCGCTGGCAAAGTATGTCTTCAAGACCCCTCAAAAGGACAGTCAGGCGGTGACGTGGATTTACAAGACGATGAAGGACATGGGCATCAGCAAGATAGCCGTGTTGTCGGGCAACGACGGCTTTGGCATGGCAGGGAAGAAACAGCTCGAAGACCTTGCACCCGCGCACGGCATTCAGATCGTCGTGAATGAGGTCTATGACAAGGGGGCAACAGACCTGACTGACATCCTCACCAAGGTCAAGGGAACACCCGGAGTGCAAGCGGTGGTGAACTGGTCAATTGTGCCTGCGCAATCGATAATTGCAAAGAACATGAAACAGATCGGGCTGAACATCCCGCTGTTCCAAAGCCACGGATTTGGAAACCTCAAGTATGTCCAACAAGCCGGCGTGGCCGCTGAAGGTATCCTGTTCCCGGCGGGCCGGCTCCTGGTCGTCGATGAACTGCCTGATAATCATCCCCAGAAAAAAGTCCTCGCCGCTTACAAGAAAGATTATGAAACACAGTTCAAAGAGGACGTGAGCACTTTCGGCGGGCATGCGTACGACGCTTTCATGGTTGTCATCGAAGGCGTCAAGAAAGCCCGCAGCACTGACAGAGACAAGGTGCGGGATGCGATCGAGCAACTCAAAGGGTTTGTCGGAACAGCGGGCGTGTTCAATTATTCGCCGACAGATCATACGGGGCTCGGTTTGGATGCTTTCGAGATGCTGACGGTAAAGAACGGCAAGTTCGTGATCTACAAGAAGTAGGTTTTCTCTCCCGTTTTGCGGTGAGCGGTGGGCGCCCGGTGCCCGCCCTGCCTGACGCAAGGTGTACTCAGGGTAGGGCGCGCCGCCCGTTGGATTCGCGCCCGTGCGCAAGTCACCGGTGTGCCGGAATCGAGAGACAAGGTTCCATGTTCCCGCGTAAACGCGAATCTGTCGCCCTGAGCTCTAATTGGTTCCAGCGGTCAAAGACACACAGCTCTTCCTGAAGGGTGGAACCACTGGGATCATCCTCGGCGCGGTGCAGCCGCAACCAAATGCTCGAGGCATAACAATGGCGCTGGTTGCAGGAACACCGCTGTGTCGCGCCGTGCTGAGTGCAGTGTTTACTCTTTTTCTTGACGAGCGGAATCGGGACAACAGAGCATTTGGCTCGTCCATGAAGCAAAGGCAGAATCGGGAACTGCAAAGCCGGCTAGAATTGTACTTTGGCGGCGGATAAGGGGGTATTGTTTTGGTTCAGGCACTGCAATATTTCTTTTCGGGCGTAACAGTGGGTAGCGTGTACGCCATTGTTGCGATTGGTTTCAACATCATTTACAGCGCAACCGGCGTACTGAATTTTGCCCAGGGCGAGTTTGTGATGCTGGGCGGCATGGTGGCGATTACACTGGCATCATTTCTTCCTGTTCCTGTTGCGGTTGCAGTTGCGGTTGCAATTGTGACGTTGTTTGGATGCGGGCTCGAACTGGTGTTTTTCCGTCGGTTGCGGTCACATTCAGTTCTTCACATGATTATCATCACGATCGGTTTGTCGATTGTGATCCAGGAACTGGCCTTGCACGTGTGGGATGAAAAAGTACGGTCCCTTCCATATTTCACCGGAAACGAAGCGTCGTCGGTAAAACTAGTTGGAGCTGCGCTGTCGCCCCAGGTTATTTGGGTGCTGGGCACGGCAGGCGTAGTGGTGGTGCTGTTGCAGCTTTTTTACAAAAGGACGTTGTATGGCAGAGCGATGCGCGCCTGTTCGTCCAATCCGGAAGCGGCGATGTTGGTGGGGATAAACACCGGCAACATGCGGACGGCGGCTTTCGGGCTGAGCGCCGGCCTTGGCGCATTGGCGGGGTGCGTCATTTCGCCGATTTCAATGACGCATTATGAAATGGGGCCGGGCCTTGCGATCAAGGGGTTTGCAGCGGGGATTTTGGGCGGGCTTGGCAATCCGATGGCTGCGGTTGCCGGCGGGCTGATAGTGGGGTTGATCGAGGCATTCAGCGTGAGCGTGATACCATCGGCGTTCAAGGACGTGGCTGCATTTGCAATTTTGTTGGCAATGCTGTTCCTGCGACCGCATGGATTGTTTGGGCGCCCGTCTGGTGTTTCCGTGCGCGAGGTATGAACACAACCACACGCATATGGCCGCGGTTGGCTGCATTCGCAGCGGCAGCGATTGTCATCCAGCTCAGCCTGAGCGCTGCCGGGAAGGTTTATTATCTGACCCAACTGACGATGGCTGTGTACTACGCGATCGTTGTGATGGGGCTGTCGTTGCTCATGGGATACGCCGGGCAGGTCTCGCTTGGCCAGGGCGCGTTTTTTGCAATTGGCGGGTACACATCGGCTTTTCTTACGACGCATAACATGGCCGGTTATCGTGGCGCAGTCTGGTTTGATTTGTTGGACAAGTGCGGTGTGATTGTGAGCCGGAAGAACTTGTACGACGACACGCTTGTGCTGACGGTGGCGCCTTGGCTGGCATTTATCATGGCGATTCTGTTGACGGTGGTGATTGCCGCAGTGATCGGGTATCCGTCGTTGCGTTTGCGCGGGCACTATCTGGCAATGGCCACGCTCGGGTTCGGTCTGATAATTCATTGCATTCTGATTGGCAGCCCGGCTCTGGGCGCTGCTGACGGGATTACGGGTGTGCCCGGCCTGTCGGTGGGCGGTCTGGCTGTCAGCGGCAAAAGCGCAGTGCGCGTGCAGAACTACTACATCGCATGGGCGGTGGCCATCGCCGTGTTGGTGCTGCTGCGGAACCTTGTCGAATCGCGCATGGGCCGTGCGCTTCGGGCGATTCACGACAGCGAAGCCGCTGCCAGCGCGATGGGCGTGAACACGCCGAAGCTCAAGCTCGAGGTTTTCATGGTGAGCGCGGCCCTCGCGGCAATGGCGGGGAGTTTGCTCACACATTACAACGAGGGAATAGGGCCGTCCGAGTCGAGCGCGTTCAAATCCGTCCGGTACCTTGCGTTGGTTGCCGCTGGCGGGATGGCAAACCTCGAGGGTGCGTTGGTTGTCAGCACGTTGTTGGTTTTTCTTTCGTTGCGCGGCTGGTTTGGCACGTATGACAACGCGGTTTTCGGGATAATCCTGATTGCAATAGTTGCACTGGCGCCGCAGGGGCCGTTCAGACAATTGGGCTTGTGGATGAATCGGTACCGTTCGTTGTACAAGCCGGGAAAGGAGGCGCGCGGTGGCGCTTCTTGAGGCTGAGAATGTCCGTCAATGTTTCGGCGGGCTGGTGGCGCTGAACGGCGTTTCGTTTGCGGTCAGCCCGGGACAAATAAAAGCGATTATCGGGCCGAACGGCGCCGGCAAGACGACGTTGTTCAACATTGTTTGCGGGTTGATCAAACCGACCGATGGCGTGGTCCGAATGAACGGCGAGGTGATCACCGGATTGAAGCCGTTCCAGATTGCCGCCCTCGGCGTGTCGCGCACATTCCAAAATGTGAGTTTGTTTCCGCATATGACTGTTTTGGAGAATGTGCTTGTGGGACGTCATCTTCATGGCCGCGCGGGTTTGATCAGTTGCGCTCTGCGATTGCCGACACAAAGACGAGAAGAAAAGGCCATGATCGAACAGGCCTCGAGATTGCTCGAGGAGGTGGGGTTGGCGGAAAAAGCACAACACTCGGCCGGCGGTCTTTCCCTCGGCCAGAGGCGGCTTGTTGAGCTGGCTCGAGCGCTTGCGACGGAACCGCGGCTGCTTTTGCTTGATGAACCTGCCAGCGGGCTGAACACGAAGGAAACAGACGATCTCGCAAGAACGCTTCGGCATGTCAGGGACCGGGGGATAACGCTGCTCATGGTCGAGCACGACATGTCGCTTGTGATGGATATCGCGGACGAAATCCTTGTGCTTGATTTCGGGGTTAAGATCGCAGAAGGCCCGCCGGCACAGGTCCGTTCCGATCCCAAGGTGATAGCTGTTTATCTGGGCGAAAAAGAAAATGTTGCTTCAGGTTAGAAACTTGCGCTGCGGGTACGGCAGCCTCGAGATTGTCAAAGGCGTGAGCTTGCACGTCGATGCGGGTGAAATTGTCACGCTGCTGGGTGCGAACGGTGCGGGCAAGACATCTCTTTTGCGCGCAATTGCAGGACTCCTGCCGGTCTGGAGCGGCGATATCCGGGTCAATTTCCGAAGTGTTGTTGGTGAGCCGCCGTGGACGCGGATCAGCCATGCGATGATACTGGTGCCGGAAGGCCGCCAGTTGTTCGGCGACATGACGGTTTGGGAAAACCTTGTGCTGGGTGGGTACCACAATCTGGACCGGAAGCGCGCGATCGAAGACGTGTACGAGAGATTTCCGCATTTGAAAGGGCGTTCACGCCAACTCGCCGGCACACTCTCGGGCGGCGAACAGCAGATGCTTGCCCTTGGGCGGGCATTGGTTGCGCGCCCGCGGTTGCTGCTGCTTGACGAACCGTCATTGGGCCTTGCACCGTTGATGGTGCGCGAGGTTTTCAATTGCATTAGACGACTGAAAGAGGATGGAGTAACGGTGTTCCTTGTCGAACAAAACGCGGTGGCTGCGCTCGAGATCGCCGACCGCGCCTACGTGATGGAGACGGGTGAAATCATCCTCGAGGGTGAAGCAGCAGACCTTGTTACCAATCCCGAGGTCAGACGTGCTTACCTTGGCAAGGGCTACAAAGAGATTTGGGAATGAGAATTCTTGATCCGAAATACGAGTGCGCGCGCCCCGAAGAAATCGAGCAATTGCAACTCGAACGGCTGCAAGCTTTGATTGCGCGGCTCAAACGGAACGTCCGCAGATACCGCGAAACGCTCGGCGACAGCCGGATTGATTCACTGGCGGACTTGAGCCGGCTGCCGGTCACAACGCCTGAGGAACTGGCCGACAGTTTCCCTTACGGCATGTTCGCACTGCCCCTCCGGGAAGTAATCAGACTGCATTCGGCTGTCGGGCCGAAAGGACGCCAACTGATCATCGGCCACACTCAGAACGACATCAAACAGTGGGGTCGGCTTGTTGCGCGCCAACTGGTGGCAGCAGGTGTCACCGCAAATGACGTAATCCAGATCAACCTCGGCAACAGTTCGTCAGGCAGTTTTTCCGGCTACACACTCGGCGCTCAAACCGTTGAAGCCTCGGTGATCGCAGAAGACCCGTTGCACATCGACTATCAGTTGGCAATGCTGCAGAATTATCGGCCGACGGTTCTGGTGACAACGCCGACAAACGCCCGGGAAATTGCAGCTCAACTCGACAAACGACGGATAGATCCGCAGTCCCTTTACTTGCGGACGATACTGCTTTCAAGGCCGGTGGAAGAGCTTGCGCGGCATGAGCTCCAGGCCGGCTTGTTCGCCCGCGTGCAGTGCAATTTCGGGATTCCGGCGATCCTGGATCCCGGATTCTGCGTACAGTGCGAACACGGCTTTTTCCATGTTAACGAAGATCATTTCCTTGTTGAAATCAAGGATGGCGAGCTTCTCGTTACCACTTTGCTGAGAGAAGCCACGCCGCTTTTGCGTTATGCCACGCGCGTGTGCTGCCAACTCAAACGCGGCAAATGCAGATGCGGTCGAACCACAGCCACGATCACCCCGGAGCGGCGACTCGATCGCCAGGTCCTTGTAAATGAAATGCCTCTGTACGAGGAACAAATCAGAGAAGTCATCAGCCACACCTCGATCGCCAACCACAATGTCGAAATCGAAGTCAACGACAGCCAGATCACTCTGCGGCTGGCCGTGTCCGACCGCATATTCGACGATCTCATCAGAACTTTGGAGACGGTGCGCCTCGAGGTTGAATCCGAGTTCCTTTCCCGGCTGGGTGTCGAAGCAAAGGTCAAGCTGATTTCCCCCCACACAAGGATTGCCACCGGTTGAACTACCGAAAGGAGGTGGTGCAACTTGCAAGCACGCCTCTTGTTGGTGAGATGAGCTCTGAATCCCCTGTGGCCCTCGCTCCGTGGCCGCGTTGTTTTTGTTGAGACGGAGCGAGGGCCACGCCCTGTTCCACTGCGTTACACCATTTCCGCCTGACCGAAACCACTTTGGAAACCAACCCTTGTTCCCTGTCCAAAACGCTCTGGTCCGGCGAAATCACGGGCGAACAATAACCGTGGTTCATGAACAGGGGAAGCGGGGTTTGTCTGTAAACCACGTAGGACCGAGCAGCTTGGATGTGTCGGGTTTGGTCTGACATCGGTCACTGCGGTGCGGCTGCGCCGGGCTGCTGAAAAATTCGCAGCAAAGTTTCAAATCGCACTGAAAATGTTCTTGACGTCGGGCTGATGTGTTTCACACTTTCGAAGAAAAACGTAATACTGAAGCTCAGAATGAACACAGTGTTTTCGAGAAGGCCGGGATTGATGGTTCTGCAGGGTGTTGTTGCCGCCGCGCTTGCGATTGTTGGCGGACAGGATGTGGCGATGGGTGAAACGCATTCTTCTCTTCAAGCTGTGAACGCGGATGGCACAAGCGCGTGGAGCGGTTCGTTGCCTTTCACAATCCGGGGAGTGCTGTTGAACGATCCTGAAGAGTTCCTTGATACGTCCGCCAATTTCGTTCCGTGGAACGACGGGGCGGGTGCGGGCAAGATGGGCGGTCAGTGGCAGGTGTTCATCGAGGCCGTGGACGTCGGCGACCGTGGTGGAACAGCCCTTTGGATGGGCCAGAACTATGGCAACCTTGCGTGGATAAAGGACAGCGCAAAGAGTTACACGGACGAAGAGTGGGTGGCAGAGGTGAATCGTGTCAACCGGGACCCGGTGAACAACCACCGTTTCCGCAAAGGCGATCTTGTTGAAGTGACCGCAAACAGGTCGCTGTTTTACGGCGGCAAAAGGAACATCAACGAAGCGCACGACAAAAGCCCGGGTGCGGATTTCACGATCGTGCTTGTCCGGGCTGATTACGGATTGCCTGAACCTGAATTGATTGCACTGTCGGATATTGTGAGGCCGGACGACGGTGATCCGAGCACAAAGGAAGACATTTTTGATCCAACGCGCCAGACAGGAGGCGAGCATTATCAGGGAATGCGCGTGCGAATCAACGGGCTTGCGCTGGTTGATAATGCCGGCTGGGGAAAGACCGTTTGGGAGCAGCGGAAATGCATCGTGACAGACGGCGAGGGCCGGTACTTTCCCGTACGCACTTCGCTTTACAATCTCGGTCCTGCGCCCACGGGGAAGTTCGATGCGATAGGCATTCTGAACCAGGAGTCAGGATCGGGCAGCAACGGGACTTTTGGTTACGAACTTTTCGTGCAGGAGGTGATCGTTCATGATCCCCCGGTGCTGCGAATCAGCGTGGTTTCGTGGCCTGTTTCTGCGCCTGATTTCAGGCTTGAGTTTGCGGATTCGCTGTTTCCGACCGAGTGGCGGGCTGTGACTGCAAAACCGACCTTGATGAACGGCAGCTATGTCGTTCAGGAAACGGTCGGAGATGCAGCAACACGTTTTTACAGGCTGAGCAAATGACGTGGGAGCTTCTGTGCCAATGAAGAATTTCTGTTGCGTGCAAGCGCTGCGCCACGGGCAACGACAGGCTTGTACCGGTTGGCGCTGTTTTCCGGTTGCCTCTCCTGCAGTATGAAACCTGCGGCTGACAACAACAATACAGACCCGCGCATCGCGTTTTTTGATCATCACGCGGTCACCTGGGACAATGATCCGGAAATGCAGTCCAAGACCCTGGCAAGATTGTCGGGAATCAGGGACCGCCTTGGAATCGATTCGGGTATGGACCTGCTCGAGGTTGGCTGCGGCACCGGGCAGGTCACCGGCCTGCTGGCTTCGTGGGTACATCCCGGTCGGGTGACGGCCGTTGATTTTTCGAGGGCAATGCTCGAACGCGCACGAGCAAAGGGAATCGACGCAGACTTCAAGCTTTTCGACGTCTGCGCGGGATCGGCCGGGTCCGAGCTGTTTGATGTTGCGTTGTGTTTTCAAAGCTTCCCTCACTTCCGCGACAAGCCTGCGGCATTGCGGTTCCTTGCGCAAAGCCTGAAGAGCAACGGACGATTGATCGTGCTGCATTTTGCCGGCAGCGCACAGATCAACTCGTTTCATCAGCAAACTGGCGGCGCCGTTGCCACCGACACTCTGCCGGTCGCGTCCAAATGGCCCGAATGGCTTGAACCAGCAGGGTTGTATCTGGAAAGCCTTGTCGATGAAGACGGACTGTTTCTGCTGGTCGCACGACGTTTCCCGTCCCCGAATAAACCCCCGGTCAAAGGATTGAAGAAACGTTGCACTGACAAGGTCCCTGCGCGGTCCGCAAAGGCCTTCACGTTGGTCGAGTTGTTGGTGGTCATTACGATTATCGGCATACTGGCCAGCCTCGGATTTCCCGGGTTGGCACGAGCAAGGGAAAAAGCACGGGTAATCAAGGTGCACGCAGAGTTGTATGGCATTGGCCTTGCTCTCCAGATGTACAGTGACGACCACGCCGGGCGTGTCCCGCCCGTTCGGGTCAATTGCAATTCGGACCTGTCCGAGCATTGGTGCCAATTGCCCGTGGAACTCAGCGAGCAACGTTACCTCCCTCGCAGCCAGAAAGCCGGCAGACAAGCAGACCTCGAAGACCCGTTCGCACAAGGGCACACATATAAATATGCGGCGCCCGGGCCGCAACTGCTGAATGGCGATCCGGTTGGCAACTACGAACTTTGGGTGCCGGACACATTTCCCGAATTGGACGGCAAGTCCGGGAGCTACTACGGCGACCCGAAAACAAGCCCGGTCAAATGGGTGGTTTGGAGCCTTGGTCCGCGCTGGCCCAGCCAGAAGAGTCAGAGCAGCAAAGCGCCTCTGAGCGCATCCACATGGTACAGGCATTCGGGCGACTCGGGTGTCATCATGCGAATGGCGGACAGGGAAGGCTTTCAAATCTCAAGTCCGTAGGTGCCGGATGCAGTTTCGCGTTTCTTGCATAATTGTCGTGGCTGCACTTGTCTTGTGGCTGAACGCTTGCAGCCGGAGGGACACCGCTGGGGAAGGTCCAATTGTAGCCACGACGACATCCTATCTCGAGGCTGCCGCTGCAGACCTGCTTCAGACACGGACAGGTTTTCTGAGACTTGCAGAACCGGGCTCATGCCCGGGGCATTTTGATATCCGGCCCGGCGAAGTCCAAAAGCTGCGCTCATGTCGGCTTCTCTTGCGCTTTGATTTTCAGAAATCTCTCGATGCGAGGCTGAATGGCGGCAGCGAAAACAGGCTGCGCATTTGTGAAGTTTCGCTGGTTGGCGGCATGGGCCAACCGGAGACTTACCTCTCAGCGTGCGGGCAGGTGGCACGACATTTGGTGGTGGCAGGTTTGCTTGACGAAGCGGCGGCGAGATCACGACTCGAGGCCATCAAATTGCGTCTAGTGACTCTTTCGACGGAGGTGACGAATCGCGTGGCCAAAGCGGGGCTGGTTGGATTGCCCGTGATAGCGAGCCATCATCAACAAGCTTTTTGCAAGTGGCTTGGGCTTCGTGTTGTGGCGGTTTTTCGCGGAGCAGACACAGCCGGCATCAAAGAGATCGACGACGCATTGGAAGCCGGCAGACTTGCCAACGCAAAGGTTGTCATCGCCAATCTGCCGGAGGGTCGGCGCACCGCTGACGCCTTGGCGGCTCGGCTGAACGCACGTGTGGTGGTTTTCGAGAATTTTCCGGTGCCAAGAGACGGCACAATATCATTTGACAACATGGTCATGTCGAACCTTGACCGGCTGGTCGAGAGTCTCCAAAGATGACCTTTGCGGGGCGCCGCCTCAGACCGGCCAGACGAGCGGCGCCGAAACGTTCGAATGGCGGTTGTCGCTGTCGGTACCTGGCTCGCGTCGTTGAGAAGTGTCCGCTTTGTGGACGGGCCTTTTTACCAGGGCAATCCGCTGTAAGTAATGCGAAACATGCTGACCGGGAGTGTGATTGATTTGCGCGCTGTGACGGTGCATGCAGACCGGCGTTGTTTGCTCGACGTTGACTGCTTGTGCGTCGAACAGGGTGGCATTGTTGGGTTGATGGGACCAAACGGCGCGGGCAAGACAACGCTGCTGCGGGTTTGTCTCGGGCTTGTCAAACACGCGCAGGGACAAATCGTCGTGTTGAATGAGAACGTCCGGGAGTTGCGGGGGGCAAGTTTGGCATTGCTGCGCAGGAGAATTGGTTACGTACCTCAACTGTTGCCTGCCCGAAGCGAGCTTCCACTGACGGTGCGCGAGGTTGTTGCCATTGGGCGCACGGCGCGAGTCGGCCTTTTCACACGACTGACGCGCCGGGACTGGGAGATTGTTGACCAATGGATCGAGCGACTCGGGCTGAAGTCGCTTTGCGACAGGCCATTTGGCGCTGTTTCTGGCGGTGAACAACGGAAAACAATAATCGCGCGTGCAATGGTGCAAGAACCAGAGCTGCTGCTTTTGGATGAACCGACCGCGAACCTCGACCTCGGTTGGCGGGAGAAAATTGTCGAGGCAATCGATCAGATTTACACGCAGACCCGCATCAGTGTTGTGCTGGTATGCCATGAACTCGAAGTGTTGCCTCCATCATGCCGACGAGTTGCGCTCCTCGAGTCGGGCCGTCTGGTCTCAGATGGGCCACCTGAGCAGGTTTTCACGGAAACGCGCGTGACGGAACTTTACGGAACCGGTCTGCGCCCATGGCACGAAGCGGGCAGGCACGCTTTGGTCCCCGGGGGACATCGAGATGATTGACCTTGTTTATTGGGCGCCTGTCATGGTCGGGGGCGCTCTGGCCGGCGCTTCGAGCGGCGCTCTTGGCACGTTTATTGTCGGCATGCGGATTCCCTTTCTGGGTGTATGTGTGGCGCATGCGGCTCTGGCCGGGGCGGTGTTTGGCAGTTTGTTCGGATTGGGCGGTCAGTTTCTCTTGTTGCCGGCAATTGGAGGGGCGTTACTTGCTGCTTTTGCGCTGGGGATGGCAAATCCGGAGCGGGTGAGTTTGGACAATAACATACTCCTGAGCTTTTTGTTTTCGGCGTCGATGGGCCTTGCGTTCCTTGGCATTGGGTTGCACGGGATACTTGGCAGGAGCGACAACGACGTGCGCAGTTTGCTCTGGGGCAGTTTGAATTTCTGTCGTTGGGAAGATGTGTGGATGATGGGGCTGGCGTGTGTGGTGCTTGTGGCTTTTGTGGCGCTTTTTTTCAAAGAACTGCGGGCGATTCTTTTTTCGCGGATGGAGGCGCAGGCGGTTGGCATTCGAGTTGGCCTTGTGTGGACATTGTTCCTTGGGATCACCGCCGTTACATTGACTGTGAATTTTCAGACCGTTGGCGGCCTGATGATTTACAGTCTCATGAGCAATCCGGCGATGGCAGCTTTCCAGCTTACTCGCGGTTGCGGGCGCGTCCTGTTTCTGTCTGCGGTTCTCGGGCTTGTGAGCGGGTTGGGCGGTTTTGTGATTGCGGCTGTTACCGACCTTCCGAGCGGCGCAGTGATAGTGTTGCTTTCCTCCGGCTTGGTTGGGTGCGCGGCATTGGTTCGTCGTTTCCGGGCGGATAGGTTTTTTTGCTGAAGCTTCTGCAATCAAACGGCTTCATTGGGCGGGTTGGTGAAAAATCGCGCCGGGAATTTCTTGACCTGAGACAACAGTGGTTGTACGATGTACTTCAATCAGTTGTTGCTACGCGCCCAATGCCCATAAGGATTGAGCATGCAGTTTCTCGTCAGGTAATTGCGGAATGAAGTCCATGGTGTCGTTGCAAACAAAGGATAGTCATATGAAAAAGTCAAAACTCGTAACCTTGGCCACATTTGCTTTTTGCATTGCGGTTTCCGGCATGGTCGAAGCGGCTGCTGCCGAGAGCAGCGGCACAGACCTTCGCTGGGGCCGGAAAAGATACAATGTCCCGCCGGGGGATTACTACTCCGGGCGGTCGCCTTTTTTGGGGACTGAAGCTACCCCAGCGCCGGCTCCTGAGCCGGCGAAACCGCAACCCCGCGTGGAACCAACCGGGCCTTGCCAGGTAATCAACAGCGGTTGGGTTCACATGACAAAGACCATGCCGAAAGAGGTCGGCATCGGCCAGGAATTCATGTACGAGTTGAACCCGACGGCAGTGGCTTGTGCCGCCAATGTCGTTGTCACTGACCAAATCCCTGCCGGGGCGACCTACGTTCGCAGCGAACCGAAAGCCGAGGTTGTGGGAAATACTCTTGTATGGAAGCTCGGCGACATGGACCCGGGGCAATCAGTGCCGATCAAGGTCTGGCTCAGAGCCGACCGCGAGGGCGAGTTGGCTTCATGTGCGACTGTTTCGGCGGACCCGCGGTTGTGCGCGAGCACGTTCGTTGGAAAGCCGGTTCTTGCCATCGACAAGAGCGGTCCCGAAATGGCCCAACTCGGGAGCGATGTGGCGTACAAGATCCGCGTTGTGAATCAGGGTAATTTTGTCGCCAAGAACGTTGTTGTGACCGACGACGTTCCTGAAGGCCTTGCGCATGCCAGTGGACAAAAACAACTGACCTTCAACGTCGGTGATTTGGCAGCGGGCGCTTCAAAGGAGATCCCGGTGACGCTCAAGGCTGCCCAGCGCGGCCAGTTCTGCAACAAGGCGACTGCTGTTGCCGAAAACGTTCCGGGTAAAGTCACTGACGACGCTTGCACAACAGTTGTCCAGCCGGGCTTGAAGATCGCCAAGACAGGTCCCAAAGAACGGCTGATCAACAAAGAGGCCGCATACAACATCAAGGTCACAAACACGGGTGATGTTCCTCTTACGGGTGTGGTCGTCACGGACACTGCGCCGGCGCCAACCAAGATTCTTGCTGCTCCTGGCGCAACAATCAGCGGGAACACAGCGACATGGAATGTTGGTACTCTGAACAAGGGTGAAGAGAAGACATTCGATGTCACTCTGACTTCAGCCACGCCGGGCAATTACTGCAACGCCGCCAAAGTTGTCACTGCACAAGGGCTGCAGGAAGCTGCCCAAGCGTGCACAGACTGGATTGGCGTAACCGGTGTGTTGGTCGAGGTGGTTGATGATCCCGACCCAATCCAGGTTGGCGACACCACCACGTTCACGATCCGCGTGACCAACCAGGGTTCGTCGAGAAACATCGAACAAATCGCTGTGAAAGCGTTTTTGCCTGCTGAGATCGATCCGGTCAGCGCCTCGAGCGGAGCCACAATCAGTGGAAAGAACGTTACATGGCCGGTGGTGCCGACGCTCGCACCGAAACAGTCCATCACTTACACAATGGTTGCCAAAGGCGTGAAGGCCGGCGACAGCCGTCTGAAAGTCGATGTGACGACAACCGGGCGTGAAACGCCGATTACCGAGCTCGAGAGCACCACGATCTACTAATATAGGATCGATAGGATCGCTCTTTGAGGGATCTTGCGAAGCTGCCCCGCCAACGCGGGGCAGCTTTTTTGTTGCGTTGAGGTCGGCAGAATGTCCGGTTGATGTGCCAGTCCGTAAATCTCGCTGGCCGACCGACAATGCACACGCAAACAGTCATTCGGTTGCGGTTGTGCCGCGCTGAGACAAATGGGTGCCTTAACGTTTCTCTGCGGATTCGATTGTAGGTTCGATGTTAAAACCGAGAGGTTCGCCTTCGGCGATTTTGCGGCGCGCGCTGGTGATTGCCTCTTCGAGGCCGGGCGGCACCTGGTTTTTCCACCAGTTCATTCTTTCACTGTAACACCAGACAAGTTCATCTGTGGTGTAGAGAGCCCAGTAAGTGTTGTGCTCGAACCATTTTGCTCTCTCTTCGGGCGTCATCTTGTAGCTGAGATACTTTTCCGGGTTTGGCTGGCGGAGGGCGAAGTTATGGTCCACGTAAAGTGCCATGCCTGCGCGCACCTGGCGCTCGTATTTGTCTCTCAGATTTGGCGGTATGAATGCCAGAGCGCGCCGCCGGATGGCGTGGTAAGCGCGGAAGTACTGTTCGCGCGAAGTGTAGTAATAGGCGTTTTCGTTTCCGTCGATGAACTGCGTGCGATCGCCCGCGGCCTCAAGCATGCCGACGAAGAAGTCGAGCATCAGCCCCCAACTTTCCTTTTGCAATCGCTCAGCAAGGGCAGCGTCGGTCAGATGCGCATACCGATCGAACATGCTGACGTGGAAGAAAGTCAGGATTGTTGTCTGTGGCATCTGGCTTTCGAAAGCGCGCATGAGCTGAGCGCCGCGCTGGCGGACCACAGCACGATACTCCGCAAACGAATGCTCGTTTGTTTTTGGCTGTTTTGCGTAGTGCCAGAGGCTGAAGTCGTAAGGTTCAGGGTCAAAGCAAATGCCGCGTGGCCGGGCGGATTTTGCAACCGCAAGCAGCAGTTTCGCGTTGTTCTCGATGGTCCGCCATTGGGCGTCATTGAACCAATCGAACCCTGCCGGTGGCGATCCCCAGACGAGGACGAAGTTGTTGGTGAACCGGGTGAACTTGAGTTCGGGCAGGACACGTTCGTCTCCGGCGAACTTGGACGGACTTAGTGGTTCCAGGGCAAAAGCGTTGTGGCCGCCAGCCAACCGGAAAATGAGCCCATCGAACGGGCGTTTTTCCATTGCGGCCAGTTCCTGTTGCATTTGGGCCGGGGTTGGCACATCCCAACCGTACTCGATGAGTATGTTTTGTAGGCCGGCACAGGCATGTGGAATTACAAAAGTTGACAGCAATGCGGCTGCGGTTGCAGCGACACTGTGCGACAGGCGGCAGGCGGGTTGGACATTGACGAACGAGGATCCGACTCGGCTACATGGGACAGACCGTCTGAAGATTGGTTTCATGGGAGCAGGATTAGGGGCACACTCGGGACAGGTCAAGAAAGATAACCGCTCAGGTCCGGGCCGTTGTATAATTTCAGTGAGAAATCGATCATACTTGTGAAGACTTTCAGACCGCGAGTTTGCTCAATCTGTCAGTATCTGCTTCTCTGGCAGTGAGTAGTGCGGTCACAATAGAGCGGCCTTCGAAGTTTAAATTGGATAATCTGCTCGGGACCAAATATGGGGACAGACACGGGATTTTGACAACCGGACTCTTGGCCCGGTGGACCTGACCCAGCGCCTGGCGGACGGTCCAAGCCGGCAGCGGCGCCCAGATATGGGGACAGACACGATGTCCGATAAACTGGTCAGGAACGTTCAACGTGAAACGTTCAACTCTCAACTTTTAACGGGGTGAGCGAAAGGGCGCATGGTGGCTGGGATATGGGGACAGACACGGAATTTGTGCGACCGGACTATTGACCCCGCCGGACCAGACCAAGCACCGGTCGGGTGGTCCCAGCCGGCTGTGGTGCCCAGATATGGGGACAGACATGATCTCCGATATGCCGATGAGGAACGTTCAACGTGAAACGTTCAACTCTCAACTTTCAACGGGGTGACCGAAAGGGCGCATGGTGGCCGGGATGTGGGGACAGACACAGAGTTTTGCCAGTCGGCGGTGTGAATAGGGGGACAGGCACGATATTTGGCGCGGGCGTCCTGATTTTCGACACATCGGAACTGACTCAGCCACCGGTCGGCTGGTCCAATCGG
>Ga0315298_1003859_pt1 | contig 23129 bp, 18 predicted proteins | sample WHS_1_MG_FD_203077 | JGI IMG/M metagenome (GOLD analysis project Ga0315298, IMG submission 203077) | Extremophilic microbial mat communities from Washburn Hot Springs, YNP, Wyoming, USA - WHS_1_MG | ecosystem: Environmental > Aquatic > Thermal springs > Hot (42-90C) | place: USA: Wyoming...
AAATGCCTATCCTTACCAACTTTCTGGAGGTATGCGTCAACGGGTGGGGATAGCTCGTGCCTTTGCCGTAAATCCCCATATCCTCCTTGCTGACGAAGCCTTTGGCCACCTCGATCAGGTGACCGCCACCCAGCTTAGGGAGATTTTTCTCGATCTTGTGAAAGAAACGAAGACAACCTGCTTGGTGGTAACCCATAACATCACTGAGGCCCTCGAAATTGGCCGACGGATAGTAGTTTTGGGTAAACCGGCCCAGGTTCTTTTGGATGAGAGAATCCCTCAATTTTCCTCGCCGCGGGAGAGGGAAATGTATGAAAAGAGAATAATTTCTATTATTGGGGAGAACCAGGATAGTGGCCTATGTCGATAGATAATTTGCAGGAGGTGAAGCATGAACGATGTAAAGAGAAAATGGGTTATTTTGGTCGTGACAGGATTATTCTTTGGCTATATGCCGGCTCAGGCTCAAAGTGTCACAGGAGAACTGGCCATCGCTACGGCCAGTGCCGGAGGGGCATGGTACCCCATTGGGGCAGGGATGGCGGAGGTGATCAAACAATCCATAAAAGGCATGCAGGCACGGGTGCAGACCACGGGTGGAGGGGTTGAAAATGTAAAATTAGTCCATGAGGGAAAGGCAGAAATCGGAATTACTATCAGTTACCTGGCCTATAATGGTTATTATGGTCTTCCTCCCTACAAAATGAAAATGCAGGATATCCGCACTTTGTGCTCCGGACTTTCCACGGGGGTCATGCAGGTGGTGGTGAAGGCAGAATCACCCATTAAAGGTATTGCCGATCTTAAAGGAAAAAAGGTGGCCGTAGGGCCGGCCGGTGGAGGAGCGCTTACGGTACTTGGTGACATTTTTCAGGAATACGGATTTAAAATGTCCCAGATCACACCCAGTTATGTTTCCTACGACGAAGGCGTTACCATGATGACTGACGGTCACGTAGATGCGGCGGTGGTCTATGCAGCCGTTCCCACTCCGGCGGTGAAAACCCTATCTACGGGACCCCATAAGTTCAGAATGATTTCTATTGAAGAGGAGATAAGAAGAAGGATCTTAAGTAAGTATCCCTACTATGTACCCATTACGATTTCCCGTGATGTTTATGGAACGGCAAGTAATGTAGAGGTTGTGGGCACCCCCAATATCGTCATTGTTTACAGTAAGTTGTCGGAGGATTTGGTTTATAAGATAACGAAAGCTTTCTTTACACCGTCAAATCTTGAGAAAATCCGGAATTCCCATCCATCCGCTAAGGCTTTGACACTGGAGAGGGCAGCTATTGCCCCGGTGCCCCTCCATGAGGGTGCCCTGAAGTTCTATCGAGAGAAAAAATTGGTTAAGTAATGGCGTTACTTACGGACAGAATCAATGCTTTGTTGAAAAGCTCAGCGAGGATAATACTTGTTATGAGCTCACTTTTTGCCATGTACACTTCGGGTTTCGGCTTACTTTCGGCTCTTGATCAGCGAACGATCCACTGGATTTTCATGGCCGTACCCGTTTTTCTTCTCTTTCCGGGGCGGAAGAAGGGAAAGGAGAAAGTAGCGATTATAGATGTCCTCCTGGCCTTGGGTACCTTCGTAGCAGGCATCTATCAGGTCCTTACTTGGGAGAAAAATGCCCTGAGACTGGAGGATATATCTGCCTTTGAGACTTTTATGGGGATAGTGATGATTGTTGTCGTTTTCGAGGCGGCACGCCGGACGATGGGTATAGCTTTACCCATTATTTCCGGCATTTTTCTTGCGTATGCCTATTTAGGTCCCTATATGCCCGGCTTCTTGCGGCACAAGGGATTCGATCTCACGAACCTCGTTTCTTTTCTCTACAGTACGACGGAAGGAATTTTTTCTCTGCCCATGGGTACGTCGGCTACCTATATTATTATCTACGTTCTTTTCGGTGCTTTTCTTACCCAATCAGGGGCAGGTCAACTTTTTGTAGAATTGGCCCAAGGGTTAACAGGTCGATTTCGCAGTGGGCCTGCCCAGACCACCATCTTAAGCAACGCCTTGATGGGAATCATTTCGGGTTCACCGGTTGCAAACGTGGTGACGACCGGTTCCTTTGCCATCCCCCTCCTGAAGAAAACCGGATACCCCGTTCTTACGGGGGCGGCTTTGCTTGCCGTAGCGGCTACGGCCTCCATGTTTACCCCGCCAGTGATGGGAGCCGGTGCCTTTATGATTGCCGATTACCTGGGCATTTCTTACGGAGAGGTGGTTAAGGCAGCAATTGTGCCTGCCTTTCTTTTCTATTTGAATCTCATCGTTTACGCCGATCTTATGGCAGTAAGGGCGGGATACGGAGAGACGGCAGTGGAAAACCTACCCGATTGGCGTTCGGCCCTTAAACAGCGGGGACATCTTTTTTTGCCGGTTGTAGCCCTGGTATTATTCATTGTAATCGGTTGGAGTGCCCTTAAGGCCGCTTTCTGGTGCATATTACTTATGCTCTTGCTTTCCTTCTTTAGAAAAGAAACGGCCATGAGTCCAAAGAAAATCTGGGCTGCCTTAGAGGCTGGTTCCCGTGATAACATTACAATTGCCGCAGCCTGTGCCGCGGCAGGGATCATTGTGGGTGTAATCTCTATTACGGGCCTCGGTGTTAAATTTTCAAGCCTTCTTATATCCCTCTCGGGGCATAACCCACTTTTGGCTCTCATCTTAACAATGGCAGCCGCCTTGATACTGGGAATGGGTTTGCCACCTACGGCGGTCTATATCATTCTCGCAGCGCTAACCATCCCTTCTTTGATGGAGATAGGCATAAAACCCATGGCGGCCCACTTCTTTGTTTTTTTCTTCGCCTGTATTGGGGCGATTACGCCTCCCGTTTGTCTTGCTGCCTATGCAGCCTCCGGTGTGGCAAAGACAGACCCCTGGGCCACAGGATGGCGTGCTTTTCGGATGGGTATGGTGGGTTACATCATTCCCTTCATCTTTGCCTACAATCCGGTTTTACTGCTCATCGGCAAAAACATGGGAGAGATAGTGTGGGCAATCATCACGGCAACGATAGGGGTAACCGTTCTTAGCTTCGGTGTGGAAGGGTTCTTCCGGTCTCCCCTGAACTGGTTAAACCGGCTTCTTTTTATTACGGGCGCAATTGCCCTAATGATTCCCGGTTTAGTGAGCGATGGTATGGGTGCTTTACTCCTTGCCTTTGCCTTCCTATTGGCGAAAAAAGAAGCAAAGAAGCTATTTTAAATAAGGGGCCCACTGCTTAACGGTTTGACTGATGTACATAGGCGGTAAGTCGATGATAATCCGATTGTGACCCGGCAGGAGCATCTTTACCTCCAATGCGGCGAGGCGGAAGAGGGAATCTTTGAGCTGCGAGGCACTTGCACCGTGGAGATCGAAGCGACCGATGGCATGGTCGGAATAGATGGTGTCGCCGCAGAGGAGAATTTTTCGTGTTTCTTCGTATAGGGCGATACTGCCCAAGGAGTGACCGGGGATGTGTAGGACCCTCCAGGAGGTGTGATCGAGCGTTAGCAATTCATTATCTTTGAGCTTTTTGTCGATCAGGGAGGCAAAATCACCATCCTTCAAGCCATACTGGGCCTGGCACATGGTTCGGAAAGCCTCCATACCGTAGACCGTGCGCTCATCACCCCTGAGAAGAGAATCGGCCTCTGCCTCGTGGAGCCAGACCTCTAGATGGGGAAGGTTTTCCTTCAGCTCACGTAGACAACCGATATGGTCCAGATGACTATGGGTGAGGATTACCCTTTTTATCACGTCAGGGGAAATGCCTATTTTTTCGAGGGACTTTAGTTTATAAGCCCCTTTGCCCACAAGGCCCGTGTCCACCATGGTTAAATTGCCGCTTTCACGGTTTCCAATAAGATAGACGTGACTGTCGGGGAGAAATTCGTCCTGACCGGGGAGGAAATAGATATCGGGGGTTATTTGTTTGATCATAAAAGACACCTCAATTTTTTCTTATTTTAAGCTGGATACTTCATGAAGTCAAAACTTTTGTCCCTCTTGACATAAGGTATCATGGGGTATAGAAAAACACAAAAAAAGGTGCTTTTGATGCATAGTTCCTGGGAAGACAAAAATCTCCTTCCCCTCTGGGAGAAACTGAAAGATGGTCGGCGATTTACCCTAAGAGATGGTCTTATCCTTTTTAAAACGCAGGACCTAATCACATTGGGATCTATGGCTTCTTGGTTAAAGCGGCAAATAAACGGCGATGCCGTCTATTTTGCCGTGAACCAGAAAATAGAGCCTTCCAATATCTGCCGCCTATCCTGCCGTGTCTGCGGCTTTTCTGTAAAGAAGGGCGATCCCCGGGGCTATACGATGTCCATAGCGGATGCTCTGAAAAAGTTGCGCCCCGAAGTGAGGGAAGTCCACATTACCGGCTCTCTCAATCCTGATCTTCCCTGGAGTTATTATTTAGAACTATTGCAGGAAATTAAGAAGAGATTTCCAGAGGTAAAGATTAAAGCTTTTACGGCCGTGGAAATAGACCATTTCCATAAAAAATTCGGCCTCACCTATGAGGAGGTTTTAAGTCAGCTGAAGGCGGCTGGTTTGGATTCCCTGCCTGGGGGAGGTGCTGAGGTTTTCTCGGAACGGATTCGCCGTGATCTTTTCCCTCGGAAGATCGGAGCGAAAAAGTGGCTTAAGATTCATGAATGTGCCCATCGGTTGGGCATCTTAAGTAATGCAACAATCCTTTATGGACACAGGGAAACTTACGAAGAACGCCTTAAGCATTTACTTCTGCTGCGGGAGCTACAGGATAGGACGGGTGGTTTTCTTGCTTTTGTTCCGCTTCCTTTCCAGCCGGGGAGAGGAAACATCAAGACCACCTATACTTCGGCCATTGAGGACCTGAAAATGATTGCCGTCTCCCGCCTGATGCTCGATAACTTTCCCCATATAAAGGCCTATTGGGTGATGCTTACGGAGGAAGTAGCGGCTGCGGCCCTCCATTTTGGTGCTGATGACTTAGAGGGTACGGTGGGGGGAGAAAAAATCGCCCATGCGGCAGGTGCCTTAAGTCCCGAGGAATTGCCCAAGAGTCGTCTCCTTAAAATCATTTCCGAGGCAGGGAGGGTTCCCGTCGAACGGGATGCCTACTACCACCCTCTTCGTGTCTACATAAGAGGGGTAATAGGAAAAATTCCCTACCTCAATGTGGCACCTTTTCATAACTATTTTGATAAAACGGATTTCAAACTATTACCGGCACCACCCCGTTATTTAGGGATGCTGGCCCGGAAAGACCAGATCATGGCCGGTGCCTTTTCCCTGATGGATTTTTTTTCCTTGGAAGATAGATTGGAAATGCTCCCCTTCTGTATTGCCGCTACCGATACGGTAAAGAGTGTTATGCTTTTCAGCCGGAAAGGGATTTCGGAAATCGGAGGAGAAAAAATAGGTATTACCGATGATACAGCAACTTCTGTGGTATTGCTCAAGTTAATCCTTAAGAAAAAATACGGACTTACGGCAGAGTTCGTTAGAATAAAAAATGGAGATTTTGATTATAGTACCATGAGTGCCCTTTTGCTTATCGGGGATGAGGCCTTAATGGGACTAAAAAGGGGAATTAAGGGTTTTCCTTTTGTATACGATTTGGCCAACGAATGGTATACCTGGCAGGGGCTTCCCTTCGTATTTGCTCTTTGGGCGGTAAGGAAAGACGCATCCATAAGAACGAAACAAAAGTTAACCCGGGATTTGGCCCGATCCTTGAAGCAGGAAAGGGAGGTCCCCTCCTTTCTTTCATACTGGCACGGGAGGCGTATCGGTCTGACGGATAAAGAAACACGGGAGTACCTCGGAGGTTTTATCTTTGAGTTAGGTCCTCGTGAAAGGAAAGCGATTGATGTGTTTCGCCATCTTGTAGATAAGGAACTAACCAATGAAAGATAGGCAAAAAAAAATCGACGCTCTCATCGAGGAAGGTGGAAGGATCACCGCCGCACAGGGGCTTCAATTGTTGAGGGAGAGTAACCTATTATATTTGGCGCGATTGGCCCAAAGGGTCCGCTTTCGACTAAATCCTCTCCCACGGGTAACTTTTGTCTTAGATACCAATCCCAATTACACCAATATCTGTATCAACGAATGTAGCTTTTGTGCTTTTTTCCGCCGAACCGATGCTCCCGATGCCTATACCTTAAGTGTCGATGAATTACTACAGAAATTTCAAAGTGCTGCCCGAAAAGGTGTTAAAACCGTACTCCTCCAAGGTGGAGTTAATACTCATCTCTCTCTGGATTATTACCTAACATTAATCAGACGCACAATCAACGAGGTACCGGAGATTCATCCGCACTTCTTTTCCCCACCGGAGATTATGGGTATTGCAAGAAACGCCGGCCTGCCCCCAAGAGAGATACTTAAGCTATTTTACGAGGCAGGTTTGCGAACCATGCCGGGTGGTGGGGCAGAAATTCTATCTGAAAGGGTAAAAAGTAAAATTAGTCCCAAAAAGGGCAGTGCCGAGGAATGGCTTTATGTGATGCGGGAAGCCCATCGCATCGGCTATAAAACCACTGCAACCATGATGTACGGCCATATCGAAAAGGACCGGGATATTATCGAACACCTCGAAAGAATCCGGGAACTTCAGGATGAGTGTGGCGGATTTACTGCTTTTATTCCCTGGAGTTTCAAGCCGGCAAACTCGACCCTCGGACGGGGCAGGTATAAAACTCCCTCTCCCAATCGCTATTTAAGAATCATTGCCCTATCCCGTATCTATTTAGATAATTTCCCTCATATCCAGGCTTCCTGGTTTTCTGAGGGGAGAAAAATTGGACAGATCGCTCTCTATTTTGGAGCCGATGATTTTGGTGGAATACTCCTGGAGGAAAACGTTCATGCGGCCGCGAATCACGTGAATGCCATTACGAAAGAGGAGTGTATTGCTCTCATCCATCAGGCAGGTTTTGCTGCTGCCGAAAGAGACACCTTCTATAATATTTTAAAAATCTACCCTCTTACCGCAAGAAAAAATACGGAGGAAGGAATAGATTATCCTTCCTCCGTTTGAGGTTTTATTCGGCAAGAATTTTTTTGGCCTCGTCTAAATAGGCCTCCATCACGTAGGGAATACCAGAGATTTTGGCGGCCTCTTCGGTAAGGGCCATGATATCCTTCCGGGATACGGTAGAGAGGCTGAAATTTCGGCTTCCCGCCATTAACTGTTGCAAACCCGTCTTGAATTTTTGACTGAAGGTATAAAGTCCAATTGCCCCCGTAGGTATCTTTTCTACATCTTTTCCGTATTTCATCTTCAAATCTTCGTAGTTGACGAAGATTTCTTCCAGGGTGGTACCGTACTTGGAAACCGTTTTGGGAAGGTCGTTATTCTTCAGCCATTCTCCAATATTTTTGCCTACTATACCGGGAATCATGAGGGCTCTTCCCATACAGACGGCCTTCACAAAAGGTGCACCCATGGCCAGTGCTTTGAAGACACCATCTTCAGTGGAGAAACCACCGGCAATGGCGATATCAGGTACCCGAATGTTCCTCTTCCTCAGTTCTTCGCAGAATTGATAGGTGAGTGCCTCCAGGTAGAAGGTAGGAATTCCCCATTCGCACATCATGGGCCAGGGACTCATGCCCGTTCCGCCAGGGGCGCCGTCGATGGTGAGGAGATCGATCTGGGCTTCCGCACCGTAACGGATGGCCATGGCGAGTTCCACGGCCGAGTAAGCTCCCGTCTTAAGGGTAATCCTTTTAAAGCCTAATTTTCTTAGCCTTTCAACCTCTTTTAAAAAACCTTCCTTGGTCACGAACCCTAAACGGGAGTGACGTTCAAATTCTTTTATTGCCCCATCCTTGAAGGCTGCTTCCACCTCAGGCAGCGTAGGGTCGGGTAGAACGATGTAACCCCTTCTCTTTAATTCCTTGGCCCGCTCAAGGGACTTGACCTTGATTTCACCACCAATGTTTTTGGCACCCTGGCCCCACTTCAATTCGATGGTATCGAGATTGTGTTTGTTTAAGACATACTCGGCCACTCCGAAGCGGGTATCTTCCACGTTCATCTGTACGAGGATTTCACCATATCCCTCGTGGAAACGTCGATAGGTGGTAATACGTCTATCCATTTCCGGTGATTTTTTTACCTTACCGTAGGCATCTAATTCGAGATCCGGATCGATCCCACAGACATTTTCGCCGCAAACGAGGGTAATACCCGAAATCGCTGCACCCACGGCAAAATGTTCCCAGTTTCTGCGGGCAATTTCCGTGGAACCTAAAGCTCCGGTGAAAATGGGGATACGCATCTTTACCTTCTTCGACCAGCCGTATTCCGTTTCCGTATTTACTTCGGGGAAAATGGCCGTATCGGGACCTGCCTCGACTCCCTGAGGCAGACCTTTGGCCCCCACGGCGTAACCCTGAATACTTAAGTGGGAATAGTCAACGGGATAATTTTTGTCGGCACCGGCCGTCATCTCACCGAATTGGATGGGATAAATCACTTCTCGGCCGCGAAAGGAAGCTAGCCATAATTCGCATCCCCCTTTACAGCCGTCCACACAGCGGGTGCAAAGTCCCGACATGGGAACGACGCTTTTGGAACGATTGAAGGTTCCTGTCGCTTCATTGGCATTTGGTTGTCTTAGATTCATTCCACTTCCTCCTTGAATTTTAATATACGGATCACCATGGTGGTGATTGAGCTTTTATTTAATCCCCAAATCTCTACAAATCTCTTCGAAATCTCTAAGTTCTCTCATATCCATGAGGGTTGCCATAGCCCGATTTTCTACGGAGATTCCTGCCTCATGGGCTAAGGCTACTGGGTTTAACCCACCGATTAAAAGTAGACCGAAGCGATTTACATCGACCGGTATTTCACAGAGGGGGTCGCCGATTTCGCCTACGGAGAGGACTCCCCCGATGGATGCTTTTTTTAACTCTGTGATTAAATTAAGCGTTAAAGCTCTGGCCAAGGCTGGTACTTCCCGAAAATTGGCCAGGATTTTCCCTTCACCCTGCATTACAGCCTGGCGCACGGAAGTCATTCTACCCCTGATGAAGATTTCCGAGGGATCCAGGGAAGAGCCGGTATAATCGATTATTTCTACAAAGCGTAGGGCAACCCCCTTTTTTATCTGAAGAATGCCAGCGAACCTGGAGCCCATAGGGATACCTTTTTTTAAAAGAAAACCATTTACGACAATACTGCAGACGGTGGCAAAGCCCATATACCCCTGAGGAACAAAGACTTCGCCCAAATAATTGCCCGGGGGGGCCCAGGCAGTGAGGGTGCTCACACAAAGACCGGCCTGGAAAGCCTTTTTCATAAGTTTTAAGGCTTTTAAAAATTGTTTTTCCGGAAAGAAAGAAACATTGATGGGCACCATTCCCCGCTTGCTTTCTACATTCAGCTCCGTGCGAAAGGCCAAAGTTTCGATACGGGCCAGGACAAAGCCTATCTTGTCTCTGACCCGGGCATTTCCCAACTCTTCCCTCCCTTGTGGAGTAATGATTCTGCCTTCCCGTCTCCCGACCAAAACGGTAAGACCTCGGCTATCGAGAATTTGCAAGTGGTGTCGGACTGCCCTTTCACTGAAGGATACGCCGTAATCTTTCATTTTTTCTGCAATAATCTTAGCTCCCAAAGGTCCCTCTGCTTCACTTAAAATCCGCAGGATAAGAAGGGTTTTCTTTTCGATATCGTTAAGGTTAAATATACTTTTCATAGGCAACGGCATTCCTTTGCCGTTTCTGTTAGCACGAATTTTTTGTAGATGTCAAGGGTAAATCACGGTTCAAATTAAAATTTCCTAATATAATTCAAGTTCGTCGATTGGGGGTAGAAGCCTTTTTTGAGCACCTAAGGAAAAAAGTTTGATAAGTGCTTTTTTCCCCCTCTCCCCCATGTTTATGGTGAGTTCGTTTACGTACATTTTGACGAACGTCTCACCTTTTGCGGGGTCGATCCCACGACCCCAAGCGAGGGCATAGGGAATGGCCTCTTCTAAATGGTTATAACCAAAATGGATACTTTCTCTCAGGGCTTGGGAGAGTAGATGGGCCATTTCCTCTCCTAAATCTTTTCGCACCAGATCCAGTCCTAAAGGAAGTGGCAGCCCTTTTGTTTCGTCGGCCCAGAGTTCCCCAAAATCGAGTATTTTGTTGAATCCCTCTTCTTGGTAAGTAATTTGTCCCTCGTGGATAAGGACGCCTGCAGCAAATTCACCGCTTTTTACCCGGTCCATGATTTGGTCAAAGGGGATGTCGATGTTTGATAATTCGGGCAGAAATATCTTAAACAGCAGGGATGCAGTGGTGAATCTCCCCGGAGTGGCCACTTTTTTTCCTTTTAATTCTTCTAAAGTCTTGTATTTTTTCGCTACCAGGACAGGTCCGTAACCTTCCCCCATGCTGGCCCCAGTGGCCATAATCCAGTATTTATCTTGGACGAAGGGAAAGAGGTGGGCGGAGATGGCTGTAATCTCTAATTCACCCTTAAGGGCACGTTCGTTTAGGGACTGGATATCCTCTAAGAGGTGTTCAACCCTGATGTGGGGAATCTTAACCTTGCCACTGGAGAGTCCATAAAACATAAAAGCATCATCAGGATCGGGGCTATGCCCTATCTTTATCGTTTTTTCCATCGTCTTCCTTTCCTTTTGTATTATCCCACCGTAAGCAGAAGCTCGGTGAGCCTCTTTATTTCGTCTCTCAATTCCGCAGCCTTTTCAAACTCGAGGTTCTTTGCAGCCTTTGTCATTTCTTTCTTCAGTTTTTTTATCTGCTCTTCTATCTCTTCCTCTTTTAAAGGAAAAGCTTTTTCTTCAGCCATAGGGATCGTGACGTAATCAGCCTCGTAAACGGACGCAAGGATGTGGTGGATGGATTTTTTGATGGTTTCTGGCGTGATACCGTTTTCCTCGTTGAATTGCTTTTGGATTGCACGACGTCTATTGGTTTCTTTGATACAGGCTTTGATCGATTCGGTAAGGGTATCGGCATACATGATAACCTGACCGGCAACATTCCTTGCTGCTCGTCCACTCGTTTGAATGAGCGAACGCTCTGAACGGAGAAAACCCTCTCTGTCGGCATCGAGAATAGCAACCAGCGAAACTTCCGGAATGTCGAGTCCTTCCCGGAGGAGATTTACCCCGATTAAGACGTCAAATTTGCCCGCCCTTAAGTCTCTAATGATATCCACCCTTTCGAGGGTATGGATATCGGAGTGGAGGTACCTTACCTTGACTCCCAAACTTTCATAGTAAGCACAGAGATTTTCTGCCATCCTTTTTGTTAAGGTAGTTACAAGAACCCGTTCATTTCGCTCCTTCCTTTTTTTGATCTCCGTAAGCAGGTCATCAACCTGGCCTGCCACGGGTTTCACGATGATTTCCGGGTCCATGAGCCCCGTAGGGCGGATAAGTTGTTCTACTACGTGGCCCTTTGCCTTCTTTAATTCGTAGAGGGCGGGAGTAGCGGAAACATAAATCCTCTGGTGCGGTAGAATCTCGTATTCGTCAAAGCGCAAAGGGCGATTATCGAGGGCTGAGGGAAGACGAAAACCGTATTCCACGAGGGTTTCTTTTCGCGAGCGGTCACCGCGGTACATCCCCATCAGTTGCGGAATCGTTACGTGGCTTTCATCGATGACGATAAGGGCATCGGGGGGGAGATATTCCATCAAGGTAGGTGGCGGTTCACCAGGTTTGCGTCCTGTTAAATGGCGGGAGTAGTTTTCAATACCTTGACAATAACCCATCTCTTCCAGCATTTCGATATCGAAAAGGGTGCGCTGCTCCAGTCTCTGAGCTTCTACCAATTTATTTAATTTTCTGAGTTCCTCGAGCCTTTCTTTTAGTTCTTCCCGAATGGCGCAAATAGCCCGTTTGAGGTTACTTTTTGTACTTACATAGTGGCTAGCAGGATAGACGAGATACTGGGAAACCCTCTCAATTTTTCTTCCTCTCAAAGGATCGACGATATACAGGGCTTCAATTTGATCCATAAAAAATTCTACACGAACTGCCTGCTCCTCTTCGTGGGGGGGGAAGATTTCCACAATGTCACCTCGCACGCGAAAAGTTCCTCGATGGAAATCCACATCGTTCCTTTCATACTGGATTTCTACCAAACGTCGCAGGAGTTCATTCCTTTCCCAGCTTTCCCCCTCCTTCAGGGGAAGGACCATTTCATGATAGGTTTCCACGTTTCCCAGACCGTAGATGCAAGACACACTGGCAACAATAATGACATCCCGTCTCTCGAGGAGGGAACGGGTGGCACTGTGGCGTAGTTTATCGATTTCTTCGTTAATGGCAGAATCCTTTTCGATATAGGTATCGGTACTGGGTATGTAGGCTTCCGGTTGATAGTAATCGTAATAGCTGACAAAGTATTCCACCGCGTTTTCTGGGAAGAGGAGTTTAAATTCCCCGTACAACTGGGCAGCCAAGGTCTTGTTATGGGCGATAATCAATGTCGGTCGCTGAACCTGATTTATGACATTGGCAATGGTAAAGGTTTTACCTGAACCCGTCACACCGAGGAGAACCTGGTGTTTTACCCCCGCCTCTACACCTTGTGCCAATTTCTCTATGGCCTTGGGTTGGTCGCCTCGTGGCTCGAAGGTAGAAATCAGATTGAATTTACCCCGCGCTACCATTACAGGATTTTTTTCACCCGGAGCATATTCGTTGTGCCCTTGCGACCGGCAGGATGACCCATGGTAATGACGATAAGGTCTCCCTTTTTTGCTCCTCCCCATTTTTGCGCCGCTTCAGTCGCCTGTTCAATCATTTCGTCGGTATTTTTCGGTGTCTTAGTAAGGTAGGGGAAGCAACCAAAAACGAGATTAAGAAGTCGTACTGTAGTCTCCACCGGGGTGAGGGCAATAATTGGTTGACGGGGGCGAAAACGGGCAATATGACGGGCCGTCATTCCCGTTTGGGTATGAACGACGATGGCGCAGGCCGAAAGTTGACTAGCCAAACTACAGGAGGCCTGGGCTACTGCTTCTGAGATAGTAATTGTAGGCCAGCGATGAAGGAGAGATTCATAAGGAATGGACAATTCCGCTTCTTGGGCTAAACGACGCATGAAATCTACTGCTTCTACGGGGAAGGCTCCTGTAGCCGTCTCTTCAGAGAGCATTACGGCATCTGTACCATCGAGAATGGCATTTACCACGTCGGTGGCTTCTGCCCTGGTGGGACGAGGGGAGGCGGTCATGGATTTCAGCATCTGGGTTGCCGTAATTACGGGGATACCCGCTTGATTGGCCATGGCAATGATTTTTTTCTGGATGAGAGGCACTCTCTCCGGCGGAATTTCCACGCCTAAATCTCCCCTTGCTACCATAAGACCGTCTGCTTTGTCGATTATGGCTTTTATGTTTTCAATGGCTTCATGTTTTTCTATTTTGGCGATAACGGGTGTGTTTTTACCATGATGTTTGATAAATTCCTTTGCCCTTAAGATATCCTCGGCCGTCTTCACGAAGGAGATAGCTACATAATCCACATCGTGTTTAAGTCCGAAAACGAGGTCTTCCTTGTCTTTTTCCGTTAAAGACGGGATCTTTAAGGTTGACGTGGGTAGATTTATCCCCTTATGAGAGGTGAGATGTCCGCCTATGTTGACCCGGCAGGTTATGTCTGTGGTATTTGTGGCTTCCACGATTAACTCCAGTAAACCGTCGGCAAGAAGCAAATGGTCCCCGGGTTTCACTTCCCGTGGCAGGTCGCTGTACGTCACCGCTACACGATTCTTCGTTCCCTCGACGGGACGGCTCGTCAAGATAAAGGTGTCCCCTGCTTCTAAATCGATGCCTTCCGGAGGAAGTTCGCCAATTCGTATCTTCGGACCGGCCAGGTCTTGGAGAATGGCGATAGATTTATTTAGCTCCGTGGCGAGGCGGCGAATAAGGCTGATTTTCTTTCCATGCTCCTCCCGGCTGCCATGCGAGAAATTGAGTCGCGCTACATCCACCCCTTTTGCCAAGAGACCCCTCAATGCTTCTTCTTTGTCTGTGGCCGGTCCGATGGTGGCTACAATTTTCGTCTTAATCATGGATAGAAAACCCCGCTCCTTTTTAAGGAGGCGGGGTTCTGAATTTTTATTATGATTTTTAGTATCGGAATACGGTAAGGTCGTTTTTTATGTTTTTTACGTCTTTTATGCTTCTTACCACCCTCTCGATGGCCTCTTTCTCCTCTTCCGTATGGACGATACCGAAGAGTCTCACCGTTTCCATGTCTTCCACGATGAAGAACATCCTGAGACTCATCAGCCCCGCCTCCAAGAGGGCCGATTCAATCTTCCGCTGAAGAGCCATCTTTCCTAAGGACTGGACCGCATCGGCGGCACAAGCTTTTATTTCTTCCGAGCGAGCCGCTTCTACCACCATTTTTACGGCCGTATCGCGGCTGATTTTGTCTGTATTGATGACGATGTCGTAGAGGTTTGGATCCAACCATTCCTGGTTAAAGGCATACTTGAGAAATGCGGCCTTATCGTGGTCGGAGGTCTGGATAATTTTTTCGGCCATATCTCGGTCGATTTTCATGGTATTCATGAGGCGGGAAATCCTCTTTTCCAGGGAGCCGATAACGAGGACATGGAAGGCACAGTCGAAAGAGTGCAGAAGCAACTGGCTTCCCTTGCCGAAGAAGAGGGCATTCCCTCGCTTGGCTACTTCGTAGATGACTGCTTGGAAGCGATCGAGATAGATACGGGGTTTATCGCTGAAATACTTTTCTAAGAGATGGGGTTCCTTTAATTCCAGGTGAGCTATATCGGAGAGGTAACCCATTTCCTCTGCCGCCTTGTATAATTCTTCCTTGGCATAGAAAGGGTAATTTAACTGTTTGGCTGCTTCCCTGGCCACATTTTCTCCACCGCTCCCCAACATTTCTGAAACTGTGACGAAGTACATATTGCCTCCTCCTTCATAAGTTTTCTGGTGCAATTTTTGCTTGTCTTAAACTGGACCTAAGTTTGATTTTTACGCTAAACGGAATTTGTTTCCTTGTCAAGTGCTTATTTAGAGGTAAATACTAAATTGGTTACCGAAATGGGTGGCCCAAAATAGAGATTAAGGGGATAGTTTTATGAGAAGGTTGCTTTTAAGTTTTTTTATTTTGGGATTTTTATGTTTCAGCATAATTTTCTTTTCTTCCTGGACTTATGGCGAGAGTAAAACCAAAGCCTCCTGCATTACGGGGAGCTGCCATGCCCAGATGGGGAAAGAAAAGTATGTTCATGGCCCTGTAGCGGTGATGGACTGTTTTTTCTGTCACAAAGAAATCGGGAAACATAAATTTGCACCCATCAAGGAGGTGCGTTCCCTATGCTACAATTGTCATGACCCCGTGGATACGAAGAACGCTGTTCATCAACCGGTGAAAGAAGGTAACTGCACCAAATGTCACAATCCCCATCAATCGCCAAACAAATTCATGCTTATAAGTTATGGCGCAGAACTTTGTTTTAAATGCCATGCACGAAACTCAGTGGAGGGGAAATTCCTCCATGGACCGGTAGCGGTCGGTGACTGTACGGCCTGTCATGGGGTGCACCAGGGTGATTATCCTAAGCTGCTGGCGATACCGGCCAAGGATCTCTGTTACACCTGCCATACCGAAAAAAAGGATGCTTTTACGAAGAAAAAGGTGGTCCATAAGCCTGTTTATGAAAATTGTCTCTTATGTCATAATGTTCATGCAGCAAACTTTGCCTTTCTCCTGAAAAACGAAGGGAAAAGCCTGCTTTGTTATGATTGCCACCGAAAAATGAAGGACCAAATCGCCAACGTAAAGATAGCGCATAAAGCCCTTCAGGGGGAGAAAGGATGTCTTGCCTGCCACTTACCACACGCCACGGATTTCCCCAAAATACTTGCCAAAGAACCGATGGCTCTCTGTTTGTCCTGTCATGATCGTTCCTACGGAGCGGGGAAAAGAGCTATAGTAAATATCAAGCAGGTGATCGCCGAAGGTAAGTTCAAACACGGTCCCATTCGGGAAAATGATTGTTCCTCCTGTCACGAGCCCCATGGTTCCGATAATTTCCGGATGCTGAGAAAATATTTTCCCCTTCTTTTCTATACCTCTTTTAAAGAGGAAAATTATGCTCTCTGTTTTTCATGCCATCAGAGGACACTGGCTTTGGATAGAAAAACTACCACCCTCACCGGTTTTAGAAACGGTGACGATAATCTCCATTTTGTGCATGTAAATAAAGTGGATAAAGGAAGGACCTGCCGCGCCTGCCATGAACCCCATGCGAACAACAATCCCAATCACGTTCGGAACGCTGTTCCTTTTGGTGCCTGGCAGATTCCCATTAATTACAAGAAAACTGTGGATGGTGGCAGTTGCGCCCCAGGGTGCCATAGGGAGTATTCGTACAGTAGAAAAAATCCGGTGAAATATCAATGAAAACAAAGATTTTTATTTTGAGCACACTGTTTTTCTTTCTTACCATCGTTTTTGGTTTTGCGCAGGCGGAGGAAACGTTACCTTATGAGGTCAAGCTCATGCTCCGCAAAGGTCTCGTGAAAGAAGTGGAAAAAGAAGCAGAAAAAATGGCTGCTGCAGGTAAGGATTATATGGCAAACCTTACTTTCGGTGAGTTAGCGTTGCTTAAAGGAGATGTCCGTGTCGCTGCCATCCATTTCCGTAAGGTTATGGATCTAAACCCGGCAGGGATTGAAGGGAAAATTGGGATGGCAAAAGTGTATGCAGCGGAAGGGGACATTAAAAAAGCGATGCTGTTATTGGAGGAAGCCAAGAAGGTAAGTCCCTATAAAGTGCGTCTTTACTATGAGATGGGTCGCCTCTATGAAGTGTATAAAGAGGAAAAGAAAGCTGCCTGGGCTTATGAACAGGCATTGGAGAGGTTTTTTAGGGGACGATGAAAAAGGCGGTCTACTTTCTTTGGATATTTAGCTTAATTTTCCTTTCCTCCGAAGGTGCCTCAGCGCTAAGGGAGCTCCAAGAAGGGATGGGTATACCTCACTTTTCTCTAACAACCATAGAGGGAAAGAAGGTAAACTTCGAAAACGTAAAGGGCAAAAAGGGTACTGTTATTATCTTTTGGCAGACAACAACTGGAAATTCTCTTAAGGCACTGGATTATCTTAGGCGGGAGGCGGATGTTTGGCGCTCCAAAGGGATGGAAATAATAGCCATAAATGTGGAAGCACAAGTCTTATCCACTGAGGAAGTAATAAAAATAAGAGAAATGGCGGCAGTTTATCCTTTTCCTTTTTTTCTTGATGAGGGGCTTTATCTTTTTGACCTTTTTGGGGTAATTGCCCTGCCCACGTTAATTTTGGTGGATGAGAAAGGGATAATCCAAAAGGAGATATCGGGATTTCCGTTGGTTGGGGTAGCTCAATTTTTCGAAGAGGTAGCTTACTTCTTGGGTAAAAAGAGGGAAACGGCAAAAGAGACCTATCGGCCGGATAGGAAGGCTGTTCTCTTTTACCAGATGGGTTTAAACCAGGAGAAGAGGGGTAACCTAGAGCAAGCCATGAATTATTACGAGAGGGCAATCCTTGCCGATGGAAAATATATAAGTCCTTATAGACGTTTGACAGAAATTCTGCTTCGACGGGACGAGAAAGAAAAGGTGAAAATGCTTTTAACGAAAGCTCCGGGGGAGCTGAAGAAAAATCCCCTTTTCTCAGTGTGCCTGGGGATGCTTTCGTTCCATGAGGGTAACCTTAGGGAGGCAAAGCAACTGTTGGAGGAGAGTTTGAATTATGAGGAAACACCGGAGATCTTCCTCTACCTCGGTTTTGTCCTTTATCGGGAGGCGGACACAAAAGGGGCAGAAACCAATTTTGCCCACGCCTTGGAGATGAGCAATAGGGCCCCCGAGATACTTTATAAGATTGGTAAATTTTTGATAAACGAAGGCAGGTATGATAAAGGGCTTCTCTATTATCGTGAAGCTCTGGAGGAGATATTAAAATTGGGAAACAGGTGAGGAAACTATTTTTTATAGCTTCTGCTCTCATAATTTTTGCCGGAACTGTATCCATCTTGAGGGGAAACGAGGGGGAAGTGGAGGTTCTTTGGCCACCGGACAAGACTTACTTTTATACTGATAGAGTAACCCTTGTCCTCAAACTTATCGGGCGGATGGACCGGCTCTTGGTGAGAAAAGGGGATACGGTCCTTATGGATAAAGCGGTAGAATTAAGGGGACAGGAAGGGAACCCCCCTTCTTCGTCTCCATTCTGCTTGAATCTGGAACTTAAGGAAGGCGAAAATAAGATTACCATTGCCGGTTTATCGGCGGGACGGGAACTAACCAAGAACGAGCTTAGTCTCTTTTTTGCAACCAAGTATGTCGCCCTGTATGTTCTTCCTCCCAAAGATTACAAAATCGCCTATTTTCACAGCAGTGAGGTAAAGAAGCTTTGTATTTCCTGTCACCCCTCACTAAATAAAGCGCTGGTAAAAGTTACCTCCCTCAAGGATTCTACGTGCCTTTTCTGCCATCGTTCCAAGGTGTCAGGCCCTTTTGTTCACGGACCTGTCGCCGTGGGAGACTGTGGTGTCTGCCATCTCTTAACGGAAGATGAGAAAAGTTTCGTGGCTGAGAAACCTATTAAGAGGATCTGTGCCCGTTGTCATGAAGAGGCAATCAGTGGATGGGAGAAGAAAAAGTACTGGCATGGTCCCACAGCTACAGGTGATTGTTTGATCTGTCATGAAGTCCATGCGGCTCCGGAAGCTTTCTTCTTGAGGAAAAAGACAAATACCTTATGTTTAGGCTGTCACGAGGAAAAGGCCAGTGGGAGACATGTGATTGCAAGTTACGTGTTCGGAAATACCCATCCTGTATTGGGTAACTCAAACCCACTGAGGCCGGACCGCCCTTTTAATTGTGCCTCCTGCCATTCGCCCCATGCTGCCTCAAGCCAAGAGCTGTTTGTGTTGGATATTGACCAGGGGAGACTGGGCCTTTGTCAGGCCTGTCACAAGAAATGAAAAGGTTAGAACTCAGCTTAAACCAGAAACTTATAGCTTTTACGGTTGTTGTTTTCGTCGTCATCGTTACTGTTTTGATGGTAAACGATTACCTCACCATAAGAAGGGAAAGCTTGAAGTATTTGAAGGAAAAATCCATCACTTTTTCGGAAAATGTAAAAAACGGGATTATTTCCCTCATGCTCCAGGGCAAATGTGAGCGCGTAAGGAACATGATGCGGGCTATAAGCCGGGTTGAGAACGTAGAGGTGCTCCACATTTTTGATCCGGAAAGTGGCCTCGTTACAGCTTCCTTAGAAGATAGATATTTAGGTAAGGGACTTCCCAAAAAAGACTTTGGTCTCTATCTGGTCCATAAGGGTAAGGGGCCTTTCTTTATGAGAGACGGAGATGAAGAATGTGTCGTGAACTTCCTGGAGATAGAGAATCTGAAAGCGTGCCATAACTGCCATTCACCCCACAAGGTGCATTTGGGTGTAATAGAGATTAAGCTTTCCCTTAAGGGGATATTTGCCGTAATCAAAAGAAATCTCATGCAAAATTTTCTCTTTGCCCTTTGCGCCATTATTCTTTTTTCTCTTGTTTTTTCTTACATCATTATCCTCTTGGTCGATGAGCCCTTGGGAAGAATTGTGGCAGCTATGGAAGATGTTGAACAGGGTAACTTAATTAAGCGAGTTCCTATTTCGAACAATGATGTTATTGGTATTTTAGCTCAAAAATTTAACAACATGGTACACCACCTCCGGGAGGCCAAGGAGGAACTGGAGAGGTGCCATCAGGAGCAAGTAAGAAGGGCTTCCCAAATGGCCTTGCTGGGTGAAATTGCCTCAGGGATAGCCCATGAACTGAAGAATCCCCTCGCCTGTATCAGTAGCGCCCTCCAGGTAGTCTACAATGATATGGGGGAGAAAGAGGGGAACAAGCCAATTGTGCGCGAGGTTATTAATCAGGTAAGGCGCCTGGATACGGTTGTGAAAAGAATCCTCGACTTTGCAAAACCCGTAAATTATCAAAAGGAAGTTGTGGACATTGCTACCCTCATTGATGAAACCCTCTTTTTTGTTTGCCAATTTGGTGTTCAAAAATCCATTGAGGTCAATTTTGCCCATGAAGGATCCCTCTTCATTTTTGCTGATGCGAAATCTCTGAGACAGGTAATACTTAATATCTGTTTAAATGCCATTGAAGCGATGAAAGAACATGGTAAAATAACTATTACGGCAAGGCAGGTTCCAAGGGAGACCATTTCAGGAAAACATGATTATGTTGAACTTTCTATCAAAGATACAGGATGCGGCATCCGGGACGATCACCTTGTACGCATCTTTGACCCCTTTTTTACCACAAAAGAGCAAGGTACCGGTTTGGGATTGGCCATTAGTGCCCAGATAGTGGAAGAACATGGTGGTTTTATTGAGGTAGAAAGTGAAGTTGGGAAAGGTTCACTCTTTAGGGTATATCTTCCCGCTTATGAAAAAGGGGGGCAGGCGTGACCGAAAGGATTCTCGTTATTGACGATGAAAAGTTGATCGTTTGGTCGCTCCAGAAGGAATTAGAAAAGGAAGGATACGAAGTCTACGGAGTCCAAACGGCGAAGGATGGTATGTCTCTCTTGGAGGATCTCAGGCCCGATTTGGTATTCCTCGATATTCGCCTACCCGATAAAAGTGGCCTGGAGTTGCTGAAAGAGATTAAAGAAAAGGACAAGGACATTTTGGTAATCATGGTGACGGCCTTCGGCGGTGTGGAGAGTGCCGTCTATGCCATAAAGGCCGGTGCCTATGATTATATTGAAAAGCCCTTTGATTTTGAGGCAGTAAAACTTACGACCCGGCGTGCCTTGGAAACGGCACGTCTCAAGACTGAGGTGCAGCAATTAAGAAAAAAGGAAAAGGGAATTTATACCTTTGAGAATATCGTGACCTGTTCACCCAAAATGCAGGAGGTCCTCTCTTTGGCAAGCAAATTTGCCGTTGCCGATAGTTCTACGGTCTTGATCCAGGGGGAAAGCGGTACCGGTAAGGATCTCCTTGCCAAAGTTATTCATTATGAAAGCTCCCGGAAATCCGGGCCTTTCATTGAAATAAACTGTAGTTCCCTACCCGAGACCTTAATTGAAAGTGAACTTTTCGGCTACGAGAAGGGTGCCTTTACCGATGCCAAGCAGGCTAAGAAGGGTCTCTTTGAGATTGCTGATGGTGGTACAGTTTATATGGATGAAATCGGTGATGTACCACCGGCGATCCAGGTCAAGTTGCTGCGGGTTATGGAGGAGAAGAGTTTCAAGCATATCGGGGGCAGCAAAAGTATCCATGTGGATGTTAGGATTATCGCCGCGACCAATAGGGACCTGGAAAAAGAGGTGAAAGAAGGTAATTTCCGTGAAGATTTATATTACCGCCTCAAGGTTTTACCTTTGTACGTTCCTCCCCTCCGTGAGAGGAAGGAGGATATCCTTCCTCTCACGGAGTATTTCGTTTCCCAACTCAATAGGGAATTAAGGAAGAACATCAATTACGTTTCTCAAGATGTCAAGGACTTGATGCTCCTTTACCATTGGCCGGGGAATGTGAGGGAACTGAAAAATGTGGTAGAAAGAATGATGATTTTGGCAGAAAGTGACACTTTGTTGCCGGAACTCCTCCCGGAAGAAATCAGAAAACCCAAAAAAGAAGAGGTAAGTGAAGGAATGAGGCGTTTTTATGTTACCGTACCTGAAGAAGGGATCTCTCTTGAGGAGGTAGAAAGAGAGTTAATCAGGCAGGCTCTGCTTACTGCCAGGGGCAACCAATCAAAAGCAGCAAGATTACTGAAAATATCGCGAGATACCCTCCGTTATAGAATACAAAAATTAGGACTTTGAGACGAGGTATGCCTTATGTATTTAAGTACAAAGTTTATTTCCAAAAAAAGCCGTGAAGAAAAAAGACACCTACTGATTACTTTAGGACTTACCCTTTTTTTCTTTACCTGTGCCGGTCCGGAGATCAAAAAGGAAGTAGAATTAGTTTGGCCTCTGCCCCCTGATGAGCCCAGGATAAAGTACCTTAGGACCTATGAAAGTTCCAAGGATGTAGAAGAGGAAAAGGTGGGGGAGAAACTTTTGAGCGCCCTTTTGGGGGAGTCGGAATTAGGCATGGGTTTAAGCAAGCCTTACGGCGTATTCGCCAATAGAGAGGTAGTGATTGTGACCGATACGGGGTTAGGACGGGCGGTTGTCTTTGATTTGAAGAATCGTAATTTTTTTCATATTGGAACGGAAGGGAAAGGAATCTTAGCCAAACCCGTGGGGGTCGCCATGGATAGAGAGGGGAATATCTATATTTCCGATACCCAGCAGGATAGGGTGGTAGTTTACGACCGCAGAGGAAACTATTTGAGGGTTATTGGTGAAAAAGGTACCTTTCTCCAGCCGGCGGGCATTGCGGTAAACGATAAATTGAATAGGGTTTATGTGGTGGATGTAAATAGACATCAGGTTTTAATCTTTGAGAAAAATGGACGTCTCATAAAAGAAATTGGAAAACGGGGGAGTGGTGATGGGGAATTTAATTATCCCACCAACATTTTTGTTGCCCCCAATGGTAAGATATACGTAAGTGATTCTATGAACTTTCGTGTTCAGATCTTCGATACCGAGGGGAATTTTATAGGTAAATTCGGGCGGGTAGGAGATGCCCCGGGGATGTTTTCCCGTCCTAAGGGTATCGGCGTGGACAGTGAAGGTCACATCTACGTCGTTGATGCTGCCTTCAACAACGTGCAAATCTTTACTGAAAAAGGGGAACTCCTACTGTTTTTCGGTGAGATGGGGCATAAACCCGGACAGTTTTGGCTACCCGCCGGTCTCTACATCGACGAAGACGATAAAATCTATGTAGCCGATCAGTATAACAAACGTGTTAATGTTTTCCAATATTTGAAAACCAAAAACACAGGGCCATGACATTGAAGATAAACGAGATTTTTGTAAGTATCCAGGGAGAATCGTCTTTGGCGGGTTTCCCCTGTGTTTTCGTCCGTCTTACGGGATGTAACCTGAGGTGTTCCTACTGTGATACCCCATATGCCTACGAAGAGGGCGAGGAACTTACATTAAATGAGGTCAAAGAAAGGATAAGGAGTTACCGTATA
>Ga0315298_1003860_pt1 | contig 23122 bp, 22 predicted proteins | sample WHS_1_MG_FD_203077 | JGI IMG/M metagenome (GOLD analysis project Ga0315298, IMG submission 203077) | Extremophilic microbial mat communities from Washburn Hot Springs, YNP, Wyoming, USA - WHS_1_MG | ecosystem: Environmental > Aquatic > Thermal springs > Hot (42-90C) | place: USA: Wyoming...
GTGGCTCACCAGGTCTATCCCGCAGAACCGACACTGTCGCTTGATCAATCCCTGCATCTTGTATCGGCACAGTTCATCCAGCAGATGCTCCTTGCCCACTATTCTGGACATGCAGTGATAGACTGTGCTTTTACCCTGAAGTTTAATTCGGGGCAGTCTCATTACAACCTCCTTGATTGTTGTGTTTCTCCTTGTAACAGGGCGACAGACCCGAGGCCGACCTCCTCTGGCCGGCAGGTGCCTGGGCATGTCCGGGTCAGAGCCCCGGGCGCCCAAACACCGTGCCTGTCACCGTATTTGGCTGTAAGATGCCACAAGTCGGGCTGGGAATCAAGGGGGGACCGGAGTGTCAGCGCGGTTCCGCACCAATACACATCGTGTCTGTCCCCATATCCGGCCCACATTGCCCCCTTTCGGTCACCCCGTTGAAAGTTGAAAGTTGAACGTTGGACGTTGAACGTTCCTGATCGACATACCGGACACCGTGTCTGTCCCCATATCTCGGCGCACCGCCAGCCTTGACCACCCGACTAACGCTTGGTCAGGTCCAGCGGGTCAAGTGTCAAGTCGTCCAAATTGCGTGTCTGTCCCCATATTCGGCCCAGCATGCGCCCTTTCGGTCACCCAGTTGAAAGTTGAGAGTTGAACGTTGGACGTTGAACGTTCCTGATCAGTATATCGGACATCGTGCCTGTCCCCATATCTGTGTGCCGCAGCCAGACTCGCCGGTCCAAGATCGTGTCTGTCCCCATACCTCGTACCCCGTACGAATACACATCGTGTCTGTCCCCATATCCGGCCCACTATGCGCCCATTCGGTCACCCAGTTAAAAGTTGAGAGTTGAACGTTGGACGTTGTGCGTTCCCAATCGGTACACCGGCAAGCTTGTCCTGCTGATAACGCTCAACGTGCAACGTTCAACCGGGCACCTGTTGGTAGAATTGCGATTCAGGCATCGTGTCTGTCCCCATACTCTGTACCGCGCAGATTGTCCTGTACGATACTCCTAAGGCATCACCGTGTTCACCGCAATGCCCGCTGCCAGAGAAGGGGATACTGACAAATTGAGCAAACTCGCAGTCTGACAGTCTTCGCAAATATGATCGATTTCTCACTATATCAATCCAGCCCGGCGTAGCCGGAATTAAAGTTGTCCGACGCCCAAAGACGCAGTGCTTGTGCCCCTTGATCAGAAAGCTCTGCGCCGCCGGGCTGGGAGATATCTGCTTCGACTTCGTCGGCCACGGGGAACAGTGGGGTTCGCATGAAGCATTGAATCCTTGCAAAAGAACACAATCGAACATTCACAGAGTCTGCGATCGACGGTCAAATTCTGTGACGCCGCTGCGCGAAACCCCCGAAAGGATTGCTGTAACAGACCGGGCCTTCAGCCCTTGAATTGTGTAAGGTGATGTGAGGGTGACCGTTTCGTGGGGTGTTGCCCCACGCTGGCATGGTACGCGCCCTTGGCGCTTGAGTCAGTGAGCAGTAACAAGAAGGATCAAGGGCCCGCGATCCATACCTGCCCGGCGCAACTCCAGAGGTAAAGCCAAAACCAGTATCTACCCGTCGGGCACTTGCTCACTGCATTCCCTGCATGTCCGATGTGCAAAGTAATGGTGCATTGTTGTCGCAATACCACGGCGGCGGTGTATGTTTGTCCCATGAAGGCGCGAATTGTTCATTTGCTGTTTGGCTGTGTTGTGAGTCTGTTGTCTGCCGGGTGCTGGACGAAAGCGCCAAGCGTGCCATTGCACGCAGCCGTCCAGGAAGGCAACTACGGAGCCGTTCGACAACACATCGCCGCCGGTTCTGATCTCAACGCGAAAGACAAGTCCGGTTGGACCGCGTTGCATGTGGCGGTTCGGAAGGGCGATTTGCCGATGGTGCGATTGCTGGTGGAGGCAGGAGCCGACATCGGCGTGCGTGGTCCGCAAGGGCAAACGCCCGTTGACGTGGCGCGTGAGAACGGTCACACGGCGGTCGCCCAATACTTGCAAACACAGGTCAGGGCCGTAGAGGACAAGAGCGGAGGCGAGAAACGTGGCCGTCGGCTCATTGATGGTGGTGTTGGCGTGTCAGATGTGATGGACGCCATGTGACCCGGGCTGGAGAACGACCCGCAGCAGAACCCTGGAGCGCAGCGACTTTTCGCAAATTGCGGTGTTAAAAAGTTGATTTGACATCCGGCGGCGCGCGGGTTTGCGGTGTCTCATTGACTTTGTCGCTGTGGTTGATATTAGAATTACCAAGCGCTGACACAACCTTGTGCTTCGCCGTCCGAGTCGGATGTAGCTGAGACAATTGGATACGCGCTAATCCTGAAGATGCAATTTATGAAGACTGTAAAGAATCACGCGTCGGGGTTCACCCTGATTGAAATCATGATCGTGGTGGCGATCATCGGGGTGTTGGCAGCCATAGCCGTTCCGAATTTTGCAAAAGCACGTGAGAATGCCCAACGGCAGGCATGTCAGATGAACCTTCGTGCGATTGACAGCGCCAAAGAAGCATGGGCTGCCGAGAATCGGAAGGGTAATGGAGAAGCTGTGGACATTCAGGCTGTAAACAGCTATCTGAAGAACGGCGTGGCTCCTCAGTGTCCCGGCGGCGGCACGTATGATTACGGTGTTGTCGGATCGCCGCCCACCTGCAGTCTGGCATCCAAAGGCCACACGTTGTGACAGCCAGGCTTCGCGAACCGGCAAAGGCCGCTGCGAACCCAACAAGGCAAAGGCATGGTGATGTCGAACCGGAGCGTTTTTTTCGACGCAGGCGGAACGGGCAAAGTCCGATGTGGCAGGTTTTTTCGGTTTGATGCGTCTGCGATTTGTGTTGTTCTCCGTAGTTAACCACGTTTCAAAATCACAGGTCGATGGCAGGAGTTCAATTACCGGCACGGCCCGGCACCAAATTGGTGCTGGGGGCGGTTTTGTTTTGTCTGTTTCTTTCCGGGGCGGCCGGCTTGGTATATGAGGTGGTTTGGTCGCGGTACCTTGCGTTGTTCCTTGGCCACGCCAGTTACGCGGTTGTGGCGGTGCTGATGGCGTTTATGGGAGGGCTGGCGGCCGGGAACTGGTGGATTGGTCGCCTTGCGGACCGGGTAAAACGTCCGTTGGCAGTTTACGGCTGGCTGGAATTGGCAATTGGGTTGTACGCGATTGCGTTCCCTGCGTATTACGAACTGTGCTACGGCCTGTATGTGTCGCTGGTGCGTTCTTGGGCGCCGGGGCCCGCTGCAGGTTTTGTTTTGAAGTTCTGTTTCAGTCTGGCGGCGATTCTATTCCCGACGGTTTTGATGGGCGGAACGCTTCCGATGATAACCCGGCTTGTAACGAAGACTTTGGGGGAGATGCAGGGGCGGGTTGCAGCTTTGTATTCGGTCAACAGCGCCGGTGCAGTGTTGGGGGTTGTTCTGGCGGATTTCTGGTGGATTCAGGCGATGGGGCTGAGCGCAACAGTGCTGGCAGCAGCGTCGATGAATCTTGCGGTTGGTTGCATTGGCCTGTTTCTCAGCGGGTGGATGCGAGAAGGGGTCGAGGTCGCACCCGAGGAAACTCCGGCTGTGGAACAAACGCCAGACCCTGAGAATTGCAAGGCTGACGATGAAGTGTATCAGCCCGGGGACCGGCTTCTGGCCGTTTTTGCAATAGGGTTATCGGGCTTTGTGGCGATGCTTTACCAAGTGGCGTGGACACGTGTTTTGTCACTGGCGCTGGGGTCCAGCACGCACGCGTTCTCGATCATGTTGATCACCTTCATTGCGGGCATTGCTGTGGGCGCGTGGGTGGTCACAAGGGCACGGTTTGCAAAACGACCTTTCAGGGCGTTCGGGTTTGCCGAGCTGGCCTTGGCGGCAACGCTGGGTGTTTCGATGTTTTTCTACGTCTATTTGCCTTATTGGTTTGTTCGGCTCGCCGGATTGCTTTCGAGAACAGAGGCTGCGTATCCGGTTTATGTTTTGTGTCAGGCTCTGATTTGTTTCGGGGTGATGTTCATACCGACTTTGTGTTTAGGGATGACATTGCCGCTTGTCAGCCGGGTTGCGGCGTCGGCGGTTTCGGAAGCAGGGAGCGCTGTCGGTCGCGTTTTTGCCGTCAACACGCTGGGAACGGTGTTGGGGACTTGTCTTACAGGTTTTCTGTTTTTGCCAAAGCTGGGTCTGGCCAGAACATTTGCATTGGGCGTCGGATTGAATGCGTGGATCGGGCTTGCTGTGTTGACGCGTACAAACGGGCTGCGGTTCAAGATATCGACCGTGCCGATGCTCATTGCCGTGGCAGCAACAGTGTGGGTGGCAGGACCGTTGTTTGACAGAACATGGCAGGGTGCTCTGACATTGGGTATGTGGCGCCCGGGCATCACTCCCCCAAACCGAAAAGAGTTCATCGAAATCGCAAGAACTTCCAATATCAGGTTTTATCGCGACGGCGCAGGAGCAACCGTGAGCGTGCACGGTGACAGAGTTGACGGAACGAACCTTTTCTTGAAGGTCAACGGCAAGACGGATGCGAGCACTTTCACGGACATGATGACGCAGGTGTTGTCGGCCCAGGTTCCGATGGCACTGCATCCGGATGCTCGAGATGTCCTTGTGGTTGGTCTCGGAAGCGGCGTTACGGCCGGATCGGTCCTTGCACGCAGCAGAGTGAAAAGCTGTGACGTAGTCGAAATTTCGCCCGAGGTGATCGAAGGCGCAAGAATGTTCTCTAACTACAACAGGGCTGTGTTTCAGGACAAAAGACTGCGAATGATCATTGACGACGCAAAATCATTCCTCCTCTCGACAGACAAGAAGTACGACGTGATTATCAGCGAACCATCAAACCCATGGATGGCTGGCGTCGCCAACGTTTTCAGCCGGGAGTTTTACGCGAATTGCAGGGCGCACCTCGCGCCCGGGGGGCTCATGGTTCAATGGATGCAGCTCTACGAGTTCAGCGACGCTGCATTTGATATCTTTCTTGCAACGTTCACGAGCGAGTTCCCGTCGGTCAGCCTGTGGCGGACCGACACCGCGGACCTTGTCCTTGTCGGCACAGTCGAACCGAGAAAACATGATGTTGACAAGGTTGTCTCCGCGTTGGCCGAACCTGAAGTGAAGGCGGACCTCGAACGACTCGGACTGTCAAACCCGGTTTTGTTCCTCGGACGTGAAGTGGTTTCGTCCGAGTTCGGGGCTCTGATCCCCGCGGTCGGCACACGCCAGCACAGCGATTTTTACCCCGTCCTCGAGTACGTCGCACAACGCGATTTTTTCCTCAGGCGCACCGCCCGAAGGTTTCAGCAGTTGGACGAGAATTTCTCACGGCGCGCGGAAACTTTGCTGGGACACTACCTCGCCACACATCAGCTCACCCGGGAAGACAGAACCGCATTCACCCGGTTCTATCTGGCTGAAGAACGCAGGTTTGTTGACATCATGGATTCATTCCTGTTGCGTTGGATGCAGGACGATCCCGATGCACTCGAACCACATGAAATCGCAACAAGGTTCAAACGCCTCGAGGCTTCTGCGGAACACGACGTGCTCAGATACGCTTCTTTGGGGCAAAAAATGTACGAACGGGCCAAAACCAACCCCACCCTCCTCAGACACTACGGACTGAGTCTTATGCGGACATACATGGAACAGCGCTCTGTGTTTTACGCGCCCGCCACAGATCGCTTGTCCGAGGTGTTGCAGACCCTCATCCAGGTCGATCCCGACAACCAAAGGCTTTATCAAGCGTACCTTGCTGAACTTGCATGGGACAGGGGCGACGACAAATCCTGCATAAACTATGGCCGGCTGGCGCTTCTGTCCGATTTGCCCCGTGGCGCAAACAAGTTCAAGTTGGATGCTTCGGCGCCTTTGTTGCTCGTGACGCGAATGGCAGACTCATACCGAAGACTCGGCCAGCTCAAAGACGCAGCAGATGTCTGCGATCGCGCATTGCAAATGGGCTACTTCAACGAACGCACACAATACGACGCGCTGTTGTTCGAGGTTACCAACCGGCGCGTTATCGCCGAGCTGGCTGCAGCAGCCCAAGCAGGTAGATGAGGTTTCTTTCCTGTTTCCGGCTCGCAGCGCAGCTCTACATTGCATCAACCTGTGTTATGAGGCAGAGCGCGCGCCAGGTCGCGTGCCGTGAACGGGCTAAAGATGACTGACTCCTCTTCGGCAGGCAACTCATTGCCCGCCGTGGCGTAGTTGAAGCCGGGATTCCTCGAACCGCTACCCGAGCTGAAGTCTCGGGTCTTCCGCGAGCTTTTTCCCGAGGTTCTCCCAATCGGCACCCCCGGATGACTTTACGGTGTTGAGGTAAACGATGACTTTTTCTTTTGGGTGCTTGGTCAGCAACAACTCGATTGCCGCGTCAAGCTTGGCGTCATCGATTTCCTTTGGAAAGTCCTCAACAAGCCCTTTCTCGTGCGGAATGCCGAGGCTGTCGAGGAAATCGGTCACGATTGCGTTTTCAGCCTTCAGAAGCCATCCGCGCAACAGATTCGCAGCAGCCTCTTCCAGTCGCGGTCGGCTGAGCGTTGCGATCATCTCGGCGTGCCGCTGTGTTCGAGGCTTTTTTTCAAGGAAAGCGGGCCTAACACGGTGGACATCGGCCACAGCAGCCAGCACCGTCCGGTACAACGGTTTGTCTTCTTTGAAAACAAACTCGATGATCTCCTGAGCAAGGCTCGGCGAAATAAAGCCCATCAACTCGTGACATTTCAGCATATGCAATGCGCGCCGCTGGAACGGCACTGGTCAATCCCCCGGCGATACAGGGCATGGCGTCTCAATCGACCATTGCCGGTGCCGCGGCGTTTTCCACCCGGCAAAGCGGCTGCGTCCAAGGCGATAACCGGCCGGACCGATTGTAGCAAGACTTTTTTGTGAAACTTTGAGTTCCAGAACCGTGTTTTCAGGGTGAAAATGAGCTCGAATTAGCACAGGCTCCCATGACCAATAGTAAATCGGATGAGCGACCAAGGCCAATTCGAGTCGTTTATGCAGGATTACCAGGACATGGTATATACGACGGCGTTGCGCCTGGTCGGCAACGAGGCCGACGCCGAAGACATCGCCCAAGAGACATTCTTGCGGGCTTACGCGCACTTTGACGAGCTACAACACAGCCCCACAGCAGGCGGCTGGCTCAAAACCGTGGCGCGGAATCTGAGCCTCAACCACCTCACCCGCTACCGGACCCGATGGCAGTTCTTTTCCGAATCCACGCAGGATGGTCACGAAGAGCATGATCTGACAGAAAGAATCTCTGCGCCGGATCCAGATGACCAGGCGGCCGACCTCGCAGACAAGCGGACAATTATCGAGGACGCGATTCGCGCCTTGCCACCGGCACAACGTGCTGCTCTTGTTCTGTATCACTTCGAGGACATGAGCTACGAGGAAATCGCCGCGAACCTCAAAGTGTCATTGGGCAAGGTTAAAACCGACATTCACCGGGCGCGCGAATTGCTTCGCCGGAAACTCGGCCAACGGCTCGCCGCAGGAGGATTTTGATCGTATGAACCGGATCACGAACAATTCAGATCACGAACGATGGGTCGAGGCCCTTGACCGGGAGTTGAAAAGCCTGCCCGATCTCCGAGCTCCCCCCACACTTGCTCCGCGTGTGCTCGCAGCAATAGCGGCGCGCTCGAGCTGTCCATGGTACCGGCAATCATGGTCCGCGTGGCCGGTCGGAGTCCGCATTTTGGCAACAGTGGTTGTTCTGCTTACAGCGGCAGCCTCGGTCCTGGGCTGGGCGAGTCTCGTCAGAACCCCCGACCTGTTCGGAGCGGCGGAGGAGGTTGTCTCGGATGTTTTCTATCTCGCTGGTGCGATTGTGAATTTGGTTGGCTTGGTTTTGACGGCGGTGGCCACCAGCCTCAGCAGAGCTTGTGGCCCGTTTTTGATCGGGTTGGCGGCTGTGTTGATTGCCATGTATCTCTGCTGCCTCGGATGTGGCACGCTGCTTTATCGGTTGGCGAGGATCCCAACAACGAAAGGAGTTACAAGATGAAAACAAACAAGTTTCCCGTTTACGCGTTTCTGCTAACGCTTGGGTTGCTGACGACCGGCTCGTGGATCGCTCCACTAAGTGCGGTTTTTGCAGCGACCACGAACCTCCAGAGCAATGCAAATGTCAAACCCGAAGACGATCCGACCGAATCGCGGGAACAATCCGCGTCAGCCGCCAAGGTGCGGGCTTTGGGCGACATGGTGAAGGTTGGTGCCGACGCGGTTGTGCTGGCAGAAGAAAAGGTGAGCGACCTTGTTGTGGTACTGGGCAACGCAAAAGTGGACGGCGACGTGGGAGGCGACATGGTCGTCGTTCACGGTGACGCCGAGGTAAACAGCAGAATCGCAGGAGACTGCGTCGTAGTTCTGGGCAACCTCAAGCTCGGCCCCAAAGCACAAATCGGCGGTGAAACAACAATTGTGCTGGGACATCTCGATCGCGACCCGGAAGCCAGACTCGCGTCGGCCCCAAAAGAGTTCGCTTTCGAAAAGTGGACGGCAAAACTCAATCCCGTATGGAAATGGGTCAAGAGCGGTCTGCTGCTGATGCGACCGCTTCCGCCAACATCGGGCTTTGCATGGTTCTTCGTGGGATTGTTCTTCCTGATCTATCTCATCATCGCCGTGTTGATGCCCCGTTCGATGACTCAGTGTGTCACGGTGTTGGACGAGAATTCACTGGCAGCTTTTGGGGTGGGTTTGGTCGCGCTGGTTCTCTTTGGCCCCCTGGTGCTGTTGCTTGTTGCGTCCGGCATTGGACTGTTGGTCGTGCCGTTTTTGAATTTCGCGTTGCTGGCTGCTGTTTTGGTTGGCAAGGCCGCCAGTTTCCAATTCATCGGCGCACAACTGGCGAAACGCTTTGGCATGGCACTGGCACCTGAATCCATCGCGCACTTCCTTGTCGGAGTCCTTCTTGTCACCGTGCTGTACATGGTTCCGATTCTTGGTTGTGTTGTGTGGGGTGTATTGTTCTGTCTCGGCCTTGGAGTGGCGCTCATGGCCGTATTCCGGGCTTTTCGAGTGAACGGTCGCAACGGCAGCAGGCCGGCAAGCGCAATGCCGACAGGTGTCATCAGTTCCGCTGCGCTACCAACAACTGGCGGCGAAGGCACAAGCTCTGCGGCTGCTCTCGATACAACTGGTCGGGAAAACACAGCGCTGAGTGCGGGTTTGCGCAGTGTACCGCCGATCGATTATGCATCATTGCCACGCGTCGGGTTTTGGCTCAGATTTGCGGCCACACTTCTCGACCTTGTTTTGTTGGGATGGTTGCTTGGACACTTGAACGGGTTCGGTGTCATATTCTGGATTGCTTACCACGTTGGAATGTGGACGTGGAAAGGAACCACAATAGGGGGCGTCGTCTGCAGAATACGGGTGGTCCGTGAGGACGGTCGCGATCTGGATTTCAGCCTTGCGCTGGTGCGGGCTCTTGCGGCGGTGTTTTCATTGCTCGCTTTTGGTATTGGGTTTTTCTGGGCGGGCTGGACCCGAGAACGCCAATCATGGCACGACAAGATCGCAGGCACTATCATTGTGAAAGTGCCACGAGAAGTGCCGATGATTTGATCGAAGCCAGGTTGTTACCGAGGCCCACAAAACACCCGTCCGCACATTTTCCAGCGCGACGCAGCCGCAACCAAACAATCGCGGCGAGACAAAGACGTCCATCAACAGTTCGCCATCACAAGTTCGGTGCTTTGCCCGGGCCCGCTTTCGAACAGACGGGCTTCAGGAAGTCTTGGCGAAAAAGGTTCGCATATCTGTGGCCGGTAAACGGGTGAAATCTTCGGGTTATAACGCCGACAACAGTCGATCATTTCAGCGCAGGGTCCGGGATGAAGATTTTTTGGCCGACGCGCAGCGACTTCGGTTTCACGTTCGGGTTTGCCTTCTGAACCATATCAAGTGTCACGTTCACGCCATTCTGCCGATAAGCCTCCACAATTGCGCTCAGTGTGTCCCCTTCCTTGACGACATATTCGTAGCCCTTTTGGGGAATTGGGGGCTGCGATGGCCCTGGCTCCTTCTTTGTTTCTTCCTTTCTTGTTTCCTCTTTTCGCGGCTTCGGTTCTGGAATCGGCGCCTGTGCGAGCTTGCGCAGTTCCTCGAGAATGATCCGTTTGTCATCTTCGCGCTTCTGATCGATTTCCCGGATTTTATCCGCGAGCTTGCGGAGGTCGTCGGGACGCACGCTCTGACCGGCGATTCGAGATTGCTCCTCACGCAGCGCTGCAAGCTCGGCTGATAAATCGTTGATGCGTCGTTGGAGGGTGGCTTGGATGCCGAGGATATCGTCGATCTTGGCAGTAATCGACCTGAACCGTGCTTCGTACTCCTCGCGAATTGCTTCTGCGGACGCGTCCTGCGGCTTAGCGTCCAACGTCAGCCATGTGCATGCGGCTGCCAGAGCCGCGCCGAAAACGATGCGTGACACCAGTGGTGTTTGCATGTCAGCAACATATGAACACGCGACCTCATCTGCAAGCGAAGTAATTCCTTCTGTCCTGATTTCGATTTGCTTCAGGCCACTGCGTATTCCAGACGATCCTGTAATCTCCGGCGATAAAATCGCCGGTACATCCTCGCACCCCTGCGCGCAATCTTTGTCGGCTCCATCATTAGGTTGACATTTTCAGAGCCTGTCCCACCCTTCTGTTGTGGCAAACACGTTTGGCATCCTGTTCCGCGTCACAACATGGGGCGAATCACACGGCGAAGCCATAGGCGCCGTTGTCGATGGCTGCCCACCGCGCATTCCACTCACCGAAGCCGACATCCAGACGCAGCTCGACCGACGCCGCCCGGGCCAGTCCGATATTGTAAGCCCAAGAACCGAAACCGACCGTGTCCGTATCCTCTCGGGCACATTCGAGGGCCGTACTCTGGGCACGCCAATCTGTCTCCTCGTCGAAAACAAAGACTATCGGTCCTCCGATTATTCGGACATGGCGACGAAATTCCGCCCGTCACATGCAGATTACACGTATCAGGCAAAATACGGCATTCGAGATTGGCGCGGAGGCGGACGTACAAGCGCGCGCGAAACAGTCGCCCGCGTTGCCGCTGGCGCAATCGCCAGAAAAGTGCTCCATGAGCTTTATCAGGTCGAAATAGTGTCTTACGTCGCGCGGGTACATAACATCAAAGCAGACGTAAACCCGGAAACGGTCACGACCGACCTCATCGAATCCAATCCCATCCGGTGCCCCGACCCTGCAGCAGCTCGTGAAATGATCCGGCATATCGAGCAAATCCGCGATCAGGGCGATACAGTCGGTGGAATAATCGAGACCTCAGTTCGCGGCGTTCCGCCCGGGTGGGGTGAGCCCGTATTCGACAGACTCGAAGCCGACCTTGCAAAAGCCATGCTCAGTCTGCCTGCCACAAAAGGATTCGAAGTGGGATCGGGATTCAGCAGTGTTGAAATGACCGGCACACAGCATAACGACCCGTTTTGCCTGAAACAGGGTCGCGTGGGCACCAGAACCAACCGATCAGGCGGCATTCAGGGCGGAATCAGCAACGGCGAACCAATCGTCTTCCGCGTCGCCTTCAAGCCGGTCGCTACAGTCAAAACCGAACAGGAAACGGTCGATGTTTACGGTCAGCCCACGCACCTCAAAGCCAAAGGCAGGCACGACCCGTGCGTTCTGCCGCGCGCAGTCCCAATCGTCGAAGCAATGACCGCGCTTGTTCTGGTCGATCACGCTCTGAGGCACCGGGCTCAGTGCGGCTGACGATTGGCACCGAAATTTCACCGAACAAGAGTGACGCAATGCCGCCCGACCGACTACCGCCCGGCATACCAACGCAGTACGATGTCCCCAGCAAACAGCCAAACAACCGCCGCTAAAGCTATGTACGGTCCGTATGGAATGCGACTCGACCATTCGCGTCGCCGCAGTGCGATAAGTACAAGCCCAACCAACGATCCCAGCATCGCACTCCCCAGCAGCGTAAACAGCACGCCGCGCCAACCAACAAACGCCCCAACCATTGCCATGAACTTCACATCCCCCATGCCCATCGCTTCACGCGGAACCGCCACCCGCCCGGTAACAACTTCCAGACACGGAACCGACTCCACTTCAAATTGGTCACCGCCAATTTCCAGCTTCTCTTGAGTCAACCGCACAGGCACGTCTCGATAACACCTGTCCGGCAACTCAACCAGCTCCGCATGCAACTCAATCGCGTCCTGTTTCCGATAGAACATCTCCCCATATGGCAACCTTTGGTTTGGCAAAACCAGCTCGGTCTCCAAAAACACCACTCGGCTCCCCGCTGGTAAATCAAACCGCTGCCGTCCAAACAGCAGTTTCCCGATCCTCAAGAAGGCGTAGATTATCCCCGCCCCAAGCCCGGCACCAACCGCACATCTTTTCAACCCAAGCGCGGACGAGCTTGCATCCTGCAATTCCGGCACAAGAAACGAGCTTATGACTCCTACCGCCAACCCGCCCAATGTTATCACGTCGGGAATTATAAAATGCTCCACATCAATGAACGTCGCCGCCACCAACAAACCCACAAACACGCAATAGACCAGCGCCACAGAAACCCAAATCATCCCATACTTCAGCCAGCAACCCGCAAACAACAAGCCCGTCAGCAACTCGACCACAAAATACCTGCTCGATATCCTTGCACCGCAAAACCTGCACCGACCCCGCAATTGAACCCAACTGACCAATGGAATGTTCAAATACCACGGAATTTCATGATTGCACGACGGACAATGCGACCCCGGCCAAACCACGCTCTCTGCCCTTGGCAGCCTGTGGATGCACACGTTGAGAAAGCTCCCAACAGCGCATCCAACCATGAACATCACCACAGACCAAAAATGAAATGGTAATCCCCAAAAAGCTCTTCCATGTGCAACAGTTGCTGCACCTGACCACGCCAACCAAAAATCCCCAATGCTGCCGCTCATTTCCCGTACACTTCAATTTCAAGCGCACGTCTCATCTGGTCGATCGGCGCCCGCAAACCACTCCACAGTTCAAGCGCAGATATCCCCTGATACAACAACATCCCAAGCCCGTTCGTGCAACGGCACCCGGCAGCCTTGCCAACACGCACAAACAATGTCTCAGCAGGCCGATACACCATGTCAAAAACCGATTTCGCTCTCTTCATGTCAAAAGCCTTTGGGTCAAAAGGCAGTGGATCATCCCGCCCCAACCCAAGTGACGTCGCATTGATAATCACGTCCACCGGACAGGATGGATACCCGATTTCCACCTTCACCCCGGCCAATCTTTGACGGATTTCCCACGCCAAAGCTTCAGCCTTTGACACCGTCCTGTTTACCAGCCAAAGCTCCCTCACACCCTCCGCCGCCAATTGCAGCGCGGCAGTCCGCCCAGCACCGCCAGCGCCCAACACCACTGCCACCGCTCCACGCAGTTCTACTCCCAAATCACTCCTGATCACTCTGCTGATGGCTTCGGCGTCCGTGTTGAATCCAACCGAACGAAGTTCCAATCCCCGCACTTCATCAAACTGACCCAGCGGCTTCCAACAGCCGCTTTCATCCCGCGCCTCGAACCGAACCGTGTTGACAGCTCCCAACACCCGTGCAGTCTCATCAAGCTCATCCATCATCTCAACCGCCGCCACCTTGTGCGGAACAGTCAGATTCAACCCGATGAATTTCATCGCTTTGGCACCTGCAATCGCAGCCGACAGCCCCTCTGGCTCGACGTCAAAAGCCAAATACCGCCACGGCAAACCAAGCGCGCAAAACCCGGCATTCTGCATCGCTGGCGACGCCGAATGCTTCACCGGATGCCCAAATACCGCGCAATACCGCGTGTTTGCAGTAATAATCTCAGAATCAGCCATACACCCGCAAACCGAACCGGCCCCACCACCACGCCCCCCCCCGAGCCGATCACACCTCGGTCCCGATGCAGCCGGAATCCAGCCCGAGCAGTGCCGGTGGTGGGACTCGAACCCACACGGCCAGTGATTGGCCAAGGGATTTTAAGTCCCTTGCGTCTGCCATTCCGCCACACCGGCAAACCGTGGAAACCCATCAGTCGCGCTGCCACCCATCGCCTCGTTTGTGGTGTCACGCGGCTTTGACACCCGCAGACCTCCCCATGCTCAAACCCAATCCACAAAAACCGGCCCCAACCCAACTCGCCATCGCCGACACTCCTACCAAAAAGCCTTGCTTCAACGCAAGCGTCCAATCCACGCCGCACCGTCTCGGGAAATCGGTCTGGCGTTCTCGAGATTTCTCGGGAGCGCTGGCGACCGGCGATCGAAAATGCAAAATTTTTGTGGAACTTTTGTTTTTATTTGCTACATTCTTCGGCTCCCGTGGTTATCTTGCACACGGCTGTGACGCGGGACTAATGGTCATTAAAGAAACGCAGACAAACTTTGATCAGCGCCGTGACAAAGAAAAAACTGAAGCCAAAAGCAAAAGGAACAGTGTCCGCACCGGCTAAAAAACCGGTCGAGGCCAAGACTGATTCTGCCCGCACCACTCATGCGGTCAAGGCTGACACTGCCAAACCCAAGAACGCCGTTCTGGCAACGGCCGAAACAATTCTCGGTCGGCCTTCATCAGGGAAGGCAGGTGACGCGACTCCCAATATCAAGCCCCAGTGGGTGAAATACTATAAACGTCTTCTTGACCTGCGCGAACGCCTGCTCCAACAAATGCAGGGCCGTGCCAAAGAATCTGCCGAGGAAATCAACAGTTTCAGCCTCCACATGGCAGATGCAGGCACCGACAACTTCGACCGCGATTTTGCGCTCAGTTTGTTGTCATCTGACCAGGACGCACTCTACGAAATAGACGAGGCACTCAAGCGCATCGAAAAAGGTACTTACGGCATCTGTGAAATAACAGGGAAACCCATCCCAAAGGCGCGACTCGATGCCATCCCATGGGCCCGATTCACAGTCGAAGCCCAGACACAGCTTGAACGCGACGGAGCGCTGCGCCATAAACGCCTCGCAAACCTCGGCACAGTCGATTCCGTCAGCACAATCGAGGTAGAGGAAGAAATCGAAGAGGAAGAAAAACCAGCCAAAGATAAGGAGTAGTCACATGCCACGCGAGATGGTCATTCTCGAATGTACCGAAGCCAGAAAAGAGGGTAAACCACCCTCCCGTTACATCACTTCTCGTAACAAGAAAACTCAGACCGAAAAGGTCGAACTGATGAAATACAACCGGTTTCTCCGCCGGCACACGCTTCACAGAGAAGTCAAGTGATCAGTTGATCCACGTAGGTTGTTATGCCAAGAAAAACACATCCGGATCGTCCAACCAGAACATCCTATTCCGGTGAAATCCGCACGCCCCGGCCCAAGCCGAAAATCGATTTCACCGTTGACATGCTCGATTTCAAAAACACCGCCCTGCTCTCCCAATTCGTCACCGAAGCCGGGCGAATCCTGCCCCGAAAATACACCGGCCTGCCCGCGCACTATCAGCGGCGCCTTACAAGAGCCATAAAACGCGCACGGCAGGCTTTGCTGATGAAATAGCCAGACCCGCCGCCAACCCGCATTGGCAGCGGATATCGCACAACGCGCACCGCATGGCTCCCAACCGGCATAATCAAACGCTGGTTGAGGACGTCTTATTCCTTTTCCCCGAACCGGGCATTCCCGACCTCCGAAGCGGTCGCCTTCAGAATCACGAGAAATACGCGGTCATCAGGAAACCCACGCCCCACCGAGCCTCGAGGGAAATACTCTGCGGCGTACCATCCCCCCCGAGGCCCACTTCTGCGGTCAAATCATCGAGCCCAAGATTCTTGATCCAAAATGCACAAAAACCTCGCCAAACACAGCGGCAGCAGGGTACAGATACGGCATCGAAAGGATTCGCAAGGCAATCTCACGCGCAATACAGGAGACAACCCATGAACAACCACATCCAATTGGAACAGTGGCTTTGTTCCTTGAAACTGCACGGCCCATCCCCGGAGCTTAAACACCGCTTATTCGATCATGCAGCTCCCCAGCCCCAAGCCTTGCCGAAAAAGGCTGCAACGCAATCTCAGCTTGCTTCGTGGATGGCCGCCGCAGCCGCGTGCGCACTCATCGTCACAGGATTGTCACGTCCAACAACCTCAGAGGTCCTTTTCTGGAGTCCTGCAGGGCACACGCTCTCTTTGGCTACCGCCGCTTTCAACAACCAGTTCTGTACAGCGTACCACCCCGGCAGCCACAGTCTCAGGAACCCGTCGCTGCCAGCAAAATTGAAGTGGACAAATAGCGAAAGCCTGCCATCAACTAAGTCCTTTGGTGTGCACAGCAAAACAATTATCTCGCGCCAATAGCAAATGAGCACGGCAAAATCAACTGTTGCACCTGCGCGGCGTTCCGATCCGCCCGCTCCATCCGTAGCCACAACCGCCCTGTTCCGCGGCGTCGATTGGGCGGCGCTCTTGATCTCGACAGTTGTCACGCTCGCAGCGTACCTTTACACACTCGCGCCCGACCTCACCCTCGAAGACTGCGGCGAGCTGGCTGTTGCCTCCTACTACGCAGGCGTGCCCCATGCACCCGGATATCCCGTCTGGACGATTTATTCATGGCTGTTCACTGTCCTGTTGCCATTTTCAAACATCGCGTGGCGCGTCGCAGTTTCTTCAGCCGTCGCCGCCGCGTTGTCAAACGGCATCCTCGCTCTCATCGTGTCACGCGGCAGCAGCATGATCCTCGATGGTATCGAGCAACTCAAAGGCCTCGAACCACGCCGCGAAAAGCAATTGTGTCTTGTCTCGGGCGTCGTTGCAGCAATGTTGATCGGGTTCAACGGGTTCATGTGGAGCCAGGCCGTCATCGTCGAGGTTTACACTTTGAGCGTTCTGTCTCTGATGGGTGTGTTGGTCTGCCTTCTCCACTGGATCTATTTCCCTGAAAAACGCCGGTATCTCTACATAGCCGGGTTTCTGTTCGGCATCTGTTTCAACAATCATCAAACCTTGATCGTTGCCGCCATCGGCCTCGAAGTCGCAATCGCATTCGCAAAACCCGAATTGGGCAGAGACGCCTTCCTTGTCAATACCGTCCTCTATCTCACGGCGCTTGTCATGAAATCCTCGGGGATACTGACAACTTTCGATCAGAACATGCCGCTTTTCGTGATCTTCAACATGGTCGGCCTCGGTTCCCTTGCAGCCCTTGTTTATCTCATCTACAAGACCGGCGGTCTGCTCTCAGAATGGAAGACTGTCCTGATCACGATGGTTGCGTGGCTCGCTGGCGTCTCGTTCTACCTCTACATGCCAATTGCATCAGCCACAAACCCGCCCATGAATTGGGCATACCCCCGCACGTTCGACGGGTTCATTCACGCGTTCACCAGAGGCCAGTACGAAAGAACCAACCCAACCAACATCCTCGGCGACCCGCTCCGGTTCATTCTCCAGCTCAAAATGTATTTCGAAGGCGCAATCGACGAGTTCCATTTCGCCTATCTGTTGCTGGCGCTGGTGCCGTTCTTCTTTCTGGCAAAAATGCAGAAACGCGAACGCGCATGGATCATCGGTAACGCCGCCATATACGCCTGTCTGGCTTTCCTCCTGCTCATCCTACTTAACCCCAACACCGACCGTCAAAGCCGCGACCTCACAAAGGTCTTCTTCACCGCCTCACACGTCACCATCGCCATGTTCGTCGGATACGGTCTTGCGCTGGTTGGCGCCGCGTTGATCCTCCATTACCAGGAATCACGCAATTTCGCACTATACGGGTCAGCGGTCGCCGCCGCAGTCGCCCTCTACGCCCTGGCGTCAAAAATCCAAAGCGTATATGGCGACCCCGCATCCAACCTTTCCGGATTCCGTCTCTTTTACCACGGACTAACCACCGCCATCAAACAAGCCCACTTTTTCACCCCGCCAATCTATTCCATTTACGCCACAATGTTCGTCCTCGCTTGGGCACTCCTCGCTCTCCTGGCAATCCTTCTGCTCAGACGACGTTTGCCACCGATTCTCATCCTTGCAGCTTACGCTGTCATACCAATCTCCCACCTCGGAGCTCACTGGGCGGAAAATGAACAACGCAACCACCGGTTCGGCTTCTGGTTCGGGCACGACATGTTCACACCTCCGTTCGGCATCTACCCGGAAATGACTTACAACGCCATATTGTTCGGTGGCACTGACCCGGGCCGTTTCTGCCCCACCTACATGATCTTTTGCGAGAGTTTCATCAAGCCATCCCAACGGTTCGACCCGGCCTTCGACAGGCGCGACGTCTATATAATCACCCAAAACGCCCTCGCTGATGCCACGTACCTCAATTACATCCGCGCTCACTACAACCGAAGCGCCCAAATCGATCCCCCGTTCTTCCGCGACTTCATCCTCTTCCTCCAAAACATCGCCATGGGCAAAAAAGAAGCTGAAAACCGCGCCAATGGCAGACTCTACCGAATGAATTCTCTCGCAAAAACCATCGGCAGCCTCACCAACGTCGTCGCCCCGCTCGACAACCTCATCATGAGCTTCGGAAAACAAGTCGAAGATAGACGTCGCCGACAGGGCGTTTACCCGCCAAAAGAAATCGCCACACCCACACCCGAAGATTCACAGCAGTGCTTCGGAGAGTACATTGCCGATGCCCAACGCCGGCTCCTCCACGATACCCAGTTCCCAAATGAACCAAAACAAATCCGCCCCGGTGAAATCGTCAATTTCACCCCTGACGGGCGCGTCCAGGTCGCCGGCCAGGTAGCCGTCATGGCAATCAACGGACTCCTCACCAAGGTCATCTTCGACAAAAACCCAACCAACGAATTCTTCGTCGAGGAAAGTTTCCCGCTTGATTGGATGTATCCGTACCTCACACCGTACGGCATCATAATGAAAATCAACCGCAACCCCGTCCCCGAAATCACAGAGGAAATGGTCAGAAAAGATCATGAGTTCTGGACCAAATACTCCGAGCGGCTCTGCGGCAACTGGATAACCTACGACACACCAATCAAAGACATCTGCGCTTTCGCAGACAAGGTCTATCGCAAAGGCGATCTCACCGGTTACACAGGCGATCCCAAGTTCGTCCGCGATAACGACGCCCAAAAAGCCTTCTCCAAACTCCGCAACTCGATCGCCGGCCTCTATGCATGGCGAATCAATGCCGCCAAAACCCAGGAGGAACGAAACCGCCTCATCCGCGAAGCCGATTTTGCATTCAAACAGGCATTCGCATTCTGCCCTTACAGCCCCGAAACCGTCACCAGATACGCCACTCTACTTGTCACAATAGGCCGCACAGAAGATGCATTGTTGATCGCCCAAACCTCCCAACGCCTCGACGAGGAAAGCCCCATAGCCCAAAGCATCATCGACCAAATCCGCGCAATAAAGGATAATACAATCGCCCTCGCCCAGCTCAAATCACAGCTTGCCGACCTCGAACGCCAATACCGCACCAATACAAATAATATCCAGGCCGCTTTCAACCTCGTAAGCGCTCATCTCCAACTCCAGCAAACAAACCAGGCATTCCAAATCCTCGACGAGATCATGCTCCGGCCTTCTGCTGACCCCGGCACGCTCCTGTCCGTCGCCAATGCCTACGTCCAAATCGGCCAGTACGCACGCGCCGAACCCGCATTGCTCCGGCTCGCTGCCCTTGTCCCGGACAGCCCGGAAATCTGGTACGACCTCGCAGGCGCACAAACCGCCCTCGGAAAAACCAATGACGCCCTGCGTTCCCTCAGCATGGCTTTGGCCCTCAACCAACGACGCCTCGCGTCCGATCCAAAGGCTTCCAACCTCCAGATTCTTGCCGCTTCAGACCCGCGGTTCCTGCCCCTCCACCCGCTCCCAGAATTTCAAAACCTCGTCCGAGTCTCCCATAACCCCGTCCCGCCATAGACCCGCCGCGCAGTCACACCGCAGAGTAACGGAGTTTTGGAGTTTCCAGATTCCGAAACTCCCAACTTGTGCAGTCGCAGACTGGCGGCCCATCATTGGCAGTCACCGCCACTCCTACCCAACGCAATTTCTTCTTTCAGAACTCAGTAAAACCGCCCTCTCTCGGCGCATACATTCGCCCCCCAATACCCCCCCCATTGCTCAAATGAAATCTTAACCGCCACCACGATACCCCCGGCGTAATCAGACCAGCGGTACCGCGTCAGGCCGGACATCGTGCCCGTCACTCAATTCGCACCGCCGACCGGCAGTTCTGGCCGTTGTTGTTCCAACTGATTCCGGGGCTCCTCGGCTCTCGCCGGGGGTTCGTCCCTCTCCGCCTTTTGCGCGAGCCGCTGCACCGCTCCACAACTTGATCTCGACTGGAGCTCAGGCCAAGGCTACCACCTCAAGGAACTGGTACCAGGGCGACGCGGAACCCGAGGTCGCGGTACCTGAGGACCGGCGAGATGATGATGCGGAAGGCTGACCGACAGAACTGCCCGCCGCTGAGCCAACCGGCCCCGCGGGCCACGCGGCCGAGGCCCGAACTTGGCCCTGTCGGGTCAGTCACGCTCCCACCTGGCAGCAACCCTGCCCACCAGTCCGCACACCACTCCCAAACGTTCCCGTGCATGTCGTACAAGCCCCAAGCATTAGGTAGCTTCTGGCCAACCCGATGCGTCTGTAGCCCCGAGTTCCCACACCACCACATGTATCGGTCAGCAATCGAACAAGAACCACACTTGTCATCACACTCCAACGCATCCCCAAACGAAAACCGCGTCGTCGTCCCCGCCCGACACGCATACTCCCACTGCGCCTCTGTCGGCAACCGATACTCGTACCCAGCAGGCAGCCGCCCAGCCGCACGCTCCCGGACCGTCAGCCGACTGCAGTACTCCACCGCATCGTACCAAGTCACACACTCCACCGGTCGGTCAAGGTCGGTACCATAATCAGTGCCCGGTTTTGGCCAATCTCGAACACCGCTGAAATAGCTCGAGTTGGTTCCCATCACCGCCAGATATTCCCGCTGTGTCACCTCGTACTTCCCAAGCCAGAATCCCTTGCTGATCGTCACAATAGTCTGCGGTCCCTCATCACTCGACCGATTCCGCTCGCTCTCAGGGCTCCCCATCACAAAGCTCCCCGGTGGAATCCACACCATGCCCTCCGGACCAGCCGGTTCCCCCCGCACCCGGTAGAACATCGGCACTTTCAGCCGTATTGTCCCGTCATCACCGACCACCACCGAGTCCAATCCCGCCCAACTGTTCGTCCACGGACCGTTGACCGTAGGCGCCCACTCCACTGTCGCCATGCTGCCGGCCTTGAGTCCCGTGCACACCAGTTCCCCGTTCAAACTCAAAGACTCGATTACGGGATGCTGTGCATGAGCTTGAATGCCTATAAGGCCCATGAGCATCCCGATGACCACCGCCACACTCACTCTCCCCGTCAACTTCATGCTGCACCTTTCCTGGCCTTCACCTCGGATATTCACCACCCGGTAAACACAGTCCAATAACCGAGCGCAATCCCGGTCAGCAGAGGCTTTGTTATTCTCCCAAATGCTTACCACGCCGTCTTAACCACCACAATAATAATCAGCTCTAACGCGACATCCTGGCTTGCCGTGCAACCAACCGTGGGAACAGAGGGGCTGCGGCGCCCAGATATGGGGACAGACACGGAATTAGCACAAGGGGCGAAGGCCCGTTCTATACGAGCCAGCAACAACGCCCCAGGTAAAGTGCACCCTCCGAGTGACGATAAGGGCTGAACGCCAAACGCTTCGCGACCGACAGCGCGCCCCCCCAGGCGCGCCAGCGCCCCGCTGAGCTGACAGCCCGAAATGCCCACCCTCAAGCAAACTTCACCTTACAACCCTGGCCTTACCCTCCCAAATGCTCCAAATCTGTCCCTCGTCCAACGGCTGCGCGTAATCGGTAATCATCGTCACCGCAAGCGCACCGCTTGCCCACCCGAATTGAATCCACTTCTCCGGTTCCCAACCACGGAGAATCCCGTACAATAGCCCGCCCACAAAAGCGTCCCCGCCCCCTATTCGGTCCAGCACGGTGATGCTCCGCGGCTCGACAACATGCCATTCGCCACCAGCGCACATGATCGCACCCCACAAATGGTGGTTCGCATCCACAACCTCACGCAACGTGGTCGCAAACACCGATGCGTTCGGATAAACCTCGCGCGTGCGGACGATCATCTGTTTGAAATCCTCGATCTTGGACGCAAGTTTCTCGCCACCCGCTTCCGGGCCTTGAACGCCAAGACAAAGCTGAAAATCTTCTTCATTGCCAACCAACACATCAGCAATGCAGGCTATCTCCGAGAAAATCGCGCACAACTCTTTCTCACGCCCCTTCCAAAACGACGCGCGATAGTTCAAATCAAATGAAATCCTCGTTCCATGCTTCTTCGCCGCTCGTGCCAGCTCCAGACAGAACCGCCCTGTCTCGGGAGACAGCGCACCGATCAACCCGGACATGTGTAGCATCTGGACCCCTTCAGTCCCAAACATCCGATCCAGATCAAAATCTTTCACGTTCAATGTGCGCCCCACCTCGCCTGCACGATCGTTCCATACCCGCGGCCCCCGCGGTCCGTACCCCATGTCCGCAATGTTAAACTGGTGCCGATACCCCCACGGCCCGTTTTGTGAAACTTCAGGCCCTTCAAAGTCCATGCCACGACTCCGAAGGTTGTCCTTGATCAGCCGTGCGATCGGACTGCCCTTAACAAACGTCGTCAGTACCTTGACCGGCAAGCCAAGAAATGACGCTATGCTCGCCACATTCGTCTCGGCACTGGTGACATGCATGACAAACGTGCCGCCGCAATGCACAGGCTGCCCGGCAACCGGCGTGAGCCGCACACCCATGCTCGTCGGCACAACAAGCGCGTATTTGCAATTGTCCCGTAACGAAATCTTCATGGCCCTCACCTCTACCACAGCCCCGTTCCACCGCAATCAAATAAGCAATCCAACAGTTCGTCGTCCCGTATTTAGACGGACGTAGGCTGAAGCCTGCACTACGAGCCGCCGCGGTTCGTAGTACCGCCTTTAGGCGGCTTGAGGGCAGTCCGAAAACCCGCGCACGTCCGATACAGGCTGAAGCCTGCACTAGTGCGCCTGCGAAGGCGCCCACACAGCGGGGTGGAAGTCCCCGCCAGGCC
>Ga0315298_1003863_pt1 | contig 23117 bp, 22 predicted proteins | sample WHS_1_MG_FD_203077 | JGI IMG/M metagenome (GOLD analysis project Ga0315298, IMG submission 203077) | Extremophilic microbial mat communities from Washburn Hot Springs, YNP, Wyoming, USA - WHS_1_MG | ecosystem: Environmental > Aquatic > Thermal springs > Hot (42-90C) | place: USA: Wyoming...
TATCGAAATTAAGATTTCCACAATTTCACATAATTTGTAAAGAAAGAAAAAGTAGCAAAAAGAAAGAAAACTACGACTACTAATTTTTTTCCTCTTAGATCACATACTGTGATCATTATACCAGGGGAATATTGGGGTAATATGGAGATGCTAAAAGAAAATTTTCCGGAGGTAAAGAAAATTTTGGTGCGTTCCCCAAACTGGGTTGGTGATGCGGTCATGTCTTTGCCTGCCTTAATGAGTATCAAATCAGCCCTTCCGGCCTCGGAAATTTCCGTGTTAGCTAAGCCATGGGTAGCTGATATATTTAGAGGATGCTCTCTGGCATCTAAGATAATTCTTTATGAAAGTCCTGGGATGCACCAAGGGCTTTCCGGCAAAATGCGCCTCGCCAAAAAATTGAAAGAGGAAAAATTTGACTTAGCCATTCTTTTCCCAAATTCTTTCGAATCAGCCCTCATTATCTATTTGGCGCGGATACCTAAAAGAGCAGGTTATAATACTGATGGGCGCGGTCTTCTTTTAACACACCCGGTGCCAGCCGTAGAGAAGAAAAAAGGGCATCAAATTGATTATTATTTAAAATTAGTAAACTATCTTGGCTTTCCCATATCCACCCGCGCGCCCTTGCTAAAAATTGAGAAGGAGCAAGTTGCTCGGATGCGCCAGAAACTTGGCTCATTAGGAATTAAAGATAACGAGCCTTTGGTGGGCTTAACTCCTGGTTCCTCTTATGGTCCAGCCAAACAATGGCCGACCGCAAAATTCGCTAAACTTTCTGAATTGGTGAATAAAAAATTAGGAGCCCGGATAATTGTCTTGGGCAGTCAAAATGATCAGGATATTGCTCAAAGAATTTTACCTCCGGGGCGCAATTTAGGTTATGATTTTACTGGCCGAACAAGTTTGGCTGAAGCTATGGCTTTAATAAGCCAGTGCCGCCTTATAATTACCAACGATTCCGGTTTAATGCATGTGGCGGCGGCACTTCAAGTTCCCGTTGTGGCCATATTTGGTTCCACTGATCCAGAACATACCGGACCAATGGGCGAACATTGTCGCGTGCTTAAAAAAGTTTTACCATGTAGTCCCTGTTTTAAGAAAAATTGCCCCAAAAATAGGGAATGCCTGGAGGCAATTTCCGTGGAAGAAGTCTACGCGGAAGTAAAAAATTTGTGGAATTTATCAGCGAAAAAAAGCCCAGATTAATTTTGATATAATAAGGTATGCCCTAAAAATCCCAGAGAAGACAGAGATGAAAGGGAATAGTTTTTTCTTAACACTTAGCTCTGAAAACTTAACACTTAACACTGAACACTGAACGCTTAACACTTTTTAAATAATTTGATACAGAGGGTGCAGAAAAAGAAGAGATAAATTATTTGCCAGAACGATTATAGATAATGTTAATCCAATATTCCATATTCCCAATTTTCCATTATTCCATCATTCCAGCATTCCATATTTTAAGACTCGACCACCGGGGGAAGGTGAGGAGGCTAAAGATATAAATGAGCAAACATCGAGCAGTTTTTTTAGACCGTGACGGGACCATATGCGAAGAAGTTGGTTATTTGAATTCCGTGCACCAAATGCGACTTATTCCCCGTTCTGCAGAAGCTATTCGGCGATTAAACGAGCATGGCTTTAAAGTGGTTGTAATTACCAACCAGTCGGGAGTGGCTAGAGGTCTAATACTCGAACAAAATTTAAATGATATCCACACGGAGATGATCAGGCAGCTAAGAGAAGAAGGAGCCTCCTTAGACGGTATCTATTACTGTCCCCATCATCCTACGGAAGGGAATCCGCCTTATCTGCAGGAATGCACTTGTCGCAAGCCGGCCACGGGCCTCTTAGAAAAAGCAGCTGCGGATCTGAATTTAAACCTTTCTTCATCCTATATGGTAGGCGATCATTTCTCAGACATAGAATGCGGAAGGAGAGTAGGTGCCAAAACTGTTTTGCTTTTAACTGGTCATGGCCGGCAGGCTTTGGAACGGCAAAGCGAGTGGCCATCTCAACCAGATTACCTTGCTGCTGATCTTTACGAGGCTGTAAATTGGATATTGCAACAGGAGTATAAAACAATTGCCTGAAAATCCACGGCCCCAGACAATTTTAATTGTAAAGCTGAGTGCTATAGGAGATGTTGTCCAAACTTTACCTATGGCGGAGGCTTTGCGAAGACAATTCCCTGAAGCCCAGATAGATTGGTTAGTTGAAGAAGAGGCCAGTGATCTTCTTTTGGGCCACCCGTCCTTAAACCGAGTCTTAGTAAGTCGACGCAAACAATGGCTAAAGCAATTGCGGCAGAAAGGTCAAAGGCGATTAGCGCTGCAAGAGATCATAAAATTCCTGCGGCTCTTGCGCAGCATCAAATACGACTGGGTCATTGATAATCACGGTCTCTTTAAAAGCGGGCTGATGGTCTTCCTAAGCAAGGGAAGGAGGAAAATAGGCTTCCAACCATCGGCGGGTATTGCCGACGAGGGCAATTATTTATTCACTAAGGAGAGATATACACCTCTTTCTATTGAGAAACATGCTTTGGAAAGATATTTAGACCTGGTCCATCAATTGGGGGTAAATGTTAATAAACCGGTTTTTAAATTCCCCGTTTCTGAGGGAATCCGGGAGGGAGTTAAAAGTAAACTTTCCCAGAGAGGGTTGTCTTTAGGCAATTTGGTAGTCATTCATCCTTTAGCTAAATGGCCTACTAAACAATGGCCCAAAGAAAAATTTGCCCGCTTGGCCGATAATTTGATAAATCTTGGGCTAACGGTGGTTTTCACGGGTAGTCCAGAAGATCATCAGGAAATAAAAGGGATCTGCAGGCTAATGGAACATAATGCCCAAAATTTAAACCTGGCTGGCCAAACAGGGCTGAGAGAGTTGGCTGCGCTCTTCTCCTTGGCCAATTTAGTTATTACCACGGACACTGGTCCAATGCATTTAGCCGCGGCTGTTCAGGCGCCCCTTATCGTTCTTTTTGGGCCAACAGCTCCTTGGCGGACTGGACCATATGGGAACGGTCATGTAATCTTGAGAAAAAATCTGCCCTGCAGTCCATGTTTTCAAAGAACTTGCTCCGCTGTAAGATGTATGGAAGGGATTAGCGTGGAAGAAGTTTTCGCCGCAGCCATAAAGAAAATGAAGACGCCGAACTTTAATAAATAAAATAATTCTCTTCCGTTTCTGCCCTCTACTCATTTAGACTGTGTGGCCATGGCGAGAAAGGGCTAGAGGCAGGCCAGAGGCAGGCCGGAGGTAAGCCGGAGGCAGGCCGGAGGCAGGCATGCATGAAGAAGCATCGGCTTTTAATTATGATCCAGGGCCATTGGGGAGAGGGGGAGAAGGAGGGAAAAGAGAGGAGAAAATAAAATGGCTTTAAGCAAGGAATTATTAGAGATTTTGGCTTGTCCTAAATGTGTACGCGAACCAGGATGCACGGGGGAATTAGAATATCGAGAGGCGGAGAATCAATTAATTTGCCATCACTGCCGGCTGATCTATCGCATCGAAGATGATATTCCTATAATGCTCATTGACGAAGCCCTCCCCTTGAAAGAAACATAATTTGTCACCGCCGAGAGCCGAGGGTGCAGAGATATAAAAAATTATAAATATTGTTAAATAGCAAAAGACATGACAGGAATCCCAGATTATTATTTACAATTAAAAATCTCTCCGCTGAAAATAAAAAAATCCTCTGCGAGCTCCGCGATCTCCGCGGTGAGAAAAAATGAAGTAAATTAGCTAAAATAAGCTCTGCATTCTCAGCGTACTCTTGCGGTAAAAAAATGAAAAAAATTTCGGTAGCAATCATAACTAAAGATGAAGAAAAAAACATTGGTGCTTGCTTGGAAAGCGTCAAGTGGGCAGATGAAATTATAGTAGTTGATGCCGGAAGCCGGGATAAAACTCTGCAAATATGTGCCGAATATGGGGCAAAAGTTTTTGTCGAGGCATGGCAAGGGTATGGCCGGCAAAAAAATAAAGCTATAGAAAAGGCTAAAAACGAATGGGTGTTGAATTTGGACGCTGATGAGAGGGTCACCCCAGAATTGGCCGCAGAGATTGCGGAAGTCTTGGATGGGGTATCGGAGCTGAATGGCTTCTATATTCCGCGGAAAAATTTTTTTGGTTCGCGCTGGATTCGTCACGGAGGATGGTATCCCGATTATAATCTGCGCCTTTTCCGCCAAAGCAAAGGTCGTTTTCAAGAAAGACAAGTTCATGAAAAAGTGATTTTAGAGGGAAAAGTGGGGTACTTAAAAAATCCTTTAGAACATCGGACCTACAATTCCATCAAGGAATTTCTTCAGCGCCAAGACCTTTACTCCGACCTAGCCGCCCAAGAAATGTTCAAGGAAGGCAAGCAGTATCGTTTTTATGATATTTTATTCCGGCCTTTTTGGACTTTTTTTCAGATGTATGTCCTCCGCGCTGGATTCTTAGACGGGTATTATGGTTTTCTTTTAGCCCGACTATATTCCTATTATACTTTCGCCAAATACAGCAAATTAAAAGAGCTGATGCGTGAAGATGCTTTCCCATTTGCAGGATAAAAACATCCAGCGGATCTTGTTAATCCGCTTGCGAAAGATAGGTGATGTTTTGCTCATGGTTCCGGCCATTAGAGCCTTCCGCCAGAAATTTCCCAAGGCGTATTTAGCCGCCTTGGTCAACGCGGGTACGGAATCGATGTTATCCGGGAATCCTTTTTTAGATGAGATTCTTATATTTGATCCATTATGGAAGAAATTACCCTTTAAGCAAAGAATAAAAAAGGAATGGGAATTTATCTGGAGAGTCCGCCAGCGTCGATTCGACTTAGCTATTAATTTTACGGAAGGCGACCGGGGAGCATTTTTTTGTTTAGCCAGCGGCGCTCCTTTTAAAGTTGGGGTGTTGAGGAAAGATACTTCTTTTTGGTGGAAAAAAATTATTTTCCACCAACTTATTGATTTGAATAAAGTTAAAGGTCATGTAATCGAACAGCTTTTGGAAATTCCGCGGAGTTTAGGCATAGAGATCCAGGATAAAAAGTTAGAAATCTTTTATGATTTGGAAGATGAAGCGAAAATAAATCAAATTTTGGAAGCTGCCGGAATACAAAAGCATGATATTTTAGTTCATATTCACCCCACTTCCCATTGGCTTTTTAAGTGCTGGCGAGATGAAGGTATGGCAGAAGTAATCGATGCTTTGCAAAAAAGGAATGGACTGCGAGTGGTTTTAACCAGTGGTCCAGAACAAAGAGAGTTGCAGAAGGTTAACAATATTATAAATTTATGTCGCAGCCGGCCTATTAATCTGGCCGGCCAATTGACTTTGAAACAGCTGGCGGCTTTGAGTCAGCGGTGCCAGTTATTTATCGGGGTTGATACTGCGCCAATGCACATTGCCGCTGCGGTAGGCACTCCTGTTGTAGCTCTTTTTGGCCCCTCGGGTGAGAATAGTTGGGGACCATGGGGAGAGGGCCATATAGTAATAAAAAAAGATATGCCTTGCCGTCCATGCGGTAAAGATGGATGTGGAGGAAGCAAAAAGAGCCGATGTCTGGAAGAGATTACCGCCGCAGAGGTTTTAGAGGCGGCCTGGTCCATACTGGAAAGATAAGTTTAGAGCCGTAATTTTTATTTCTAAGAATTTTTAATTGACCGTGGCTCACTATGAAAATTGCTTTAATTCGCAAAAATTATACTCCTTATGGAGGGGCAGAGAAATACCTCTCCCGCCTGATTGGAGAGCTTTGCCGGCAGGGCCATGAAGTGCATATATTGGCCCAAAAATGGGAAAAACCACCCAACCTTGGTTCTCAATTTTATTTTCATCAAATAAAAGGATTTTCGGTTTTATCCTTTCTGGAGTCTTTAACTTTTGCCAGGGCCGCTTGCCGATTCCTTCAGCAAGAAGATTTTGATGTTATTCATAGTTTTGAGCGCACTTTTTTTCAAGATTTGTACCGGGCCGGAGACGGTTGTCACCGAGAATGGTTAAAACAGCGGAAAAAAATAGCCCCTTGGTTAAAAAGAGTTACTTATTCTTTTAATCCAAACCATTTAGTTATTCTCTATTTAGAAAAGCGGCTTCTTAATTCTCCTTATTTAAAATATGTAATTGCCAATTCTCAGCGAGTCAAAAAAGAAATTATCCAACATTATGGATTGGCTGAAGGAAAGATTAGAGTAATTTATAATGGGGTAGACCTCCAGCAGTTTCATCCAATCCGTGTACAGCATAATCGCCAGATTCAGCGGGAGAAATGGGGCATAGAAGAGGATGATGTTGTATTTCTTTTTATTGGCTCAGGATTTGAACGTAAAGGATTACCGTTTCTTTTAAAGGCCCTTTCATTTCTGGATAAAAAAAACTTAAAATTATTAGTAGTGGGCAAAAATGGCCTCAAGAAATATAAGGAATATTCTCGAAAATTGGGCGTGGCTGAAAGAGTTCTTTTCGTTGGGCCGCAAAAGGAAGTAGATTATTTTTATGGAATCAGCGATTTTTTCGTGTTGCCTTCGATTTATGAGCCTTTCAGCAATGCCTGCGTTGAAGCCTTAGCTTCTGGTTTGCCAGTGATTACTTCTAAAATCAACGGAGCAGCGGAACTAATCAAAGCAGGAGAAAATGGCCTCCTGATCAATGACCCGACTAATATTTGGGAAATAAAGGATAGATTACAGGAAGCATGGAAAATCTGGGGAAGAGGCGGATACCGGGAAAGGATTAGAGATATTTCGCCGCTAACCACTATTGAATCTAATGTCCAAGAATTGATCAGTATTTATAAAGAAGTCTTAGATTATAAGAGAAAAAAAGTTGATTAGAAGATGTTAACCATATTGCATACAGAATCTTCCCTCGGCTGGGGGGGACAAGAAATTCGGATCCTGCAGGAATCTTTAGGTATGAAAGCGAGGGGTCATCGAGTGCTCATCGCCGCTTCGCCCAAGAGCCTCCTGCTTCCCAGAGCTGAAAAAGCCGGTCTGGAAATAATCCCCATAGAATTGGCGCCCCAATATCCTTGGGTCTTCTGGCAAATGGTCTCCATCTTAAACAAGAAAGAAATTGATATTTTAAATACCCATAGCTCATCTGATAGCTGGGTAAGCATTCTGGCCGCCCAAATTTCGGCAAGAAAGCCGCTAATTATGCGCACTCGGCACCTTTCCACACCAATTAGCAAGAATTTATGGAGCCGATTGATTTATGACGTTTTACCGGATGCCGTCATCACTACGGGCGAAGAGATTCGCCGCCAGATGATTATAGAAAACAATTTTGATGGGGATAAAATTTTTTCTATTCCCACTGGAGTCGATTTAGCGAAATTTGATCCGGAAAAAATTAAACCCTCTTTATTCCCTAAAGGTTGGACAGTGGGCATGGTGGGAGTTCTGCGGAGCTGGAAAGGCCACCAATACTTTTTAAGAGCTGTTCCCCTTATTTTAGAGGAGATTCCAGAAGCTCAGTTTTACATTGTCGGCGATGGCCCCCAATTGAACAATATTAAAAAAACCATCGAGGAATTAAAATTACAAGATAAGGTTTTTCTTTTGGGGCAGCGGGAAGATGTCCCCGAAATTCTGGCTTCCCTTGATATATTAGTCCATCCTTCTTACGGCCATGAGGGCGTTCCCCAAACAATTCTTCAGGCTCTGGCCATGAGAAAGCCTGTTGTCGCAACAAGAGTAGGGAGTATACCTGAAGTTATTATCGAAAGACGGACAGGCATTTTAATCCCTCCTCGAGATGCTGAGAAAATTGCCGAAGGTGTAATAGAAATTTATAAGAATTCCGAATTGCGGCAGACGCTGATGCGTAATAGCCGGGAATATATCAAAGAAAGATATTCTCATAAATTAATGCTCGATCGCCTGGAAGACTTGTATGGCGATTTACTTTCCGGTCGTTTAAAGAAACGAGAAAGACTTGTTCCTCAGCTCAAAAATCTTCTCATAAAAAAATGTATGCTCTTTGCTCCTAAAATCGGTTTAGGCCCTAAAAAATATTCTGCAGGTAGGCCTAATAGATTTTTAATCATTACCACCACTGGTATAGGAGATACTCTTTGGGCTACTCCGGCCATAAGAGCTTTAAAGGAAGCCCACCCGCAAAGTTTTATAGGGGTTTTAACTAATCGGTTAGGAGTAGAAGTATTACAAGGAAATCCACGGGTAGATAAATTTTTCATTTTTGACAAAGGGCTCAAAAGTATTATTTCCTGGCCTTGGCTTTTGATCTCTTTGCGCCAAAGCAATTTCCGTACGGCCTTCATTTTTCATTCTTCTGATCGCCTTATCTGGCCCATGTGTTATTTAGCGGGGCCCGAAGAACGTATTGGTATAAAAGGGGAAAATAAAGGATTGGATTTTTTGCTTACTAAGGCTGTTGGCCCTCCTTCTGGCTTACACGGTGCAGAAAAAAGAATGTATTTGCTCCAACAGTTGGATGCGCATTTTTCTAATTTCCATTATCCTTTGGAATTGTACCTAAGCGAAGCAGATCGAGAAGTAATTAATAATTATTTGCATGGCCAAGGAATAAATTTGCGGCAACCAATGATTGGCCTTCATCCTGGAGCCCAAAAGGCATTTAAATGTTGGCCTTGGGAAAGATTTGTAGAAGTTGGCCTTGCCCTGCAGCAAAAGTACCAAGCCCACATCTTCATTACCGGAAATGGAAAAGAGCAGGAAATAGCCCAAAAGATAGCTAATAAAATCCCCCAGGCAATTGCGGTGGCTGGCCGATTTTCTTTAAGAGAGACGGCGGCGCTAATTGAAAGGTTAGCTCTTTATATCACCAATGATACCGGCCCTATGCATATTTCCTTCGCTTTAGGCACGCCAACTATAGCGCTCTTCGCGGCCACTGATCCTGCGCAATGCGGTCCTTACTTGGATCATCGCCCTGTGGTTATCTACCGACCCAAAATTTGCGATCTTTGTTTGGGCAAAAAGTGTCTACGTCCGAAATGCCTGGAACAAATAACTTCAGCAGAAGTGATCGCGGCAGCAGAAATGCTGATGGCCCAGAAATCTTTATGAATATTCTGTTAAATTATAAACATCCTCCAGAAAGATTAAGCGAAGCTTTTGAAACTTTGGGTCATCGAGTTTTCTGGAATATTTGGGAGATGAAAAAAATTAAGGAATATAAAATTGATGCCATTTTATTTGAGACCAAGCTGATTTTAAAAAAGGAAATAAAATTTTTAATCCTTTCTTTATGGTCGCAGCGCCACAGAGTGGTTAGAATTAGTTGGTGCGTGGATTGGCCAAATGTGGGGGCGAGTGCTTGGAAAATGGAAGCCTTACAAAGACTCCCCCTTTTAGATATTTTTGCTTCGCATGATACTCATGGTCTGCAGAGCAAAAAGATGAAAATAGTTTACTTACCCAATGCCGCCTGGACAAGTAAATATAATTTAAGAGATCGCACCTTACAGGAAATGAGAGATCCAGCTTTTTATTATTGGGACGTTTCCTTCTTGGGTAACTTGGATCACTTGGCATATCCAGAGCATCGGCCCAGAGTTGAATTCTTGGAAAGTTTGGCCAAGATTTTAGAGCAAGAAAAGATCAATTATCGCTTTTGTGATAGTCGGTTTATGAGTTATGAAGAACAAGTAGAATTGATTCAGAGAAGTCGAATAAACCTAAATGTGGGCTGTGCTGCCGATGGGCAGGGAGAAAAAAGTCGGGGTTTGCCCGAAAGATGCTATGGTATTCCTGCTTGCGGAGGGTTTTTGCTATCCGAAGAAAGGTTGAACGCGGAAAAAGATTTTTCTATAGGAACTGAAATAGTCGTTTTTAAAGATCTAAAAGATTGTTTTGAAAAAATAAGATATTATCTTAATAATTTTGGCGAAGCCCGCAAAATAGCTGAAAACTCCTACTGGCGAGTTCATTCCCAACACACTTATTTACATCGGGCAGAAACTTTAATTAATCTAATCAAGAACCTTAATCTGAGATCATGAAAGAAATACGGTATTTGCTTTGGAATAATTTGGAGAAAGTTAAATTTTATTTTTTAATTTTACTGGCTGCTTCTTTGCCATTTTCGGAATCCTTAAAAGAAATATCTATTTTTCTTTCTGCGCTAATTTTATTGGCGCAATATCTGCGGCGAGAAATTCGATTAGAATTTGGTTTAATTCATTATGGTTATATTTTGCTTATTTTGGCTGCGCTAATTTCTACCATCCAGGCAGAAAACTTACGCCGAAGTTTAGATGGGTTAAACGATATCCTTTTTTTCACAGCTCCTTTTTTCGTAACTCAGAGTATCCAGCCAAAGGAGAAAAATTTTCGAATTATACTATGGATGCTCGGATTAGGCACAACTCTGGCGGCTTCAATTTATTTAGGAAAGTCCCTTTATTTAAACCGGCCATTAGAAATTCCTTCATTAGGAAACCAAAATTACACAGCGATGTTTTTGATAATCGTGAGTACTGGTTTGATTAGTTTTCTCCTATTTTCTAATCAGAAAAGCCAAATAGCAAATGTAATTTTAGCTTCCTTTATTTTTATCCTGATGTTTGCGGCTGTAAAGACTGTGATGCGTACCTCTTTTTTAGCCTTAGGGGTTTATTTGTTGATCCTTTTTGGGTATTTCAGGAATAATAGGTGGATCCGCTTTTTTTCCTTTACTTTATGCTCTTTTCTTTTATTAGCGTTTATTTTTGTTGAATCAATGCGCACAAAAATTTTTATAACTTCTTCTCTGTATGCCCGCTTAGAGCTTTGGAAACATGCTTTTCGATTGTTTCTCGAAAATCCAATTTGGGGCGTTGGTTTGAATCATTTTAGCTTTACTTTTCCGAAAAACTTCTTCGTCGATGCCGGAGTAAGTTATTTTGATGCCCACAGTCTCTATTTCCAATCTATAGCGGAAATGGGTCTCTTGGGATTGGCCGCAATCTTTTTAATTATCTATGGGTTCCTTAAACACTGGCTAAAAACCCGACCATTAATGGGTATTAATCTTGCTAAAAAATATGCTGCTCTGGGTGCTTTTTGCGTAATTTTTTTAGGGGGGATCTTTGATCATACCCTTCATCATGGTCAGGCTATCGCCTTTTCTATGCTTACCGGTTTTATTTTTAGTAATCCTGCCCAAGAGGAAAGGGAAAAATGATTTTTCCAAAAGTAAGCATAATAATTCTGAATTGGAATCAATTGGCTTTTTTGCAGCAGTGCCTAAAGTCCATAATAGAGAATACGAACTATGCTAATTTTGAAATTATTATTTTAGATAATGGATCCCGCGAAGAAGGTACTGTCGATTATTTGAACAGCCTTCCTTTTAAAATCATTTTAAATCCTAAAAATCTGGGCTATGCGCGCGGAAATAATTTAGCAGCAAAGAAAGCGGAAGGAGATCTTTTAGTTTTTTTGAATAATGACATTATTGCCGAAAAAAATTGGTTAACTCCGATGGTCAAGTTAATGCTGGAGAGAGTGGACTGCGGCATAGTGGGGAGTAAACTTTTATATCCGGACCGTACAATTCAACACGTGGGAGTGGCTTTTGATTGGCGGGGTAATCGCCGGCATATTTATAAAAAATACCCTGCGGACATCTCTCCAGCTCTAGAGGTAAGAGAATGCGAAGCTGTAACCGGAGCTTGCCTAATGATTCGCCGTGAACTCTTCGAACAAGTAGGAGGATTTGATGAAAGATATAAAAATGGCTCAGAGGATATTGATTTATGCCTAAAAGTACGTGCTCAAGGATATTGCATACTTTTTTGTCCACAAAGTGTATTAATCCATTTCGAAAAGACTTCTTTAAAAAATAAAGGAAATTTTTATCAAAAGTGGTCTTCGAAATTAAACAACTGGCACTTTCGTAAAAAGTGGGGCAAGAAACTAGACCAATTCAGATTAATCGGGATGTATGAGGGTTTGCGGCCAATTCATTACTACAACCAAGCAAGATTGGACTTGCTTCCATTAGTCCCCCAAGAGGCGAAAGTTATTTTGGACATCGGCTGCGGGCGAGGATTAATGGGCAAGGCCTTAAAAGAGAGGAATAATTCGATAACAGTTTGGGGAATAGAGATCGATTCGGAGGCGGCACAGGAAGCTCAAAAAAATTTGGATTATTGCTTAGTGGCTGATTTAGAAAAATTAGTAGAAAATGGTTTAAATTTACCGCAATTCGATTGTATTATTTTCGCTGATATTTTAGAGCATCTATGTGACCCCTGGAGCGTTTTAAAAAGATTCGCCACCTATCTCCATTCATCCGGCAGAATTGTCTGCAGCCTGCCCAATATTCGACATTATAAAGTAATCAAGGACATCTTGCGAGATCGGTGGCAATATCGAGAAGAAGGCATCCTGGATGAAACGCACTTAAGATTTTTTTCTTTGGCCAGCATTAAAAGAATTTTTGCCTTGTGTGGGTATGAGATTGATCTAATCAAGAGAAAGAAAAAAGCAAGCAATTTTATGAAGTGGCTCAATTTTTTCTTCTTTAAATTGCTGGATGACTTTTTGACGCAGCAGTATTTAATAGTAGCCCATAAGAAAAATGAACCTAAAATTAAGTATTAATTTTAGAAAAAAAGAGTTGGATAGAATATTAGAAAAATCAGTTCGTCTAAAGCAGAAGAAATTTCTTTTAGTCTGGAATCGCGGGTTAGGGGATATCGCTTTAGGAGTTTACGGAATTGTCCACAAAATCCAGCAGGCCATTCCCGAAGCAGATATCACCATCTTAACCCGCAAAGAATTAGAAGAAGGCTTTCATCTTCTTGATAATATTAAAATCATGGTTGTCCCCAATTTAAAGAGGGGAGAAACGCTTGATTTAACCAAGGCCTTAAATATTTATGGCAAGAAGAAGGATGATTTTGATGTAATCTTCGAAAAGCCAGATCCCACAAGGTGGTTAAAAAAGGATCTGGGTTTTTTTGTTCCGAAATTAAAATGGAAGCCGGAATACGATCAATTATGGAAAAAATTTAAATTGACTCCGCCAACTTATCCGCATATGGCTGTTCATTTACATACGGAGACAGAAGAATTTTATGGGTACAATAAAAATTGGCCAAAAGACAAATTTATAGAATTATTTGCTTCCTTATTGCAGGAAATGGAAATGCGGATAATTTTTTTGGGTCTGCAAAAAACTCAATTTTGGCCACATCCGGCCATTATAGATCTAAGAGGAGAAACTACTATTTTGGAAATGCTGTCCATCATAAAAAATTGCTGTCCCCTCTTGATTGCCCCAGATGGGGGAATTTTATCTTTGGTCTATTATCTGGATATAGAGTTTCCATTGACTGTTATTTCATTATGGGGAGACGCTCACCAAGGAATTTTAAAACAATCCGTACCTTCGCCTAATCCCAGGCTGAAACATATTCCTATTATTGGACCCGATAAAGATATTAGGGCAATTACCACTGAAAATGTCTTGGCGGCCGTGCGCCATCATCTTAAAGATTCTTTCCAATCTTCCCTGGCTTTTTGGGAAAGTAATATTTCCCTTATTGATTAGCTAATTCTATGATATTTTTTTGAAAATTTGCCGATAATTTATTAAAAAAGATTTAAAATTTGGAGATTTTTATGATTTTAGTAACTGGTGGAGCAGGATTCATTGGTTCTCATTTGGTAGAAGCTCTTATGGCCCTGGGCGAAAAGGTACGCATTCTCGATAATTTGAGCACGGGGAAAAAAGAAAATTTAGAAGAAATAACCGGCGGTTCATTTCCTGACCTGGAAGCTCTTCCTGAAGGAACATTTATTTCTTTGCATAAAAATGTGGAATTTCTGCTGGGAGATGTAGGCGATTTAGAGACCTGCCGCCAAGCCTGCCAGGGGATAAAGGAAATATTTCACTTAGCTGCGCTGGGTTCGGTGCAAAGGTCTGTAGAAGACCCGGTGGCTACTCATTATGCCAATGCCACCGGAACCTTAAACATATTAAAAGCAGCTGCCGAAGAAAAAGTAAAAAGAGTAATTTACGCCTCATCTTCTTCGGTATACGGAAATATATCTGCTCACCCTGAAGAGGTAATCCCTAAATTGGAAAGCCTATCACCTCATCCCCAATCTCCTTATGCCGCCACCAAGCTAATGGGTGAGGAATATTGCCGGATTTTCGCTGACCTATATGGCCTGGAAACGGTTTCCCTACGCTATTTTAACGTATTTGGACCTCGCCAAAACCCCAATTCCATTTATGCCGCCGTAGTTCCTAAATTCATCGCGGCTTTGCTTGCTGGGGAAGCTCCAATTATTTTTGGCGATGGCGAACAGAGCAGGGATTTTACTTATGTAACCAACGTGGTGGAGGCTAATTTATTAGCGAGGGAGACTGAACAAGGGAGCGGAAAAGTCTTTAACATTGCCTGTGGGCAGCGGACTTCAGTTAATACTTTATTAAATTATTTGCAGGAAATTTCTAGCTGCCAAATTCCCCCTAAATACATGGAGGCCCGGAAGGGTGAAGTGCGTCACTCTTTAGCAGATATTAATTTAGCCAAGAAAGAATTGGGTTATAGAGTTAAAGTGGACTTAAAAGAAGGCTTAGAAAAAACTTGGAAGTGGTTCCAGGAAAAGTGGTCAAATTTAAGTTGAATCTCTTCTTGCTTTTTTGGAAATCTTAACTTATAAGATAAAATAAGATTTAAATTTCTGTAATGCCTTACTAAAGGGTGGATTTCTTATAACTCCCCCTTTTTCCCCCTCTTAGTTTAAGAGGGGGAGAGGGGGAGTTACAAAATTTCGAGACGGACAATAGATTAGATTTGTGAGGCAAACCATTAGCGAAATTGGCCAGCCATAAAGGCTGGCCCTACGAAATGACAAGAAATAATTGTTTTTATATCTAACCCACCCTTCAGTGAGGGATTATAAATTTCTTTTCCTTTCGATATTTCTCGTAAAGAAATATGAGGGAGCCTTTATGAATATATGCGTCATTGGGACTGGTTATGTAGGTTTGGTAACGGGAACCTGCTTTGCGGAATTTGGCCTCCATGTAACTTGCGTGGATAATGATCGCGAGAAGATCGCTCTTTTAAGCAGGGGAATATCGCCTATCTTTGAGCCTGGCCTGGAAGAGATGATCAAGAAAAACTTGCGGGAGGGGCGGTTAGTATTTACCACTGAGATTGACAAAGCCGTTGAAAATTCTCTGGTGATTTTTATAGCTGTTGGTACACCGCCCAAGAAAGATGGTTCCGTAGATATGACCTATATTGATGAAGTGGCCAAAAGTATAGGGGAAAATCTTAATGGCTATAAAGTTATTGTTACGAAAAGCACCGTTCCCGTAGGCACCGGGGAAAGGATCAAGAAGGTCATTCAGCAGTATAGCAAAGGGAAAAAGATAAACTTCGATGTCGTTTCTAATCCCGAATTTTTGCGGGAAGGATCAGCTATCGGAGATTTTATGCGGCCTAACCGGGTAGTGGTGGGAGCGAATAGCGACCAGGCTATTGCCATCATGAAAGATCTTTATAGTCCCCTGTATTTAATTGAAACGCCTTTTGTCATTACCAATGTGGAAACAGCGGAGATGATAAAATATGCCTCTAATGCGTTTTTAGCCACCAAGATTTCATTTATAAATGAGATTGCGAATATCTGCGAGAAGGTAGGAGCTGATGTAAATGTCGTAGCCAAAGGCATGGGGCTTGACCAAAGAATTGGTCCCAAATTTCTTCATGCCGGGCCTGGCTATGGCGGCTCGTGTTTTCCTAAAGACACTTTGGCCATTGCCAAAATTGCTGAGAAACATGGTTATCGATTTGAGATCGTCCGCGCCGTAATGAAAGTGAATGAGCGTCAGAAAGAATTCATGGTGGCCAAGGTTAAAAAAGCTGTGGGAGTCTTAAAAGGAAAAACGCTTGCAGTCCTGGGTCTTTCTTTTAAACCCAATACGGATGATATGCGGGAAGCTCCCTCTATAACCATTATCCAATCTTTGCAACGCGAAGGGGCGAAGATTAAAGCCTATGATCCCCAGGCTATGGAAGCCGCCAAGAAAATATTTAAAAACATAGAATATGGAAGAGATGCTTACGAAGTGGCGAAAGGAAGCGATGCTTTAATCATCATCACCGAATGGAACCAGTTCCGTAATTTAGATTTAAAGAGATTAAAGAACATTATGAAAACCCCCGTATTCATTGATATGCGAAATATATACGATCCAGCTAAGATGAAAGAGATGGGTTTTAAATATTACGGGGTAGGGAGGTAGGATGCGTGCTCTAATCACCGGCGGAGCCGGTTTTCTTGGTTCACATTTATGCGACCGCCTGCTCCAAGAAGGAATGGATGTTATCTGCCTCGATAACCTTTTGACTGGTTCCACAGATAATATTGCTCACCTGGCGGGTCATCCCCGCTTCCACTTTATTAATTATGATGTCACCAATTATATTTTTGTGCCCGGTCCGTTGGATTATGTTTTGCATTTTGCTTCTCCAGCCAGCCCTGCGGATTATCTGCAGTTTCCCATTCAGACATTAAAAGTTGGTGCCCTGGGTACCCATAAAGTTTTGGGGTTAGCTAAAGAAAAAAAAGCTCGATTTCTTTTGGCTTCTACCTCGGAAGTATACGGAGATCCACTTGTCCATCCCCAACCCGAAACTTACTGGGGAAATGTGAATCCCACTGGTCCGCGGGGGGTTTATGATGAAGCTAAACGGTTTGCTGAGGCCCTGACCATGGCCTATCATCGCTATCATGGCTTGGATACCTGTATTGCGCGCATATTCAATACATATGGGCCTCGAATGCGCCTCCAGGATGGTCGGGTTGTGCCCAATTTTATTCAACAAGCGCTCCAGGGAGAAGACTTAACCGTTTTTGGAGATGGTTCCCAGACGAGGAGTTTTTGTTTTATCGACGATATGGTAGAAGGAATTATTAAGCTCCTTTTTTCTAAAGAAAATGATCCGGTTAACTTAGGTAATCCCGATGAGTTTTCGGTAATGGACTTGGCTCATCTGGTGCTGGAGATTACGGGAAGTAAATCGAAGATCATTTATCAACCATTGCCTATTGACGATCCCAAGGTGAGACAACCAGATATTTCTAAAGCGCGCAAGGTCTTGGGCTGGAATCCGAAGGTCACTTTAAGAGAAGGGGTGAAAAAGACAATACCTTATTTTAAAGAAAAGATGTCCTTGATATGATAATTTTTCTTACCGCAGAGCGCGCCAGGAGCGCAGAGGAATTCTTATTTAAAAATTGCCCCAGAGAAAAATTATTCCTCTTTTTTAAAGGGAGGTGAAGAGGGATTATATAATCGATTTCCTATGTTAATCTGCGTGCTATAATCTTCCCCAACTCCTCTTCAGGAAAGATGGGATTTCATCTCCCTTTTCTAAAGGGAGGCGGGGAGGGATTATAATTCACCGCAGAGAACGCTGAGAGCGCAGAAGAATTCTTAGTTATAAGCCACAGAGGGCTCAGAGCACACAGAGATGGATTATTTATTAAATAAAATCATTGAGAACATTAACCCATTATTCCACTATTCCATTATTCCATATTTTTTAGCATTTTTTTAATAATTTTATTTCTCCCTCTGGGCACTCGGGGAGCTTAACACTTAACACTATTTAACTATCAAAAGTGAAAGGAATAAAATAAAAGCACTATGATTTCAGGCGTTAAGATTAAAAAACTTAAAGTAATTCCTGATGAACGGGGGCGGCTCATGGAAATGCTGCGGGCCGATGATGATCTCTTTACTAAATTTGGCCAGATTTATATGACCACAGCTTACCCCGGGGTAGTTAAAGCCTGGCATTATCATAAGAAGCAGATAGATAATTTTGTGGTGGTTAAGGGGATGATGAAAGTAGTCCTTTATGATGGCCGAGCAGATTCGCCAACCTATAAGGAGATAAACGAATTTTTTATGGGAGAGCACAATCCAATTTTGTTGCAGATTCCGGCTTTTGTCTACCATGGTTTTAAATGCATTAGCGAGACAGAAGCTATTGTTATAAACTGTCCAACCGAGGTATACTCATATGAAAACCCTGATGAATATCGCCTTCCGCCGCATGGAGGAGAAATTCCATATGACTGGTCGCGAAAAGATGGCTGAAGCTTTGCTTTTTTCCTCATTTCTTTCACCCTTTTTGCGCCTTACGCTTTGCGCCTTACGGTCTTTATTATGCGTCTCTTAATCACTGGCGGTGCTGGATTTATTGGATCAAATTTCATCCGTTATCTTATCGGACCGGATAATCCTTGGCGGCCAGATTGGGAAATAATTAACTTAGATAAGTTAACCTACGCCGGTAATCTGGAAAATTTGGCAGATTTAGCTCACCAGAAAAATTATCAATTCATCAAAGGCGATATATGCGATGGCCAGCTGGTCAAGCAAATCTTAGAAACGGGCATTGATGCTATTATCAATTTTGCGGCCGAATCGCACGTGGACCGTAGTCTTTATGAACCAGATGTTTTTTTGAAGACTAACGTGATTGGCGTACAAGTCCTGCTTCATGCGGCTATGCACCATAATGTGCATAAGTTCATTCAAATTTCTACGGATGAGGTCTATGGTTCTTTAAAGCCTGATGCCCCGGGCTTTAGGGAAGATACACCGTTAGCTCCGAACAGCCCATACTCAGCAAGCAAAGCTGCTGCTGATCTTTTAGTGCGTTCTTATTTTAAGACTTACAATTTTCCCGCGGTCATAACGCGCTGCTCTAACAATTATGGCCCTTATCAATTTCCCGAAAAATTAATACCTTTATTCATCACCAATGCCCTCGAAAATAAGCCTCTCCCGGTCTATGGAGATGGGCTGAATGTGCGCGATTGGATTCACGTTGAAGACCATTGTCGAGCCATCCTTTACGTTTTGGAAAAAGGGGTGGCGGGGGAAATTTATAATATCGGTGGCCAAGGAGAGAAGACGAACTTAGAGATTACGGAAATGATCCTGGACCTCCTTCAAAAGCCGCGCTCCTTAATCCGCTTTGTTACTGACCGACCTGGGCATGACCGCAGATACGCGATAGATTTTTCGAAAATAAAGAGAGAACTTGGGTGGTCTCCTACCTATCAGCTTGCCGATGGACTTCGCCAGACTGTTGACTGGTATTTAAAAAATGAAGATTGGTGGCGCCGAATTAAAAGTGGAGTCTATCGCGATTTTTACCAAAAACACTATCAGGACAGGTTGAAGTGAGAATCTTGGTCTTAGGCGCCCGCGGAATGTTAGGACAAGATCTGGTGCCGCTTCTCTCCAGCACCTATGAAGTAATAGCCCGCGATATTCAGGATTTTGATATAACTGATGCCCAGCGAGTAGAAGAAGAAATTCTGCGCCTTAAGCCCCAAGTTGTTATAAATGCTGCGGCCTATACTGATGTGGATGGGTGCGAATCAAACCAAGAATTGGCTTTTTCTGTGAATGCCGGTGGAGCTGGAAATATTGCCCATGCCTGTACCTTGGTTAAGGCGAAAATGATACATATAAGCACTGATTATGTGTTCGATGGTTCATCTTCGAGGCCGTACCAGGAAGATGATGCTCCAAATCCATTAAATATTTATGGCTTATCGAAATGGCAAGGGGAAATTAGAATTCAAAATTCCTCTGCCCCATATTTAATTATTCGGACCCAATGGCTTTACGGAGCACATGGAAAAAATTTTGTAGATACGATTATCAAAGCAGCGGAGAAAGAAAAAGAATTACGCGTGGTCGATGATCAAAAAGGATCTCCCACTTATACAAAGGACTTGAGCTGGGCAATTAAAGAACTTTTAGAAAAAGATGGTCAAGGAATTTTTCATGTAGCTAATTCCGAGGCCTGTACTTGGTTTGAATTTGCCAGAGAGATTTTGAGAGAGATGAAATTTAACCAGGTGCACCTTATTCCTATCCGCTCTTCCGAACTTACCCGGCCAGCCAGAAGGCCAGCCAACTCCGTTTTAAATTGTCAAAAATTTGAGAGGTTTACGGGGAAAAGGCTGAGACCCTGGAAAGAAGCCCTCAGAGATTACCTTGCTTCGCGCCATTAAATTTTTTTAACCCCTCCCTGCCTCCCCTTAAGGTAAGGGGAGGGTAGGTGGCGTTATAGTTTAATCCCTGCATTTGAATAAAAAATGGCCACAAAGGGTTAAAAGAACACAGATATATTTATCCCTTCCCTTTTTAAAAGGGAGGTGAGGAGGGATTACACCAGCTTTGATGCATGTTAACCTGCGCCCTAATGATCTTCTCTAACCTCTATTTAGGAAAGAGGATAAATTTACCTCCCTTTTTTAAAGGGAGGCTAGGAGGGATTATGATTCACCGCAGAGCACGCTAAGAGCGCAGAGAATTATTTTCTTAATATAAGCCACAGAGCACACGGAGCACACAGCAAGGCAAAGCCGCAACCAAAAATTTATTTCTCGCAGAGCCCACAGAGAACGCAGAGCAAAAATTTATATTTTTTAATATTTTTTTTCATTAATTTCTCTGTGTGCTCTGTGAGCTCTGTGAGAGCCATCTTTTTTCTTAATAAAATTTTTTAATCCTGAAAATCTGCGTTCATCTGCGTCCCATTAAAAATATACCGCCACCCCCAACTTTCCCCATCATCCCCTTTTTAATCTCATAAATAATTTGACACAAAAAAATGTTTATGTTACAAATAGTTATCTAATTTTTAGCCATAAATTTTAATTTTTAAAATTCAAGAAAAAAATAAAGAATTATTAATGGGCCCATTAAAATGACATCTGCCGTTTTTAGCCCCTAACCCTAACCCTCCCCACAAGCATGGAGAGAGTCGATAATACCCGACCACGGGGAGAAGGTGAGGGGGATAAGTGTAAATATTTAATTGCTCCGAGTAATAAGTGGAGAGAAGAATACATGATATGAATACCCGGGAAATGGGTAAAGATTATTTAGCTCGGGCCAAAAGATGTTTGGCAGAAAAAGATGACTTTCACAGAGTTCTCAGAGAGCACAGAGAAAGGAATGAATAGAATCATTAAAAAATAAATTTTTCTCTGCGTTCTCTGCGGGCTCCGCGAGAAATAAATTTTTGGTTGCGGCTCTGCCGCGATATATTAAAGTGGAAAATATAATTGCATCTCATTAATAATTTGAGAAAAATAAAGGCGAAAATTTCTGCAGCGGTGGAAAAATCGAATTGAAAAACACACTCAAAGTTTTGAATGAATTAAAAGAAAAAGGGCTAATCAAGGACTATGCTATTGGGGGGGAGCGATAGCGGCTTTGAGATGGACCGAGCCTTTTTTTACTCAATTTCTGGATATTTTTATCGTTTTGGAGAAAGAAGCGGATGAAAAGGGATTAATCATCCTATTGCCTATATATGAATACCTAAAAAGGAAAGGATATTTATGGAAAGACCGCTGGGTAATGATTGAGGGCATTCCGGTTGATATATTCCCTGCTGATGCTCTGGAAAAAGAAGCCATTGATCATGCCCAGGAAACAGAATACGAAGAGGAAAAAACAAAAGTTATTATTCCTGAATATCTGATCGCTCTCTTTTTAAGGGCGGGTAGAGAAAAGGATTGGAGGAAAATAGGGATGCTATTGGAGCAATGTCAGATAAACCGTGAAACACTGAGCGCGATTTTAGCAAAATATAGGTTGATTGAAAAATTCAGGAGTTTCGAAGAGGGCAATTATGGAAGAGGAAAGAAGGATCGTTATCGGGGATAAAATTTTGAGCCGTAGGGATCTTTTCGATGGCGAGCAGATGGCTCGAAAAGAGAGAGCTAAGTTGCCGTTTGAGGAGAAGATAACTGCCCTCGTTAACCTCCAGAAACTTATCCGCGGATGGGGGCGTAAAAAAGATGTCATAGTATGGGAGATTTGATGAATCGGAAATATAACAGCCCTTTGTCTCTTAATTTATATCACCTAGTTCAATCGCTAATCGCTTATTCATAGGAGGATATTTAAAAATCCTTACATTGCAGCCCAAAAAGGGATGCCATTAGATTAATTATTTGTAAAAAGTTCGGGAGTCTCGAAATATAATTGCTTAAATTGCTAAACGAACGTAGAATGTTTATGAAGAAAAAAATCTATCATTTGTCCGCAGCAGAAAGAAATAAAATAAAGCTTAACCTAAAGAAATTTCTGGAAAATCATAAAGAGATAGAATTTGCTTATTTATATGGCTCCTTCATGGAAAATTTACCATTTCATGACCTTGATTTAGGAGTATATGTTCAAAACATTGATAAAAATTCCAGCATAACTTATGCTCTTAATTTGGCTGGAGAGCTCAGCACCGATTTGAAAATTCCCGTGGATGTTCAAGTCATTAACTTTGCTCCGCTAACTTTTATTTTTAATATATTGCGGGGAGAATTGGTCTTAAATAGGAATGATGATCTGTTAGCAAAAATTATGGAGCAAACAATTAAAAAATATCTTGATCTTAAACCAGTTCTTTATAAAGCAACTAAGGAGGCTTTTGAATCTTGAATTTAAATGCTGACCTTATTCCCGACCAATTTATAAATTTTTTTAGGGAAAATCCTGATTTATTTACCGAAGCTCAATTTAGCATGGTGCAATAATTAATTAATAGAACCTTTTATCAATTAACCATTATTCCAACCTTTTTAATTTTTCTTCGCGACCCGTTTTCTGCAACTTTTCCGCATTTTTTTCTTAATGTTAAACACTTTTTATCTTATAATTAATTATGTTGGCCCACGTCCAAAAACTAATTAGAGCAGGGTTTTTACTCGAGGTAAAAGAATTTATAGCGTAGTAATTAAGATGATAAATGAAGATAATGATTAAAATATTTCAAATAAAAATGGTCGCCATATAAAGTTCCCTTGCCCCCCTTCACTTTTGGGGAATAAAAATAGGGATTCAGGTGATTGAGGATTGGATTCTATGGTTAGATGTAGGAATTCCAGTTGGGTGGATATTGGGGGACGGGATAAAAGTGGATTGGAAGTCGTAAAGATGCTTTTGTAGGCAAGGAGAACGGATACGGGTTGAGAGTGGATCTGGGGGAAATGGCTCTTTCTAAAGGCTGGCTTAGGTCATTCCTATAGGCAAGGCAAACGGATAGATCTGTGGGATGGAAGAGGGTGTGGGAT
>Ga0315298_1003864_pt1 | contig 23109 bp, 20 predicted proteins | sample WHS_1_MG_FD_203077 | JGI IMG/M metagenome (GOLD analysis project Ga0315298, IMG submission 203077) | Extremophilic microbial mat communities from Washburn Hot Springs, YNP, Wyoming, USA - WHS_1_MG | ecosystem: Environmental > Aquatic > Thermal springs > Hot (42-90C) | place: USA: Wyoming...
AGAACTGATGAAGTATCTTGTGTGGTATAATACCAAAAGAGTACACAAAGCCTTGGGCAATCTTTCACCTATAGACTATCTATTAAAAACACTACCAGAGTCTCAAATGTATGTGACTTATACAAGTTCTTTACTTTTTGAACCTGCTTTGCTATATTATAAACCTGGTCAATCGCTACCTTTAAATATGCGCCCGTAGCTCAATGGATAGAGCGTGTGGCTTCGGACCACAAGGTTGCAGGTTCGACTCCTGCCGGGCGTAGCTGAAATAGAGAACAATGCGGAACCTCTTTTTTAGTAATTTGGGTTATCTTGTTGACAAACAACCCACCTTTTTCTGGCAGGAAGCCCTTCCCTTTTTAATCCTTTTTGTGTTAATGTTATTAACAGCCATCATTGTTCCTTTGATTCTGCGACGAAGATTTAAAGGAATTGTTCCTTATCAACAATTAAGCAGTCGGTTATCCTCCCCTCTTTTCCTTTTTGGCTGGATCGGGCTGGGTCTTCTCTTTTTTCGCTGGCAAACCCTACCCTATCTTTCAGCGCGTATTCTTTTGGTGATTTTGCTTTGCGCTTTTTTAACCTGGCTGATTAACTTTTTTATCTATTTAATAAAGTCGTTTCCTCAAGAAGTAAGTACCTGGCAAGAGACGCTGCGGAAGCAGCGTTACCTGAAAAGGGTTAGAAAGTGAGTTCTAAGGCAATGCATCAGCTGATGAAATCCAATTTTAATCCTATTCCCTTCAAGACAAGGGACGTTGTTGAAGTTGAAGTGATTGATAAAACCAGAAACGCTATTTTGGTTGATTTAATGGGCTTGATGTACGGCATCATTCCGGCCAAGGAGTGGGGCGAAGAGGGAGAGCGGTTGAAGCCTAAGGACAAAACCTTTGCCTTTATCCTGCTTCTCGAAGACGAGAAGGGCTATGCCTTGCTTTCTTTGAAAAAGTTAGATCCGCAACGGACCTCTCAATCCCTCCTTCAAAAATTTAAAGAGAAGGAAACAGTGACTGTCCGTTGCAGTGAAGCCAATAAAGGTGGGCTTATTTGTGACCTTGGTCCAGTAAGAGGATTTTTGCCTGTGTCCCAACTTGCTCCTTCTCATTATCCTCGTGTGGCAGGAGATAAAGAAAAAATTCTTGCCCACCTGAAGAAGCTCGTCAATCAGGAATTAAAGGTGAAGATTATTGGTTTTGATAAAAAGACGAATACCCCCATCTTTTCTGAAAAGGCGGCTTTAGATAATATCACGACCAAGATTAAAGAAGGCGAAGTGCTGGAAGGAAAGGTGGTGGGAATTACTGATTTTGGAATTTTCGTCAATCTGGGTGAGTTTGACGGTTTAGTTCATGTTTCTGAGGTTTCTTGGCAGCATATCGAAGACCTTTCCCAGGTGGTCAAAATTGGTGACAAGGTTAAGGTAAAAGTGATTGGTGTTGAAGGTAGTCGGGTTTTTCTCTCAATGAAGAGGCTTTTGCCGGATCCTTTTAAGGAGATTAGTGCAAAATATCAAGAGGGAGATATTGTCAAGGGTAAGGTGGTTCGAATTATGCCTTTTGGTATTCTGGTTCAGATCGGCGAATTGGTAGGATTGGTTCGCCTCAGTGAATTGTCTCAAGATAAAATTCAAAAACCAGAAGAAGTGGTTTCCTTGGGAAAGGAATACCCAATGAAGATTCTTAAGATTGACCAAGAGGCTCATCGTTTAGAATTGAGTCTCAAGCGAGTTGAAGAGACGGTCGAGCCGAAAAGATCAAAGAAAGGGGCAAAAAAGGCAGATGGAGATTAGTTGGTTTGGACATTCTTGTTTTTTCATCCGATCTCAAGGGGTAAAAATTCTGACCGATCCTTTTAGTCCTGAGATTGGCTTACGGCTCCCTAAAATTAAGGCAGACATCGTAACGGTCTCCCATCAGCATCCGGATCATAATTTTATTCAAGCAGTTTCCCCCAATAAGGAAGGGATGCCTTTTGTGATAGATGAACCCGGGGAATATGAAATTGAGGGGGTTGGTCTCATGGGAATTGCTAGCTTTCACGATCATCAGAAAGGAAACCTGAGGGGGAAAAATACCATCTTTCTTTACGCTCTTGAGGATTTGTTTCTTTGCCACTTGGGGGATTTGGGACATTCCCTTTCTGATGAGCAATTGGAGCAACTGGGACAGGTGGATATTCTTTTTGTACCGGTAGGAGGAAAGTACACCATTGATGCCAAGAAGGCGGCCGAGATGGTTAATCAAATTGACCCCAAAATCGTCATCCCCATGCATTACGCCTTGAAAGAAACTGCTGGGTTGGGGTTAGATACAGTAGAGCGTTTTTTGAAAGAGGTAGGAGCGCAACCACAACCTCAGGAAGTTTTAAAGATTACCAAAAATGAGCTACCACTAGAAGAAAGATTGTTTGTTGTTTTAGAACCCAAGACTTAAGAAGATGCTCGAGGGGCTCAAAGAGTTATTGACTCAATCCAAAAGAATCCTTCTTGTCACTCACCAAGATCCAGACGGTGACGCATTAGGAAGTATGGTTGCTCTGGCCTTGGTTTTTTCTCAGATGGGTAAAGAAGTTAATCCTGTATTGTCGGCTCAGGTTCCTTCTTGTTTTTTGTTCTTGGAAGGAATCAATCTGTTGCAAAAAGGACCAGAAAGAGATAGCGATTTGTTAATTGTTCTAGACCATGCTGAGTCAAGACGGAGCGAGATGGGTTTAGAGATTTTAAAACTGATGAGTCAAAAGCGTTCTGTTTTGATTGATCACCACCCCAAAGGAGACCTCTGGGACCGCGCTCATTTAAACTTTGCCAATCCGCTGGCTGCTTCTACCACTGAAATTCTTTATTTTCTTTTTCAGTCCCTGAAAATACCCATCAACCATCATGTGGCAACGGCCTTACTGACCGGGCTTTTAACTGATACCAATATTTTTTGTAACTCCAACACGACGGCTCTTTCTTTTCGCATTGCCGCTCATTTAGTCAGTTTGGGCGCCAAAAGAGAAGAGATTATTCGTCATGTTTTCGGAGGTAAAAATTCAAATGTTTTAAGATTGTGGGGTCGGGCGTTCAGTCGTCTCCGCTATAATAAAAAATATTCCTTGCTGGTGACCTTTTTAAAAAGCGAAGATTTTTTGGAGTGCGGTGTACCAGAGGAAGCAGCGAGTGGAATTGTCAATTTTTTAAACCTTAACCTTTTTGGTCCTTCGTTGGTCTTGCTTTTGGTTGAAAGGACTGGTAAAATCAAAGGTAGTTTAAGAACCCAAAAAGAAAATCTTGACCTTTCTCAATTAGCTCAGCTTCTTGGTGGTGGTGGACACAAAAAAGCAGCAGGGTTTGAATTAGAAGGTCAGCTGAAAAGTGAAAAAGACAATGTTTTTGTTGTTTAGCCGGGGTGGTGTAATTGGTAGCCACGCAAGACTTAAAATCTTGTGAGCCTAACAAGCTCGTGCGGGTTCGAGTCCCGCCCCCGGCACCAGCGAGGAATTGTCAAGTTCGCCTCGCCCGCCGCAGCGGGCCGGCGACCAAATGGTAGGGAATTTTGGGCGAAAGAGTCAATTGTCGGTTTTATTTTGAATTGATTCAAAGTAAAAGAAAATTTTTCACCTTTTTTGTTTGCAGAAATTCTTGGAAATTTCTGCTTTTTGTTGTATTAAGCCAATTTAAGCTATTTTGCTTTTAGTGACGATTTGTTACAATACTCTTGAGGATCGCTCGATGGACAGCCAAAAAGTAAGACAAAAATTTCTTTCTTTTTTTATGCGAAAAGCGCATCAAGTTGTTCCGCCTGCCTCTCTTGTTGCTGAGGATTCGACAACCCTTTTTACCACTGCCGGAATGCAGCAATTTAAACAGTATTATCTTGCTCCTAAGTTAGCGCCAGCTCCTCGTCTTGTTACGATTCAACCTTGCTTCCGCACTTCTGATATACAGGAAGTAGGAGATGAAAAACATTTGACTTTTTTTGAGATGTTGGGCAACTTTAGTTTTAATGATTATTTTAAGAAGGAGGCGATTGAGTTCGCTTGGGAGTTTCTCACCAAGGAATTAAAAATACCTGCCTCCTGTCTGACAGCGACCTACTTTGCCGGAGAAAAAGGGTTGCCCGAAGATCACGAATCCTTGGCGATTCTGAAAACCCTAAAGGGTTTAAAAAAAATCGTTCCCGGAAAAATAGAAGATAACTTTTGGAGTTTAAACACCAAAGGATCGCCCGGCGGTCCCACCGTCGAGTTTTATCTTGAAGACGTTGAGATTTGGAATCTTGTTTTTAATCAATATCTTGTCAAACAAGGTACCTTCCAACCAGCCAAATATCGAGGTGTTGATACCGGAATGGGGTTGGAGCGGTTGGTGGCGGTTTTAGAGCGGAAAAGGGATCTGTTTGAGACAGAATTCTTTTTGTCCTTGATTAAAACACTCGAATCCCTCTCGAGGCAACAATATTCAAATCAAAAAAGATCCTTTCGAATCATTGCCGACCACACAAAAGCAGCCACCTTTTTAATTGCTGAAGGGGTTTTGCCTTCTAATAAAGAGCATGGTTATTTGGTCCGGCGGTTAATTCGACGAGCGGTAGTCAAAGGACATCAATTAGGCATCCAACGGCCTTTTCTATCTTCTTTATTGCCAGCGATTTTGGACTTTTATCAAGAGGTTTATCCGCAATTATCCCATCACAAACAAGAGATCTTTAGGGCGATTACCGAAGAAGAGGGGCGGTTTCAAAGAACGCTTGGTCGGGGATTAAGGGAATTTCAAAAAATGGCTGAAAAAGAGATTTCAGGTAAAATCCTTTTCGACCTTTATCAGACCTATGGTTTCCCGTTAGAGCTGAGTTTGGAATTAATTAAGGAACATCACCTTGTTCTTTCACCAAACTATCTTCAAGAATTTGAAGAAGAAAAAAAGAAACACCAGGAGGCTTCGCGGATCAGTGCTGGTCTTTTTAAAAGTGGTCTCGCTTCTTTTGGCCCCCAAGAAACCAAATACCATACCGCGACCCACCTTTTGCTGGCAGCGTTGCGTCTGGTTTTGGGTAAAGAGGTGGTTCAAAAAGGCTCTAATATTACTGCTTCTCGTTTGCGTCTTGATTTTGCCTATCCACGTAAGTTGACGGAAGAGGAATTAAAAAAGGTAGAAGAGTTGGTCAATCAAAAAATCCAAGAAAACCTACCGGTAACAATGGAGGAAATGTCTCTCCAGGAAGCGAAACAGAAAGGGGCTTTGGGGGTATTTGAACATAAATATGGGGAGAAGGTGAGGGTTTATAGTATTGGTCAATTCTCGAAAGAGATTTGTGCTGGTCCGCATGTTCAATCCACCGGTCAGTTAGGGATTTTTCGGATTATCAAGGAAGAGGCCTCCTCTGCCGGAATAAGGCGGATCAAGGCTGTTTTAGAGTAGTTTTGAAGCTTTTTGATTTCAGAGGTTGTTTTTGATAATATCATTTGTGATGGAGCAAAATGGCACTGTTTCGTTTATTTAATTCCAAAAAGGCCAATTTAGCCTTGGCTTTGGATATTGGAACTGAATTTGTGAAAGCCCTGGTTTTTCGTCTGGAGGGGGAAAAGGGTTATGTTATGGGAGTGGGTCGGAAGCGGCAACGTCTTTCGGATATGCAAGGTGGGATGGTTACTGATATTCAGGGGGTGATTAAAACCTGCGAAGAGGCTATTTTGGAGGCCTCTCAGGAAGCCAGTCAAGAAGTAGAACAGACGATTGTTGGAATTGCTGGTGAATTGGTGAAGGGATCGACGACCACGGTTCGATATCGGCGCGATAATCCTAAAGAAAAAATTAGCTTTAAGGAATTGAAAGAAATTGTTGAGAATGTTCAAGAGAAAGCATTTGGCAAGATTCGTTCGCAACTGGCTTGGGAGACAGGTTATCGGGAACTGGATGTTCGCCTGGTTAACGCCGCCATTGTTGATGTCAAGATTGACGGTTTTAAGGTGACCAATCCCTTAGGATTTCAGGGCAAGGAAGTGGAGATTGGAATTTTTAATGCCTTCGCTCCTATTGTCCATTTGGGCGCCTTAGAGACGATTGCTGATGAATTGGGACTCGACCTTCTTTCAATTGCTGCGGAGCCATACGCAGTTGCTCGTTCGGTTGGTCTTGAAGAAAAACCTGATTTCGCTGCCATTTTTATTGATATGGGTGGCGGGACCACTGATATCGCTGTGGTGCGTAATGGGGGTGTTGAGGGAACCAAGATGTTCGCCTTGGGAGGTCGGGCTTTTACCCGCCGTATTTCTGAGCTTTTGGGTCTTTCTTTTGAAGAAGCAGAGCGGTTAAAAATTGAATATTCTCGGGGGCGTCTTGATGCTGAAATGCGACAGAAAATTGCGGAGATTATTGCTCCAGATGTGGAGGTTTGGCTTTCTGGTGTAGAGTTAACCCTGACTGATTTTGCCCTTGACCTTTTGCCTTCCAAGATTCTTCTCTGCGGAGGAGGTTCTGAGTTACCTGAAATTAAAAAAGCCCTTTTAGGTTCTGAGTGGGTTGCTCGTTTACCCTTTGCCAAGCCCCCCTCAGTCCGCTTTCTAAAACCAGAAGAAGTTGTTAATATAAAAGACGAGACCAAAAAATTAAAAGGCCCGGCTGATATTACCCCAATGGCTTTAGCTAATTTAGCGATTGACCTTGCGGGCGAGGAAACCGTGGTCGAGGGGTTATTATCAAAAGCAGTCAGGGCCCTCAGAAGATAATTGAGTATGGAAAAGATTATCTATTTAGATTCAGACGAAGAGATTACTTCGGTCTTGGATAAAGTGAAGAAAGCTGACAGCACTCAGTTGATTTTGGTTGTTCCCAAAGGGGCCACCTTAATTCAGTCTTTGGTCAATTTGAAGCTTTTGGTTAAAAAGGCTTCGGAGTGGGAAAAGACAGTCGCTTTGGTCACTGCCGACCGTACTGGTCGTAACCTTGCTTCTCTGGCGGGCTTGACGGTTTATTCTGACTTGAAAGAGCGACGCAAGATCGAGCCTCAGACACCACCGCCACCTCCCACTGAAGGAGTGGTTGTTAAAACCTATGTTCCAATGACAGAGCAGATAGAAGAGCCTCTGCCTTCTCCTGTTCCTCAAGAAAAACCAGTGGAGCAAGCCAAAAAGAGACCAGCTCCGAAAATAAAACCACCTTCTTGGATTCCGATTGGGTTTTGGCTTAGCCTTTTAGCCAGCTTTGGTCTCATCTTTTTGGTTCTTTATCTTCTTCTCTCGCGGGCAACTGTGACAATCAAATTAAAGACAGAACCATTGAGCCAAACAACTGATTTTTCTGTTAACCAAGATGTGAAGGAGGTGGATGTCAACGGAATGCTCATCCCTGGTGAGTTAAAAGTGGTTGAAAAAGAGGAAAGTAAAAGAGCCAGTGCTACAGGTAAAAAGAATGTTGGGGGCAAGGCTTCGGGATTGGTGGTAATTACAAACACTTTGAAAAATCCCGATGGTTCTGGGGTTGGTTTTGGTTTAAAGGCTCAAACTGCCCTGGTTGATCAGAAGACAAAAAAGGTTTTTTTAACCAATACCGCTGTGAATGTTCCTCCTTTGACTTACTCGTGCGATGTGACAACCGGCACTTGCCAACCTCGACCCGGGACTGTTTCTGTGAGGGTGACGGCGGAGCAACCAGGGGAAGCCTACAACATTGCTCCTTCTCAGTTTTCTATTCCCGGTTTGGGAACCAATGCGGTTTCTGCCTCAAGTTCTGAGCCAATGGTTGGAGGATATGATAAATTCGTCTCAGTGGTTTCCCAAGATGATATTAACAAGGCTAAAGAGGGACTGATTCAAGACCTGGCCAACAAAGCCAAAGAGGAGCTTAAATCAAAACTGAAAAAAGGACAAAAATTGCTAGAGGGGGCGATTCTTCAAGAAGTGATGTCGGTTTCGACCAATGTTCCGGTGAATACCACAGTTTCTGACTTTGAGATAAGAGTACGGCTTCGATTGACCACCTTGGCTGTTGCAGAAGGGGATTATAAAACCTTGTTAGGACAGTTTTTAGAGCGGGTCATCCCTGAAGATAAACAACTGGTGCCTGGTTCTGACTCAATTTCTTTAAATCTGATTGCTTATGATGCTTTAAAGCAGACCATGAGGGTGAGGGCAACGATTAACGCCAAGATTGCTCCTAAAATGGATACCGAAAGGTTGAAAAAAACGATTGCCAAAAAGTCTATCTCTCAGGCAACAACCTATCTGAAGAATTTAGCCGAGGTAGAAAGCGTTCAGATTAAAATTTGGCCTTCCTGGGCGAAGGAATTACCTTCGAGCGAAAAGATTAAAATCAATTTTCTTTTATGAAAAGGGTTTTAGCAATTGATTTCGGGGCAAAGCGCGTTGGTTTGGCTATTTCTGATCCTACAGGAAAGATTGCTCAACCTTACGGCACACTTTTGAATCATTCATCGGCTTTTTTGATTGAGAAGATTAAAGAGATTTGCCGAAAAGAAGGGGTGGGTGAGGTGGTCGTCGGGCTTCCTCTTACCTTGAAAGGTGAGATAAAGATGGAAGCAGAACGGGTGAAAAAATTCGTCCTCAAGCTTACTCAAGAGATTGACCAGCCGGTCCTCTTAGAGGATGAACGTTTTACGACAATAGAAGCGAGAAGGCTTTTAAAAGAAGGAGGAAAAAAGGGATATCAGGGAGATGTTGATACTATTTCCGCGGTTTTGATTCTTGCCCAATATTTAGAAAAACGATGAAGCGATCATATTTTTACTTGATTACGGTTTGCTTTTTAATTCTTTGTTTATCGATTGCTTTCCTTTTCGAAATCTCCCCTTCCCATAGAGAGAAGGGCGAGGTATATTTTGAGGTTCGGCCAGGGCAGTCTTCGTTTGAGGTTGCCGAGAATCTGAAAAGGCAGGGGTTGATAAAGTCAAAATGGCTGTTCGTTTTCTTTTTGAAAACAAGCAAAGGAGTAATTCAAGCAGGGACTTATCAATTGAATGGTTCGATGAATCTTTTTCAAATCATTGCGAAGATTAAAAGTGGTCAAGTGGAGGAGCATACCGTGACCTTTCCTGAGGGATTAACGATTAAAGAAATGGCGGAGATTTTGCAAAAGAAGAATATTCTTTTAGAGGAGGATTTTCTTAAGGAGGCTTCTTTGGTCTCTCAATACCAAAAGCGCTTCCCCTTTCTTAAAGAAGTGCGGGTGAATAACCTTGAGGGTTATCTTTTCCCTGATACCTATCGTTTTAGTCTTCACCCCAAAGCGACTGAAATTGTCACAAAGATGCTTGAAAATTTCGATCGCCGGGTGAATCAAAATTTGGATGACAAGATTGGGCAACAAAGTCTTACCTTAAATGAGGTAGTGATTCTTGCTTCAATTGTGGAAAGGGAAGCGAAAAAAGAAGAAGATCGACCCCTGATCGCTTCAGTTTATCTCAATCGGTTAAAAAAAGGAATGAAACTGGAAGCAGACCCAACCATTCAATATGCCAAAGGAAATTGGCAGCCAATCACTGAGGCAGAATATCATTCCGTTGATTCTCCCTATAATACCTATCGATATGCTGGGCTTCCGCCTGGACCAATTGCTAATCCTGGTCTTGCGTCGATTCTTGCGGTACTTCAACCGGCCAAAACCGACTTTCTCTATTTTTTCCACACAAAGAGTGGTGAAACAATTTACAGCATGACCAATGCGGAGCACGAGAAGAAAAAACAAAAATATCTCTTGCATTGAACTGAAAGATTCTTTAGGGTAGTTGCTTTTTCCTTTTAAACCATTATATTTAAAGATACAATAAAGATACGGTTAGGGAGTAATAATGTTAAATCGCTTTTGGGGTTTATTATCCCACGATCTCGGTATTGATTTAGGTACCTCCTCAACCCTTGTTTACGTGAAAGGGAAGGGAATTGTCATTCGCGAGTCTTCGGTGGTGGCGATTAACCAAAAGACGAAACAGATCTTGGCGATTGGGGATGAGGCAAAAAAGATGGTTGGCAGAACACCCGCCCATATTGTTGCTATTCGTCCATTGGTTGATGGAGTGGTTTCGGATTTTGAGGTGGCTGAGCAGATGTTGCGTTATTTTATCGAACGAGTTCATCGCCAAACATTCACCATTTTTCCTCGTCCTCGGGTAGTGATTGGCATTCCTTACGGGGTCACAGAAGTGGAAAGGAGGGCAGTGGAGGAGGCAGCGGTGAACGCCGGAGTAAGAGAGGTCTTTTTGATTGAGGAGCCAATTGCGGCCGCGATCGGTGCCCGTTTACCTGTTCAAGACGCTTCAGGAAGTATGGTGGTGGATATTGGGGGAGGGACTACTGAGGTAGCGGTTTTGTCATTGGGAGGAGTGGTTGCTTCCCGTTCTATTCGAATTGCTGGTGATGAAATGAATGAAGACATTTTAAATTTTGCCCGGGATGAATTTAATCTTCTTTTGGGTGAAAGAACAGCCGAAGAGATTAAAATCAATATTGGTTCAGCAATGCCATTAGAACAACCCGCTAAGATGACCATTCGTGGCCGTGATTTGGTGACAGGTTTACCCAAGGAGATTTCTATTTCTGATGATCAGGTTCGCGAAGCACTCAAGCGTTCGGTGGGAGCGATTGTTGAGGCAGTTAAGGCAACCATTGAAGAAACACCACCGGAACTCGTGGCTGATATTATGGAACAAGGCATTACTCTTTGCGGAGGTGGTGCTCTATTAAAAGGTTTGGATCGATTATTAGCTCAAGAGACAGAAACAATGGTCAATGTGGCTGATGATCCCCTGACCGCCGTTGTCAGAGGTTGCGGTATTGTTTTGGAAGATTTGGATAACCTCCGAGAAGTACTTGTTCCCTCTTTTGAACAAGGTCTATGATGAAAAAGAGAGAAGTCAGTTTGTTTCTGGGTTTGGTTTTGGTTTTATTTCTCTTTTCCCCACCGGGAAGAGGCCTTTTTTTGAGGGTTTCAAAGCCGGTTATGACAATCTTGGTCCGGGCAGGTCAGGTGACTATTGCTATTCCCTCAAGATTTTTCACTAGCCTGAGTGATATCAATAAATTGATTCGTGAGAATGAAGAGTTGACCAAAAAGGTCCGTCAGTTAGAAGCCGAACGTGCCTTTCTGGTGGAAAAGGAAAGGGAAAATGAGGTCTTACGCGAACAATTTAAATTTCTTCAAAACCAACGCCTCAAAGTGATTGCTGCTCATGTGATCGGTCGGTTTGTTAATTTACAATATATTATCCTTGATCGAGGAAGTCAGGACGGAATTCGGCCAGGGCAGATTGTTCTTTACCAGGGTTGGTTGGTGGGAAAAATCGTTGAAGTCAATCCCACTACTTCCAAAGTTGCTCTTGTTAGTAATCCTTCTTTGGTAGTTCCAGTGATTAGTCAAGAGACACGTCAAGCAGGATTGGTTAAGGGAGAACTGGGTTATGGACTTATTATGGAGGAAGTGCCAAAAGAAAAACCGCTTCAAGTCGGGGAAAATGTGGTTACTTCGGGTTTGGGAGGCGAATTTCCGAAAGGACTTTTGGTTGGTCAGATTCAAAAAGTAATCTCTTCTTCAGCAGATCTGTTTCAAAAAGCTTCCCTGTCTTCTATTGACTTGAGAAAACTTGAAATTGTTTTTGTGACTTACTAATGATGCGGATTATTATTCATTTAGGTTTATTGTATTTGTCCGTTTTATTTTCAATCACCTTTTTGCCCCATTTTGGCATTATTTTCCCACCGGCTAATTTTCTTTTGACGATCGCCATATTTTTGTTGTTTCGAGGTGATTTGAAAAATTCCCTTTTTTGGGCTGTCTTTGGAGGGATTTTATTGGACTTGTTCTTGGGCGGTTTTCCATACAACTTTTTAATAACGAGCGTTATTATTTTGTTATACATCTACTTAACACGCTTTTTGTTTGAAATTGCTAATACTTACTTCTATTTGGCTTTATGTTTTTTGGGTAGTTTGCTTTTGTCATCGTTGATCAATGTGATGACTTTCCGTTCTTTTTTCTTTTTCCAAACACTTGGGATTGCGATTGTTGCTACTCTTTTCGGTTTTCTTTTATATTTTTTTGATTTGATCAGGGGGTTAATCAGAAAATGAGCGATAACCCTTTCTTAAAATCTTTTCTGCCCGGTAAAAAAAGGACGATTCGTCAACAATCGGAAGTTGAGATTGAACCAGAGGTGGATACAGAAGAAGAGTTAGAACCGGAAGCGAGTTCCTCGAAAAAGAAAATTGTTTTCTTATACCCGGTCATGTTATTGTTTTGCTTATTGTTGTTTGGCAGAAGTTTTCAATTGCAAGTGATTCTTGGTGGTTTTAACCAACAACGGGCAGAAGAAAATCGTCTTCGCATCAGAATTAAAGAAGCACCGCGAGGCATCATTTTCGATCGTCACCTTTCTCCTTTAACAAAAAATGTGCCTGCTTTTTTCTTAGAGATCTATCCGAATGAACTGCCGGCCCGAAAAGCAGACAGGTTGTCTCTTTATCGAAAAATCCATGAGAAACTGGGTCTCCCTCTTTCTCAATTAGAAGAGGTGGAAAAGCGGATATTAAACCAAGAGCCTTTTGTTCTTAAGGCAAATATGAGTCAAGAAGAAGCAATTCTTTTGGAGAGTAAAATTACTGAGCTGCCTGCAATCAAGATTAGTGTCAAGCCCCAGCGAGAATACCCCTCTGATTCAGCCTTTTCTCATATCTTAGGATATGTAGGAGACAAAAAAGGACAAATAGGTTTGGAGGCCTATTACGATTCTTATTTAAGAGGAGAGGATGGCAAAGAAGAGATTGAGGTAGACGCGCTGGGGCGGGTTAAACGAATACTCTCTTCCGTCGATCCTCAACCAGGAGCTGATTTAATCCTCTCGATCGATTTTGGTTTACAACAGCAGATGACGAAGTCGCTTGCTTCTATGTTGGGAAAAACAAAGACCAAAGCAGGGGTCGCGATTGCTTTAAATCCTCAAAACGGTGAAATCTTGGGATTGGTTTCCTTGCCGGCCTATGACAATAACCTATTCGCTCGAGGAATTCAAAAAGAGGAATACGAGCATCTTGTTCAGGATCCAACCAAGCCAATGTTTCATCGAGCAATTGCCGGTCTTTACCCGCCTGGATCGGTGATTAAACCAGTGATAGGGGCGGCTGCTCTGGCCGAGAAGCTCATTACTCCTGAAACATTTATTTATGACCCAGGGACAATTGTCATTACCAATCCTTACAACCCCGCCATCACCTATCGTTTTAAAGACTGGAAGCCAGGCGGACATGGTCGAGTAAATCTCCTTGTTGCCATTGAGCAATCCTGTGATGTTTTCTTCTATGCTTTAGGGGGAGGGTGGCAAAATATTCAGGGTTTAGGAGAAAAGAAATTAAGAACATGGCTTTCTCGCTTTGGTTTGGGCGCAAAGACCGGCATTGATCTCCCGGGTGAAAATGAGGGGTTTGTGCCGAGTGCTCGCTGGAAAGAAGAGGTAAAAAAAGAGATTTGGTATCAGGGAGATAGTTATCATCTTGCGATTGGGCAAGGAGACCTTTTGGTGACCCCTTTGCAAGTAGCCCAATACACTGCTTATTTTGCTAATGGTGGGGTTGCTTTCCAACCCCACCTTGTTTCCGAAATCCACCCGCCAAACAAAGAGGTGATTAAGATAAAACCAAAGGTGGCGATTCAAAATCTAATCTCTCCAGAGGATACTCGACTTATTCGAGAGGGAATGCGACGGGTCATTACCCAAGGAACAGCCAGAAGTCTAAACAACCTTCCTTTTACCTTGGCTGGGAAGACTGGTACTGCTCAAAACCCGCATGGTCAGCCTCATGCCTGGTTTGTTGCCTTTGCTCCCTATGAAAATCCTCAAATTGTCACTGTCGTGTTAGTTGAAAATGGAGGCGAAGGATCATCAACCGCTGTTCCAGTTACCCGAGAGATACTAGAATATTGGTATACCCATCTTTATCATCCAAATCAGTGAGGTTAAAATGACCTTGATTTTAGATGGAAGGAAGGTAGCAGAAACAATTTATCAACACCTCCGTCCCTTGGTTCATCAATTAAAAAGAAAGGGAATTATCCCTGGTCTGGCAGTGGTTTTGATTAATTCAGATGCTGAGAGTAAGATTTTTGTTCAACAGAAAGTCAAAGAAGGGCAAAAATTGGGCTTGATGGTTCAGGTCTTTCATTTAAGTAAACAGGCGACCGCTGATGAGATGAAAAGACTACTAACAGAGCTGAACCACCGCACAGAGATTGACGGTATTGTGGTTCAACTCCCCCTCCCTTCTCATTTGGATCCCGAAGAGATTTTGGAAACGGTTAATCAGAGGAAAGATGTTGATGGCTTGACCAAAAACTCCCCCTACCCACCTCCCTGTGCCAGTGGTATTTTGAGAATCCTCCGGTTTTATAAGATTGACTTAAGAAAACAAAAAATAGTGATTGTGGGGAAAGGAAGATTGGTCGGTCAACCTTTGTTGCGGTTGCTTCAGGCTAAAGGAAGGGACGTGGTCGCGGTTACTCCTTTTGACCAAAACTTTAAAACATTACTCGCTCAAGCCGATTTGGTTATCGGAGGGGCTTCCAAGAAAGGAATTATTAGTTCCGAGATGGTTAAAAAAGGAGTGGTGATAGTCGACGCGGCAAAAAACTGCCAACCAGAAGTCAGGACCAAAGCAAAGGCAATTACCCCACCAGTGGGGGGAGTGGGTCCGGTTACGGTGGCAACCCTTTTAGAAAATGTTATCTACTCAGCTTATAAAAGAGCAAAGATATCCCCAACTACCCTTTGAGACAAGGACCCTTGACGGATACCCCTCTGATTTTTTAAAATATCTTTTACCCCGTGAGTATGATTATTTTTGGATACTCCCACGGGAGAAAGGAGTAGTCATGAAACCGATTTATCTTTCTGAAGAAGGATTGGAAAAACTGCAAAAAGAATTGGCTGAACTGAAAAATATTAAACGGAAAGAAGTGATTAAAAGAATCCAAGAAGCGCGGTCTTATGGCGATTTAGCTGAAAACACTGAATACGAGTCAGCCAAAGATGAACAAGCCTTTATCGAAGGTCGGATTTTGGAATTGGAAAACCTGATTAAAAGTGCGAAGGTGATTTCCAAATCTCAAAGCGAAAAGGTGGCGATTGGGAACACTATCCGGTTAATAGATGAAACAGGGCAAGAAGAGACCTTTACCTTGGTCAGTCGAGTGGAAGCCGATCCTTATCAAGGTAAAATTTCATATGACTCCCCCTTGGGTGCCGCTTTGCTTGGTAAATCAGTGGGGGATGAAGTTAGAGTGAAGGTGCCGTCTGGCGAACGGAGATATAAAATTACCCAGCTTTTATAACCCCTCTGTGAGAGATTGCGTTGGGTGCCTTCTTTTTGTAGAATTTTGATTAGGAAAGAAATCAATGATGTGGTTTGAAGAATTGGCCAGGGAAATTAAGGAGAAAAAGAAGGCCCGACCGGTTCGATTTTTTGTTTCGACAATGGTGACTCCTTCTGGACCGATTCATCTCGGGAATTTAAAAGAGGTGATGATCGGTCATCTGGTAGCAACAGCCTTGAAAAAGGCAGGTTGTGAGGTTTCTTTTAATTTTTTCGCCGACAATTATGATCACCTTCGCCGGTGTTATCCCTTTCTTCCTACTTCTTACCAAAAATATGTTGGCATTTCTCTTTCTGAGATTCCTGACCCTGAAGGGTGCCATAAAAGTTATGATCAACACTTTCTTCAACCATTTTTTAAGGCCTTATCTATTTTGGGGGTTCGACCCCAGATTCGCTATATGGATCAGCTTTACAAAAGCGGAGTTTATGCTCCTTTGATTAAAAAAGCTTTGGAGTCTCGCGAGCAAATTGCCCAAATTATTAGTCGGATTAGTGGGAGAATCTTGCCCAAAGATTGGTCTCCTTTTATGCCTCGTTGTCGTCGTTGTCAAAGAATTTCCACGACCACAGTCAAAGAAGTAGATTTCCAACATAACACCGTTTTTTATCAATGTCAGTGCGGAGACAAAGGAGAATCCAATTTTGCCAAGGGTGAAGGTAAACTTGTTTGGCGTGTTCATTGGCCAGCAGGATGGAAGATATTTGGGGTAGATGTTGAAGGATTCGGTAAAGATTTGGGAACGCGCGGCGGAGCCTATGATACGGCTAAGGTGATTGTGAAAGAGATTTTTCAAGGTGAACCTCCTTTTCCGATTCCTTATGAGTGGGTTTATTTGAAAGGTCAGGGCAAAATGGCTGGTTCGACCGGCGTAGGCTTGACTCCTTTAGAAGTTTTAGAAGTTTTACCGCCCCAAATTTTAACCTATTTTTACCAAAGGACCCGGCCAAATCGTCACCACGAGTTTGATCTTCAAAAAACAGTACTTGAGCTTTGGGATGAATTTGGAGGGTTATCGAGGATTCCTGTTCGTCACCTTTTAATGACCATTCAGAGTCATCATTCTTTTGATTCTATTTTAGATAGTTTGAAGAGAACAGGTTATGAACAAGTGGTTAAAGAAAAAGAAGAGCAGATTAAAGAAGAGATTCCTTACCTAAGAAAATGGTTAGAAAAATATGCCCCAAATGAGTTGCGGTTCCAGGTTCAAAAAAGGTTACCCCAGGTTCAATTAACTGATAATCAGAAAAAACTCTTGTCTAACTTTTTAAAGACGGTCGTCGAGAAAAAAATGACAAGCGGTGAAGAAATGCATCAAGCACTCCACTCGCTCAAAGAACAACTCCAAATTCCACCTCAGGAAGCTTTTTCTGCCATCTATCGGATTTTCCTGGGCCAAGATCACGGACCCCAGGCGGGTTGGTTTTTGGCTGGATTAGATCGACGGTTTTTGGTGAGAAGGTTACAAGAAGCGGTGGAAAAGTTATAATTTTATTAGAGACCAATTAGTGAGATAATGAATGAGTAGATGTTAGATATCAAATATTTACGCGAAAATCTTGCTGTTGCCAAAAAAGCACTGGCGAAAAGGGGTGAAGAGATTGATTTAGACACGGTTTTAGAATTAGAGAAGCAAAGGCGTCTTTTGCTGCAAAAAGTAGAAAAAACACGGGCCCAGAAAAATCAGTTAGCTCAATCTGCCCCTTCTTCTTTGGTGATTCAAAAATCACTCAAGTTAAAGGAAAGAATCAAAAAGCAAGAAGCAAAATTAAAGAAGATAGAAGAACTGCTTTATCAAAAACTGATTTCGCTGCCCAATTTGCCTCATCCTTCTGTGCCTGATTATAAAGAGGGGACGCGAATAGAAAGAAAATGGGGTCAGCCAAAAACGTTTCCTTTCCCTGTTCGTTCTCACGAAGAATTAGGGGAGATCTTGGATGTGATTGATATTGTTAGGGCGGCGAAGGTTTCAGGTACTCGGATGGGATATCTGAAAAATGAAGCTGTTTTTTTGGAGTTTGCTTTGGTCCGCTATTTACTGGATAAATTGACAAAAAGGGGGTTTGTTCCGATGGTCGTGCCTGTTTTGGTTAAAGAGAGGGCGATGTTTGGAACCGGTTTTTTCCCCACCGAAAAAATAGAATATTACAAGATGGCGGAAGATGATTTGTATCTTGCCGGAACAGCCGAGGTGGCCCTTTGCGCTTATCACACTGATGAAATTTTGGATGAAAGAGCGTTGCCTTTAAAGTATTTAGGTTTTTCCTCTTGTTTCCGGCGGGAGGCCGGTTCATACGGTCGCGATACCCATGGTCTTTTTCGGGTTCATCAATTTGATAAGGTAGAGATGTTTGTCTTTGCTTCAGAAAGAGGTTCCTGGGAAGAGTTTGAGCAGTTGCAAAACACGGTAGAAGAGATTATGAAGGAGCTACAACTTCCTTTTCAGGTGGTGAATATTCCGGCTAACGACCTAGGGGCACCGAATGCCAAAAAATATGATACCGAAGTATGGTTCCCAAGCCAAAAACGATACCGAGAGCTGGCCTCCTGTTCTCATGATACTGATTTTCAGGCTCGCCGATTGAATATTCGTTATCGACGTCAAGATGGTTCATTAGGTTATGTTCATACACTGAATTCCACTGCTTCTGCGATCGGCCGAACAATCATTGCTCTTTTAGAAAATCATCAACAAGAAGATGGTTCTGTTTTAATTCCAAAAGCACTCCAAAAATACACCGGCTTTGCTCGGATTTTACCCAAGGAGCGAAAATGAAAATAGAAATTAAAACAATCCACCACCTTAAGGTTTCAGAAGAGATTGCAGAATATGCCAGAAAAAAGTTGCAAAAATTCAAAAGAAGACTGCCTCAAAACAGTAAGATTGAGGTGGTGTTTGAAGACCTCTTTGGTCCTCGTGGCGGGCAGGATAAGTTGGTTCACCTTCATCTTTATACAGAACCCTTATCTGACATTGTCCACTTGCAAGCAGAGAGTGAAGATTTTCGTAAGTCCATTGATTTGATTCAAGAGAAGCTGGAGAAAACGCTTGAGCGAGACAAAGACCGTCACTGAAGTTTTCTTTTCTTGTTAGAATTTGAGATAATGGTTAAAGGAGGAATAATGGAGCAACCCAAACCCAACAAGGAATTACTCCCTAGACCGCCGGAAATAGCAGAAAAAAATGAACAGGTAGTTCCTCCGTTGTCTCCCGAATCCCCAAAACCCACACCTCTTCCCCCACCCGCACCATCTGAGGTACCACCCGTGGCAAAGGAGCCTTTAAATGAGAATGTCTCTCCCACAGAATCTCATCCTCCAGTCTCGCCCACTTTACCGTCCCAAAGTCAGGAGAGCGTGTTTTGGGGGCGCAGAATTCCTAATGATGCAAATGCGGCCGAGCAAGCACAGCAATTAGAAGAGATACTTCGAAAAGCCCAAAAGGAGGCTCAAGAAAGATAACAAAAGATTTAAAAGAGGGACAATGATTATTTTGATGATAATGTTCTTGTTGATTCTGGTGGGGGTTGGCTTTGCTTTTTATTGGTTTCGGATTTATTTACCAGAACAAGAGTGGAAAAACAGTTTGAATTTAAGGTATTTTTTAATCTCGGTGCCCAAGGAGACAAAACCAGCCGAGACAGAAAAACCCCAAACCTTTCAAGAAGCAATTTCTGTCTTCGAGCAACTACTGGCCAATCTTTATGCAATTGGCCCCAAAGAGCGGTTGGCTTTGGAAATCATTGCCAAAGAAGGGAGGATTTGTTTTTATGTTGTTTGCAACAAGGATTTAAAAACCCTGGTTGAGAAACAAATTCATGGTTTTTATCCGGCTGCTCATATTGAAGAAGAGCCTGAATTTCGCTTTTTTAAAACAGAAAAAGGATTCATTCGGGTGGCCTATTTAGGATTGAAACGGTCATTTTTATATCCGATTAAGACCTATCTGAAGTTAGAATCAGACCCCTTGAATGCTTTGACCAACGCCCTTTCTAAGTTAGGGGAGGAATCCGAAGCGGCTGTTTCTGTTCTCATTCGTCCCATCACCAAAGAATGGCAAAAAAGGGCCCAAAAAGAAGCACGGTTAATTCAAGAAGGAAAGGGGTTCGAAAGCGGCTGGCGTTCTGCATTACGGGACATTAGTTATGCTCTCAAAGGGGAGAAGACAAAGGAAGAAAAACTCGAGGAACAAAAGGCGCGCCCCCTCACCCCGATTGAGGAAAATGCGGTTAAGGCTCTCCAAGAAAAGGCTCAAAAATATGGATTTGAAACCCAGGTGCGAATCATCACTGTTGCCCCTACCCAGACAGAAGCTGAAATGAATATCAATACCATTTTGGCCGCGTTTAGCCAATTTTCTGCTCCGGAATTGAATCAGTTTGCCATAGTCAAAACTCAAAACCTGACCCAGGCAGTCAAAGGATTTATTCTGAAATCATTCAATGGGGGTCCAAGGATTGTTTTGAATACCGAAGAGATTGCTTCCCTAATTCATTTGCCGACCCGGTTTATCGAGACCCCTAAGATTCATTGGCTGTTAGCAAAGAGACTTTCGCCTCCTCCCAATTTGCCCAAAGAAGGTACTTTAATAGGGGTGAATGTTTATCGAGGAGAGGTTCAAGAAGTAAGAATTCAGGACGATGACCGTCGGCGTCACCTTTATGCAATTGGTAAGACAGGTACAGGGAAGACAACCCTCTTTCTTCAGATGGCAGCCAGTGATATTAAGGCAGGTAAGGGAGTCGGCTATATTGATCCTCACGGAGATGCGATTGAAGCACTTTTGGCCCGGATTCCGCCAGAGCGGATCAATGATGTGATTCTATTTGAGCCGGCTGATTTAGACCGTCCGATGGGGCTTAATCTGTTGGAGTGGAAAAGACCTGAGGAGAAAGACTTTTTGGTCGGAGAGTGGATTGCTATCTTTTATAAACTTTTTGACCCTGGTCGGATTGGGATTATTGGTCCTCAATGGGAACATTGGGGCAGAAACGCCGCGCTCACGGTGATGGAACAGCCAGGTGGTGGAACTCTTCTTGAAATACCCCGACTGTTCACTGACGCTGATTTTAGAGAAAGAGCGATTGCCAACGTGACTGATCCAGTGGTTAAGGCATTCTGGGTAAAACAGATGGCTCAAACTGCTGATTTCCATAAATCTGAGATGCTCAACTATTTTATTTCAAAATTCGGGCGATTCATGACCAATTATATGATGAGAAATATTATCGGTCAGACCCACTCGGCTTTTGATTTGCGCGAGGTGATGGATCAAGGCAAGGTGTTATTGGTTAATTTAGCCAAAGGTAAGTTGGGCGAAATCAACTCTTTTCTTTTGGGTTTGATTTTGGTTTCTAAGATCCAAATGGCCGCCATGTCCCGTGCTGATTTGCCCGAAGAGCAGAGGCGAGATTTTTATCTTTATGTTGATGAGTTTCAAAATTTCACCACTGATTCCTTCATCTCGATCCTTTCTGAGGCAAGAAAATATCGTCTCTGCTTAAATGTGACCAACCAATACATTGCCCAATTGGATGAAGCAATCAGAAATGCTGTTATTGGTAATGCAGGAACCTTGATTACTTTTCGAGTGGGGGCTCATGATGCTGAGTTTTTGGTTAAAGAATTTGAAGGTCTTTCAGAGACAGACCTGATGAACCTCGATAACTATAATGCCTATATCAAGCTTTTAATTAATGGAGTAACCTCAAAGCCCTTTTCTTTGAGAACAATTAAACCTTCAAATGAAGAGGTTTCTTTGAAAATCGCGGAGCAGGTCCGGCTGCTTTCCCGGTTGAAATATGGGCGTGACCGCGCCGAAGTAGAAAAAGAAATCTATGAAAGGGCTCAGTTAGGGGAGGCACCGCTGGAATCATTCGGTCCTGCCTGAAATAGCCACCGTTACAATATGCGTTTGCCGCGCCCTTTTGGAAGGTTTTTAAATTCTCCAGAGTCTGTTAAAATAAAAATATGCTTCATTTTTTAACCAAAATTTTCGATTCTAGCGCCAGAGAGCTTAAAGAACTGCGTTTCATTGTTGACCAAATTAATGCTTTAGAGCCATCCATTCAGCGCCTGACTGACCGTCAACTAAAAGAAAAGACAGACGAGTTTAGGGCGCGCCTTCAGAAGGGAGAAACCTTAGACCAACTTCTTCCCGAGGCTTTTGCGGTTGTCCGAGAAGCAGCCAAGAGAACCCTTGGTCAACGGCATTATGATGTTCAGTTGATGGGTGGCATTGTTTTACATCAAGGGAAAATTGCTGAGATGAAGACCGGTGAAGGAAAAACCCTGGTTGCTACCTTGCCTTTATACCTTAATGCTTTAACCGGCAAAGGAGTGCATTTGGTCACGGTCAATGACTTTTTGGCTAAAAGAGATACTCAGTGGATGGGGCCGATCTATGATTTTTTGGGCCTTTCGGTTGGTTGTATTGGCCATGAGCAGTCTTATCTTTTTGAGCGTCGCGAAAAGGAAATCAAGTTTGGAGAAGAGTTTAACCTAAGGCGGTGTAGTCGGAAAGAAGCCTATCAGGCAGATATTACTTATGGGCAGAATAATGAGTTTGGTTTTGATTATCTTCGGGATAATATGGTTTATCGCTTAGAAGATATTGTCCAAAGAGGCCATTACTACGCCATCATCGATGAGGTAGACTCGATTTTAATTGATGAGGCAAGGACACCATTGATTATCTCGGCACCAGCAGAAGAATCGGCTCGGTTATACCAGACCTTTGCTCGCATTGTTCCCCAACTTCAGGAAGGTGTTGATTTTAATGTTGATGAAAAAATTAGAGCGGTTGCCCTGACCGATTCCGGAATTTCTAAGGTAGAAAAGGCGCTTGGTTTAAAAAACCTTTACACCGAGGGCGGCGTCGGGTTGGTCCATCATCTCGAGAATGCCTTAAAAGCACATGCTCTCTATCGAAGAGACCGAGATTATGTTGTCAAGGATGGTGAAGTGATTATTGTTGATGAGTTTACTGGTCGATTATTACACGGTCGACGCTATTCCGAGGGTTTACATCAAGCCATTGAAGCAAAAGAAGGTGTGGAAATCAAACGTGAATCCGACACCTTAGCCACCATTACCTTCCAAAATTATTTCCGGATGTATCAAAAATTAGCCGGCATGACCGGCACAGCCGCCACCGAAGCAGAGGAGTTTTATAAAATCTATCACCTTGATGTTGTTGTTATCCCCACCCATCGCCCAATGATTCGGAAGGACCTTCCTGATAAGATTTACAAAACCGAGGAAGCAAAGTTTCAAGCAGTAGTCAGGGATATTAAGGAGCGGTATCAGAAGGGGCAGCCTGTTTTGGTTGGGACAATCTCGATTGAAAAAAATGAATATCTTTCTGCTCTGCTTCATCGAGCCGGTGTTCCTCATGAGGTTTTGAATGCCAAGAATCACGAAAAAGAAGCCAAAATCATTGCCCAAGCAGGTAAGAAGAAGGCTGTCACCGTGGCTACCAATATGGCCGGAAGAGGTGTGGACATTATTTTGGGTGGTACACCGCCAACTGACCCTCAAGAACAAAAAGAGTGGCAAAAAGAGCATGAGGAAGTGGTTAAATTGGGTGGTTTGCATGTGATTGGTACTGAAAGACATGAAGCCCGTCGCATTGACAATCAGTTGCGTGGTCGGGCTGGTCGTCAAGGAGATCCTGGTTCTTCTCAATTTTATGTCTCCTTAGAAGATGATTTGATGCGTATCTTTGGCGGGGAACGAATCAAGAAGATGATGGAGAT
>Ga0315298_1003865_pt1 | contig 23102 bp, 17 predicted proteins | sample WHS_1_MG_FD_203077 | JGI IMG/M metagenome (GOLD analysis project Ga0315298, IMG submission 203077) | Extremophilic microbial mat communities from Washburn Hot Springs, YNP, Wyoming, USA - WHS_1_MG | ecosystem: Environmental > Aquatic > Thermal springs > Hot (42-90C) | place: USA: Wyoming...
TGCGCCTCGGGGTAGCAGGAGCCTTTCATTCGCCGCTCATGGCCAAAGCCGCTCAGGACTTCGCCCAAGCCCTCGAAGATCTTCCCTTTCAACCACCAAAGATAACGTTTGTGTCTAGCTCCACCGGGGAAGTGGAAAACGATCCGGAGAGGATCAAAGAAATCCTGAAAGCTCAGATGACCGCCGCGGTGCAATGGGTGAAGGCTGTGGAGACCCTCGCCGCCTTAGGAGTGGACGAAGCTTGGGAAATCGGTCCTGGTCAGGTTCTTACCCGGCTTGGCAGGCGCATCACTGCCCGGATACGCTTCCGGGCCCTGGGAGAGGTGCTGGGGAATGTTTGAGGGAAAGGTGGCGCTCATCACGGGCGGAACCTCGGGAATCGGCTTGGCCACAGCTAAGCTGTTCGTGGCCCGGGGTGGACGAGCAGTAATAGTTGGCCGGGACCAGGCCCGCGGAACTTGGGCGGAATCGGAGCTCGGCGGTCAAGGGAAATTCATCCCCGCCGACGTTTCCGATCCAAAACAGGTACAAAGGATCTTCGCTGAGACAATGCAATGGGCTAGCAGATTGGATTTCCTCGTGCATGCCGCTGGCCACACCCGCGATAAACTCCTCATCCGCATGACCCAAGAGGATTGGGAAGAAGTTCTGAGGGTTCACCTAACCGGGGCTTACCTGTGCGCTCGGGAAGCGTTGCGGATCATGATGAAGGCCAGAGCCGGGGCTATGGTTTTCGTGGGCTCGGTGGTGGGGCTCACGGGGAATGTCGGGCAAGCCAATTATGCTGCGGCCAAAGCCGGCCTTGTGGCCCTCACTAAAACCCTGGCCCAGGAGGCCGCTCCCTGGGGGATCCGGGTGAACCTCGTGGCTCCGGGATATATTGAGACCCCTATGACTGCGGCGTTGCCGGAAAAGGTTCGGGAGCAGTATCTATCGCGGATTCCCCTGGGTCGGGCCGGCCAGCCCGAGGAGGTCGCTGAGGCCATCCTTTTCTTGCTCTCCCCTCAATCCTCCTATATAACCGGCCATGTTCTCTGCGTGGACGGGGGCCTCGTCCCCTGTGCTTAAGGAGGTGAAACGATGAGTGACGTGGCGAACCGGGTGAAGGAGATCATCGCCGAGCAGCTCATGGTGGATCCGGAGGAGATCACCGAGGAATCGACGTTCGTCGATGATCTCGGCGCAGATTCTCTGGATCGAGTGGAGCTGATCATGGAGTTCGAGGAGGAGTTCGGAATAGAGATCCCCGACGAGGATGCTGAAAAGATCAGTACCGTCGGCGAGGCCATCGCTTACATCGAGCGGCGCCTCGCCGAACGCTCCGGAGAACAAAGCGGGTTGGAAATCTGATATGCCCCACGTCTACGTAGAGGACCTGGCCCGTTACGCCGGCCAAGAGGTTCTGATTCAAGGCTGGCTCTACAACAAACGCTCCTCAGGAAAGGTCAGGTTCGTGCTGGTGCGGGATGGCACGGGAATTGTTCAAGGGGTGGTCACTCCGGATACCGATCCTCAAAGTTTTGAGCTCGCTGAAAGGCTCCCTCAGGAAAGCTCCCTGCGGCTTTGGGGCGTAGTGCGGCCCGATCCCCGTGCTCCCGGTGGGTACGAGATCCTCGTCAGAAAAATCGAGCCAATCCATATCCCAAAGGAACCTTTTCCCATTGGCCTCAAAGAGCACGGGGTCGGGTTCCTCATGGATCACCGCCACCTTTGGATCCGCATGCGCAAGCAGGTCCCGATCTTGCGCATTCGCGACGCCGTTTTTTGGGCCATCCGCGCCTTTTTTAAGGAGCGGGGGTTTGTGGCCACCGAAGCCCCGATCATCGTGGGCACGGCGGTGGAGGGCACTACCACCCTTTTCCCCTTGGATTATTTCGGAGAACCCGCGTACTTATCGCAGTCTGGCCAGCTTTATTTGGAGGCAACCTGCATGGCCCTGGGCCGGGTTTATTGGATTGGCCCGTGTTTTCGCGCCGAAAAATCCAAGACCCGCCGACACCTAACGGAGTTCTGGATGGCCGAAGCGGAGGCCGCTTTCCTTGATCATGAAGGAAACCTCCGCCTGCAAGAGGATCTCGTTCGCTACATTGTGGAGTACGTAGTGGCCGAAAGAAACCGCGAACTTGCGGAGCTTGGCCGCGACCCAGAGGTGCTCCTTGGGGAGGTCCGCGATCCGTTTGTTCGCATCACTTATCGGGAAGCCATCGAGATCATCCGTTCGCATGGTGTCCCTATCAATTACGGGGATGACTTTGGTGCTCCCGCTGAGGATGCGCTCTCTGCGCATTTTGGCCGGCCGGTGTTCGTGGAGCGCTACCCAAAGGAGATCAAACCCTTCTACATGAAACGCGATCCCCAGGATCCTAGCGTCGTCTTAAACGCTGACCTCATCGCCCCGGAAGGGTATGGGGAGATAATCGGCGGCTCCCAACGGGTGGATACCGAAGAGGAGCTTTTGGCGCAACTGCGCGAGGCTAACCTCCCATTGGAGCCATATAAGTGGTACATTGACCTTCGAAAGTGGGGATCTGTTCCGCATTCTGGTTTCGGGCTCGGGGTTGAGAGGACAGTGGCCTGGATTGCTGGCGTGGACCACATTCGCGAAACAATCCCGTTCCCAAGGATGTTAGACCGCCTTTATCCTTGACCGGGGGTGAGGGGTTGGGCTAAACTGGAGGTAGGTCGGCTGAGGGGAAAAAGCCGATCTAAACTGGCTTTTTTATCAAAGCAGGGCGGCTGCCCAAATTCGGGCAGCCGCCCAGTCCCCGGTCGTTCTCGCCTCAAGCCTTCCGCACTTTGAGCTCGCCTTTCTCCTCGACGGCCTTGAGCTTCTTGCCGACGAGGGTCTTCAGGTTCTTGCCAGGCTTGAAGGCCGGAACGACCTTCTCCGGTACGGTGATGCGCTTCTGGGTCTGGGGGTTGATGCGCTGGGAGCGCTTGCGCGCCCGCACCTCGAACTTCCCAAACCCGGTGAGGAGCACGGGCTCATTGTTGGCCAGAGCCTCGGTGATGATGTCCACCGTGGCGTCAAGGGCTTTCCGAGCATCCTTCTTGGTAAGCCCGGCCCGCTGCGCAATCCGATCAACCAGCTCGGCCTTATTCACTCTCGATCACCTCCTTTCGTTTGGGTTTCTCAGAGTATAGTAGGGTTTGCGCGCACTTGTCAAGTAGGGTGGCGATCCCTTGGGGGTTCCCGGTCATCCTTGCGGGGGCCTGGGCCAATCGGTAAAGTAGGATTGAAAAACTCGCCAAGGAGGAGAACCCGTGGCTGGCGAAATTCGCAGTTATGAGTTGGTGTACATACTGCGCCCGGACCTCGATGAGGCCCAGCGGCGGGAAAAAATGGCCAAAGTTGAGTCCCTAATCGCGGAGGAGGGCGGCCAGGTCCAAAAAACTGAGGAATGGGGACAAAGGATCCTGGCCTACGAGATCGAACACTTCCGCGAGGGATATTACGTTTTGGTCACTTTCTCCCTTCCCGCCGATCGGGTGGACAATTTCCAGCAGCGCCTGGGAATGGATGACGCGTTTTTGCGGTACCAGGTGGTGAGGGTGGACGGGAAAGGATGAGCGATCTCAACCGGGTGATCCTCACTGGCCGGCTCACTTCCGATCCCGATTTGCGATACACCCAAAGCGGGAGGCCCATGGTTCGGTTTGATTTGGCGGTGAACCGGCGGTGGGTGAACCCGGAAACTGGACAGCCGGAGGAGGAGGTTACGTTCGTTCCCGTGGTGGTCTGGGGCAAGCAGGCTGAGACCTGCGCGGCTTGGCTGCGCAAGGGTCGGCAGGTAGCCGTGGATGGCCGTCTCCGCATCCGCTCCTTTGAGACCCAAAACGGCGACCGCCGGAGGGTCACGGAAGTTGTGGCCCAAACCGTGCATTTTCTCGGCCCAAAGCCCGAGACCCCGGAAGCTCCAGAGCCTCCGGTTAGTGAGGAGACTTACCCTGAAGAGGAGGTGCCATTTTGAGCACGAAATCCAAAACTTGCCGCGTTTGTCAGCAAAGCGTGGAGCTCACGTATAAGAAGCCCGAGGTTCTGAAGCAATTCATGAACCGGCGCGGGAAAATTTTGTCACGGCGCATAACCAAGCTCTGCGCTAAACATCAAAGGCTTTTGGCTACCGAAATCGATCGGGCTAGGAAGCTCGCCCTTCTCCCCTACGAGGAATTGCCTTAGTCCATGCCCGGAACCACCGTCCTCCTTTTCGACCGCGGGGGACGCGATCTGGTATCCCGAGCACGCACAGTAAGCGCAAGATATGTTGTAGCTAGGCTCCGGGGGCTCCCGGGAGTCGAGGAAATCCTGGTGATCACCGCTAGCCCTGAAGCTTGGGAAGGTTCTCCGTGCACGCTGATCCAGGACCCGCCGGAGGAGTGGCATTTTGGGACCAGGTTCACCGCGATTTTGTCTTCCTATAGGCCAAAGCGCGTCCTTTATTTAGCGAGCGGTTCCGGGCTCCTTTTCTCGGACCTCGATTGGCAACGCCTGTTAAATGCTAACTTGCCTGAGCCTTTTTCCGTCCTCAATAACTTTTACTCCACTGATCTTGCTCTAATCGTTCCTCCTTGGCCTATTCCCGATTTGCCCCGGGATAATCCTTTGGGAATGCGCCTTTGGCAGGCCGGCTACACCTGCTATGAACTTCCCCGCTGTGCTGCTACGCAATTGGACATCGATACTCCTGGAGAGCTCCAGATCCTTGCCCTCCATCCTGGCCTTCCGGAGGAGGTGAAGAGGGTTTTGAGTGAAGTGCCCACGGCCCGGGCCCAGGCCCTTCTTGAGGCCATTGTCAACCCTGATGCGGAGGTGGTCCTAATCGGACGGGTGAGTGGACATCTTCTGCGGTATCTTGATCACCAGGCGGCCTGCCGATTCCGGGTGATCTCGGAGGAACGGGGAATGGAGGCAAGCGGTCGGGCCGAGCGCGGAGCTGTTCTTTCCCTTGTGGGAATCCTGGCTGAAACCACCGGACCCTCGGGTTTAGTTCGAACCTTAAGTCGTCTGGGTGACGTAGTGGTCTGGGACATCAGGGTGATCATGGCCCATTATGGTGTGTGGCCACCTGCGGAGGAACGCTACGCTTGCGACCTCATGCAGTACCAAAATGTAAGCGACCCGCGGCTTCGTGAGCTTATTCAGGCCTGTGCGGAAAGCTCCACCCCTTTCATCCTCGGCGGCCACTCCCTGGTCTCCGGAGGAATGTACCTGGCGGTGGAGCTCGCTTGGCATGGAAAGGATATGGAACGGCGGTTTCGCCCGCTTCCCTTTGGGGGATAATTGGAATGATTATGGAGAAAAAGATCTGGGAGCTGGGTCTAGCGGAGGTTGATCGGGCGGTGGCGGAGTTAGCCGCCGCCGAGGAGCGCAGACAAAAAGAGAAAATAATCCTTATCCCTTCGGAATCATTAACCCCAAAAGCCGTGCGAGAGGCTTTGGGATCAGCGTTCACCTCCATCTATGCCGAGGGTTATCCCAGGGAGGAAAGCCTCCGGTTCCCGGAGGAACGGATCTGTGACCTAGCTGAGCAGCTCGCGTACTATCGGCGCTATAGCGACCGAAGGTTTTATAAGGGGGTGGAGCTCGCGGATGTGGTGGAGGCCCTGGCCTGCCGACGCTGCGCGGAATGTTTTGCCACCCCGGAAGTTCCGCCGGAGGCCATTTACGTAAACATCCAAGCCCTTTCCGGCGCCGCCGCAAACCTCGCTATCTACGAGGCCCTCCTTAAGCCCGGCGATACCCTCATGGCCATGGATCTCACCCAAGGCGGGCACCTTTCTCACGGTTCGCCCTTCCACGTCTCCGGCCGGCGTTACCGCATTGTGACGTACGGGGTTGACCCAAAGACAGAAAAACTCGATTACGACAAAATTGCGGACATTGCCAAGCGGGAAAAGCCCAAGATGATCGTGGCCGGCTACACCTCTTACCCCTGGGCGCCCGACTGGAAGGCCTTTCGGGAGATCGCCTCCTCCGTGGGCGCTTTCCTTTTCGCGGATATTGCCCATACCGCGGGGATGGCCATCGCTGGCGCTTACCCCACTCCCGTGGGATACGCGGATGTGGTGATGTTCACCACGCACAAAACCCTCTGCGGTCCGCGGGGAGCGGTGATCCTCTCTTTCGATCCGGAAATCGCCGCAAGGATTGACCAAGCCGTTTTCCCCGGAGCCCAAGGCGGTCCTCATGTGAACAAGTTCGCCGGGATCGCTGTAGCTTTCGCTTTGGCCCAGACCCCGGAGTTCCGGCGGCTCATGTTCCAAATCGTGGAGAACGCCAAGGCCTTGGCCGCCGCGCTAGAGAAGAACGGAATCCGCCTGTGTTACGGCGGAACTAATACGCACCTTCTGGTTTTGGACCTGCGCGCTATCCCCACCAAAAATGGGAATCCTCTCATGGGTGAGATCGCTGCCCGCATTTTGGATATCGCTGGCATCGTGGCCAATAAAAACACCATCCCCGGGGACACTTCGGCAGCCGATGCCCGGGGAATCCGCTACGGAACCCCTTGGGTTACCCAGCGAGGAATGGGCGAAGAGGAGATGCAGGAGATCGCAGAAATTACTAGGCTCGTGCTCACGGAAATTCGGCCGTTTACCTATCATGGGGTGCGTGGTCCGCTTTGGCGCGGAAAGATTCCGCTTTCCACGTTGCGCGAGGCTCAGGAGCGGGTACGGACCCTTTTGGCCCGATTCGGTGTGGAGAAGGAGGCAAAGGTTAGCGTAGCTGATCCCAACGGGGCCAAGGTTTTTCTCGTGCGCGGCGGCCGCGCTGATCACCTCCTCCACGAAGCTTCCACCGCCCACATCCTAGACCTAGAAGAGGGGAAGGCAATCCGCACCCTCTTCCTTACGCCCGAGGGCGAAGTGCTCTCCGAAGCCGTGGTCGGAAGGCTCAGCGATGATGAGCTTGGCCGCCCAAAATTTGTGGTAATTGCTCCAAACAAAAGCGGGGAAAAGCTCAAAGAGTGGGTTTCCGCGCTCTCTGATGGCTACGTTCTTTTTGATCCTGAGGACATCTACAAAAAGGTGCAAGGACCGGCAGTGGTGGAGGATTTCGGAGGTACTGCGGAGCTTTCCTTCAACGGAAGGAAACTTCGGATCACCAATGGGCGTGTGCAGATCGATTTTTGGGGCGTTGGCGGGCAAGCGGAAGATCTCTTACGGACTAATCCAGAACTTTTTGCCCTTGGAAAACCATATTTCATCGGCGGGAAATTTGGCCAAGGCGGAGCTAAGGGAACGGAATATGTGCCGAAAAGCTTAGAAAGGCCGATTCAAAATACGCCTCTTACTTCTTGGCATCGGCGGGCCGGTGCCCGGATGAGCCCCTTTGCCGGCTATGAGATGCCCCTTTGGTACAGCTCCGCCCTCGCCGAACACCGGGCCGTGCGGGAAAAAGCCGGCCTTTTTGATCTTGGACACATGGGGCTCTTTGAGGTCTCCGGCCGATATGCCGAAAGCTTCCTAAACCTCGTCACCACCAACTATGCTGGTTGGCTCCACCCTGGCCAGTCCCAATACGGTTTTCTCCTCGACCCCTCCGGCCGGGTAATCGATGACCTCATGGTTTATCGCGCGGATAAGGATCGTTTCATTCTCATCGTGAACGCGGCCAACGAGCTCAAAGACTGGGATTGGCTTTGCGCGGTGAATGAGGGAAAGGCCCTTTTGGATCCCGAGCGACCGTGGGTGGAGCCGGATGGGCCAGTTACCCTGCGCAATTTGAAAGAGGAAAATGATGGCCTTGTGGACTTGGCCCTCCAGGGTCCCGCTTCCCGGTCTATCCTCCTCAAGCTTCTTTCTAAGCGCGACAAGCACGAGCTTATAGCCCTGCGCCGAACAGAATTCCTTATCCTTTCCATCCTCGGGGTTCCCGTCATCTGCGCTAGAACTGGCTACACGGGCGAGACCATGGGATACGAGCTTTTAGTGCCAAAATCTGCGGCGGAGAAAATTTGGGAAGCTTTGCTGGATGCGGGGAAGGAAAGGGGACTCATTCCTTGTGGTTTAGCGGCACGCGATTCCTTGCGCACCGAGGCTGGGCTTCCTCTTTATGGGCACGAGCTTTCCGGTCCGGAGGAGATCCTTCCCCATGAGGCTGGGTTTGCTCCCTATGTGAAGCTGCATAAGGCTTTCTTCGTGGGTCGAGCGGCGTATATCCGGGCTTTGGCTGATTGGAAGCGCGAAATAGTTCGGTTCTTTGTGGAGGGGGGTCAGCGGCCAATCCGCGCCGGCACTAAAGTCGTGGATAAAACCGGAACAGTGGTGGGTACAGTAACAAGCTGCGTGGTCTTGGAAGAAGGCCAAGTAGGAATGGCCCTGGTTCCGCGGGAATTGGCAAGCCTTGAGACCCAGTTGGGGTTCGTGGTGAGCCCAGGCTCTTCCGAGGGAATTAAACTAGGCGCGCGCCTTCCCCTCATAATCTGGGGAAAGGTCATCCCCAGGTTCTTACGCCGCGAGACCTTGCCAGCTCCAGGCGAGGAATGACCTAGTCCTCCTCCGCTTCCTCTACGTGTTTTCGAATCTCCTCGAGCCTTTTTTGCACGAGGAAGAAGAGGGAACCCTCAGGATAATTCCCTTCTTTGTCGGGTTTGCCCGCCGGCATCCCTGAAAGGATTTCCACTACCTCTTCCACAGTATCGCAGGCCCAGACATGGAATTTCCCTTGGGCCACAGCCTCCACAACTTCCTCAGGAAGCATGAGTTCATCCACATTCCGCCGGGGGATCACAACACCTTGCTCCCCGTTCAACCCGAGCTCCTTGCACACAAGGTAATGCCCATAGATCTTTTCGTTGATCCCGCCCACAGGCTGAAGATTTCCCTTTTGGTCGATGGCCCCGGTCACGGCAATGCCCTGTTTGAAGGGGACCCCTGAGAGAGCCGAAAGGAGGGCGCAGAGTTCCGCCGCGGAGGCGGAATCGCCCTCAATCCCGGAATAGGCCTGCTCCATAGCCAAGTTGGCCGAAAAGGTAAGAGGGGCTTTTGTGGCGAACCTCTCCCCAAAATAGGATTTGAGGATCATCACCCCTTTTGTGTGGATTTTTCCACCCAATTCGGCCTCGCGCTCGATGTCCACCACCCCGGATTTGCCGGCGAAAACTGTGGCCGTAACCCGCTGAGGCCGGCCGAAGGAAAAATCGCCCAAATCCACCACCGCCAAACCATTTACCTGGCCCACCGCCCCACCCTCGACCTGAACCACAATCTTTCCCCGTCGGATCCACTCTCGAACCTTTTCCGCAAAAAGGGATTGCCGGTTCCTTCCTTTTTCGATAGCTAGCCGAACGTGTTCAGGTCCTACAACCGCAGAGCCTTGATGCCGGGCCCAAAAACTGGCCTCCTCAATTAGAGTAGTGAGGGCAGCAAACCTTGTAGAGAGTTTTCGTTGATCGCCGGCGAGCTCCGCCGCGTACTCCACAACCCTGGCCACCGCCTCAGGAGAAAACGGGAGGACCTCGGGATTCTCTAGTTCCCGGGCCCGAATGAACCGGGCAATGGCCCACCCCGCCTCCTCCGTCCAGGGCATCTCCGTATCGAAATCCGCCCGGATGGTGAAGAGCTTGCGAAAATCCTCGTCGTAAAAGTAGAGGAGATAGTAAAGCCAAAGGGGACCGATCAAAATCACCTTCACCTGAAGGGGCACGGGCTCAGGCCGGAGGCCCTCAGTGGAGGCATAGCCGAGCATCTGCGCTGGATCTTCAATGCGAATTTCCCCGGTCTTCAGCGCAATTTTCAGGGCATCCCAAGAGAGAGGAAACCTAAGAAGGCTGATCGCCGAAAGGACCAAATACCCGCCATTGGCCCGGTGCAAAGCACCAGGACGAATTTGGGTAAAATCAGTGGTCACTACGCCAAACTGAACGCGACGCTCAATGGTCCCAAACAAGTTTATGTAGGTGGCGTTCTCCTCCACCACCACTGGGGCACCCTCTGCACCAAAGCGGTCCACTAGGAGATTCACCCGGTACCGGAGATATCGGTCAGGTTCGGGCATGGGCAGGGGAAGGGAGGGCTTGCCCTTTCCGGAAATGAGGGCTTCAGCGTTGATGACGATATCCGTTTCCACTCCTTGGAGGAATTCTAGAACTCTGGGGATTTGGGCATATTTAGCGCGGAGCTGAGCGAGCCGCGGCCCGATGAGAAAGCGCACAGCCTCCTGAACAAGCTTCTTTTGCTGCTCTTGCCAAGCTTCCTCCAACTCCCCCAACTCCCGGAAACCCTCGCGGACAAGCTCCTGGATCTCCCCTTGTTTTCGCAGGATTTCCGCCCGCTCCACCTCGGTTAGGGCTTGAAATTCCTCATGTGAATAGGGCGAGCCGTTGGATTTGAGGGGAATGGTGTTTATGCCAAAAGGGGTTCGTTGGAGGGTGAAGCCCAAAACCCGGGCTTTCTCCTCTAGGGTGCGAAAGATCTCCTCGCGCCTGGCCTCGAAGGCCTCGCGCTCCCGCCGCACCCGGGCCTTTATCTCCTCGGATTCCATCACCCGCGGAAGCTCCCGATCGAGGAAATCCAAAAATCGGTCCATGTCCTCCTTGAGCTCCCGCCCTTTCCCAGGGGGGAGAAAGAGATAGCGGGGCATGTGCGGGATGGAGAAATTGTGGACGTAGCAAATATCTGGGGGAGTGGGATCACGGCGGGAGAGGTCTTGAAGGAATTGGGTCACCGCTGAGGTCTTTCCTAACCCTGGTTCTCCAGCAACATACACGTTATACCGATGTTTTGAGCCTTTTAAGCTAAGGCCCACACGCAGGGCCTCCAGGGCCCGCTCCTGGCCGATGATCCCGGAGAGGGGTTCAAGCTCCGCGGTCGAGGAGAACTTAAAAACCCGAGGATCAAATCGTCGCCGAAGTTTTTCCGCAACTAGACGCTGAATCACCGCTAAGTATCATAGCAAAGATGCGGATTTTTGCTACTGTCTTTGCGCTCCTTTGCTGGCCCCTATGGGCCTTTGGCTTTCCCGTTCTTCCCCTTTGGTCAACGCCGGAAAACAATGCATATTTAAACCACGTGCCTAGCCTTCTTTCCTCTGCAACGGAGGAAATCCTTTTGGCTCTTTCGGATATTCGAGCTTACCCCGACGGGACCACGGATCCACTTCTTTCCGCGCTCTCGGAAGCCGCAGAAAAAGGGGTGAACGTTTATGTGCTTGTCGAGAAAACTGCTCGGCCGTTTTATCCTGAACAGGACGAAGCTTTGGCTCGACTTCGGCAGATTGGCGTTCATGTGCAAGAGGATTCCCCAGAGATCACCTTGCATACGAAGTTCGCGGTGGTGGACTCCCGGTTGGTGATCGTGGGCTCCACACACTGGACCAAAACCGCCCTCACCTCAAGCGTCCAAGTTGACCTTGTCCTAGAGGACGCGGAGGTCGCCGGTTTCTTCCGCCAATTTTTCTTTCTTCTTTGGGAGGGAAAGCTACGCACAAAGACTGAGCTTCCCCCGCAACCCTGGTCTGAACCAGCTCTTATCCCCCTTTTGGACTTCCCCGAATCCAAAGCCAATTTCACTGCGGCCTACACCGTTATTGCCGGGGCTCAGCGTTCTGTTTTACTTTTGCTTTATGAGCTCGTGTTTTACCCGGCTTACCCCGATAGCCCTTCCACCGTTCTCCTTCGGGCCTTGGCGGATGCGGCCAAACGCGGAGTGAAGGTGGAAGTCCTCCTCGAGGGAGGGGAAAACGACCCCGATTTAGCGGAGGCCAACAAACTGAGCGCCGCCTGGCTCGCCACGCAAGGTGTTGAGGTGCGCTTTGAGCCAACGACAGCGGTCATGCACGCAAAGTGCTTAATTGTGGATGGATGCCACCTCTCCGTGTCCTCGGCAAACTGGAACTATTCCTCGCTCGTAAAAAACGTGGAAGCAGGTGTCCTGATCCTCGGCGCTCCACAACTCGCGCAGGTTATGGAAATTTACTTTTCCCAACTTTGGGAACGCTCTGTCCCTCCGCGTTAAGGACGAATAGCTCCGGCAATAGGGATCTCCACCCGCTTTCCTTCCGCATAAGCGCTCACTAAGCCGGAGAATTGGAACTCCACCCCAGCCAGGGGATAGAGGCGATAAGTGAAGGTCAGAGCCTGACCAGGATCAAGGATCACCGGCCACACGACCTCCAGTTTCTCGGCCTTGCGCCAAAAAGCCCCGCCGTCATCCACTACCTCCACCGCGAACCCCTGAGGAACGTCCTCCACGAAACCGGGAGCAATGACCGGGATTTTGCCACTCACAGTTATCGTGACAAGATAGCTTTGCCCCTCAGGGACAATAAGACGAGTGGCTCCCAGGCGGGCATCGGCCACTAAAGCCGCGAGAAGTTGGGTGCTTTGGGTCTTCTCCACCACTTCAACCCGCACTACGCGCATCCCCTGAGGGAGAGTAAGGGTAACCTGAGGCTCCGCGGTAGTAAGCTCATACGTACCGTCACCGTCGAGATCCCAGCGAAAAGTTGCTCCGGATGAGGCTCCGCGCACGAAAAGGGTTACGCTCCCCCCAGGATCAGGGATGAAGGTTGAGCTTTCCAAGGTCAAATTGGCGCAAAGGGCACCTAGCCCAAAGAAAAGTCCGCTAAGCACCAAGAGCATCCCAGCTCTTGTCATTTCTCCCTCCTTTCAAAAAGGGGAAGGCGGCGGGAAAAATCCCGCCGCCTGAGGAAGATCAGCCCGCGAGGTTTCACCGGCCCTCACAGATGGACGGCACTTGCCCCGGCAGTGGCTCACAGATTGGTGTTCCCGTAAGCCAATAAGCCACGATGGTTTTCATCAGCTCGAAGTCCACAATCCCTGGGTCGCAGGTCCGCGGGACGCGGCTCCCTTCCAGCCAGAAGGCGATGGCCCGCTGAACCTGGGGGAACGTGATCTTGTCGGAAAGGGTGAGGTCAATACCATCCTTTGCCACATCCCACTTGGCGATCGCGGCGAGAACGCTGAGACAATCCGAAAGCTCTACCTTGCTTTGCCCAGTCACGTCGATCACTTGGCAGGGCAAGCCCGTATCCACGCGGCCAACGACGGTTTGGAAGTCCCTCACCGGACAAGGTCCAGGCAAGGGCTTCTTCACCTGGATATTAGGGGGAACGGTAACCTCGTAAATGATGGTCTTGGGCCGGCCTGGCTTGAGGACATCAAGGAGAACCCATTGATCCACCCCGGGCTTATAGATGAACCCGTCGTTCTGGATGGGGGTTACCCGCCAGCCCACGGGCAGATCCTCGTCCAATCCCACACCGATCACATCGCGGTCAGTCTCGATCTCCACTTTGACCGTGAACTTGTTACCAATGGCGTTGCCCATGCTATCATAGAAACCGATCACCACTGCCTCGCAGGGGATGGGGTATAGGATGGTTCGGCGGGCTTTGACATTGGCCGCAGGATAAGAAGGCAGAGGCTCATCCACAGGGGTGCAGGAATAAGCGTAGGCAGCGATAAGCTTTATCTTTTCCAGATCAAGCTGCTCCCCGCAGGTACCAGGAACGGGTTGGCCTGTGCGCCAAAGTTCTGCCACCCGATTGAGCTGGTCCACGGTGATCGTCTCCGAGAGCCTAAGATCCAGGCGATCCTGATCTCCGGGCTTCTCCGGCGGGATCAGGTGAGCCACCGCATCGAGAATGGTGAGACAGCTATCGACGATCACGCAGGTCTCGCCCTCCACCTGCAAAGTGAGGTCAGGGACCTTGGCCTGGAGAATCCCAGTTATGCAGAACTGTTGAGGTAATCGGATGGAAGCGAGCTGATCAGCGGTGGGAACTTTGAGATCGTAGACGATGACCCGTTCTGTGCCGGCGCGGATGGTGTCCATGAATACCCACTGGACATAAGGACGATTGAACACAGCCCCGGCATTCTGGATGGGGATGACCTCCCAGTTCGCCGGCGGGTCCTCATCGAGGCCCACACCGATCAAATCCTGGTCAGTCTTGATTTTCACTGTCACCCGGAAGACCGAACCGGGTAGAGCATGAGTAGTAGAAATTTCCCGGGTAACCTGCACCGTGATAGGGGAAACGTACAAAGGATAAGTGATGGTGGTGGAAACGCCGGTGTTGTCCACTACGGTGAGCCCTACGGTGAAATTACCACCGGTAACATAGGTGTAACGGACCTTGGGTTCGGTGCTGGTGAGGTCAATTTTTCCATCACCATCGAAGTCCCAGCGATACTCCTTTATGGTGCCATCGGGGTCATAGCTTCCGGAGGCGTCAAACAGGACCTCCTGGCGAGCCCGGGGAGCAGCAGGGCTGACCACGAGCTTTGCCACCGGCGGCTGGTTGCGCATCCCCTTTATCTCGATCGGGTCGACGGTATTGAGCTCCACTCTCGTCGGCTTGTTTATATCGCCATACTTGAACACGATGCGCTGAACGCCGGAGAGCGCCTCAGGGACAACGGTGAGATCGAATTCCTCACCTAATGGGCCGAAAACACCGCCGTCGGTGCGGCCATCGGTCCAGGTCCACATGACCTGGTAATCCCCATTGGTGGGGGTGTAGGTGTCATTGAGCTCAGGGAGAATGGGAAAGTAGAAACTATCGTCCTTCAACACGAAATTCGCCCCAATGGGGATATTCTTTATGGTGAACCGGGCGTTTCCGCCAGTTCCAGCTTCCGCTTTGCCCAGGATGAAAAAGAGGTAAAGCTGTCCCGCTGGCTCCCGATAGAGAAAGAGCACGGCGGTGTTAGCCTCCCCTAAGGGGTTGCGGCTCCGGGATTGTCCGGAGTCGTATTCGTAGAAATCCTGGGCCGTCTTCGTGCCGGAAAACGGCACGACCGCGACCTTAGTGGTCCCCTGGGTGACTTCAAAATACCCCTGGGCCAAGAGGGGCAAAGTCATGGCCAGGACCACCACTACAGCTAGGCTGATCTTCCTCATCATCCCTCCCTCCTTAAGCACCACGATGGCGGTGAAAAACCTTCACCTCCATTTACACCGCCAAAGGGTATACGGGCGAAAGGCCCGGGACGAAGACCGCGGAGGTCACCTCAGCCGCCCTTTGTCCCCGGCCAGGGTGACCTCCGTCCACTAGAGGGTGAGAGGAATGGGATTTTGAGCCTGGTGCGGGTGATCAGGCCCAGGGTAAATCTTGAGCTTGCGCAACATGCGCCGCCCAAGCTCGTTCTTCGGAAGCATCCGCCGCACCGCCAACTTCAACGGAAGCTCCGGGTTTTTGGCCAAAAGCTCGTAATACTTGAACTCCTGGAGGTTCCCAATGTACCCGGAGTGGCGGTAGTAAACTTTTTGCTCCCGTTTATTTCCGGTGAGCCTAATTTTTGTAGCGTTCACCACTATAACATAGTCGCCCACATCGAAATGCGGTGTATACACGGGCTTGTGTTTCCCCTGCAGGATCTTGGCGATCTGCGAAGCTAGCCGCCCTAAGGGTTGATTAGTGGCATCCACCACATACCAACGCCGCTCAAAAGTTATGCCGGCATCCTCTTTCTTAGCCATGTATGTTCGCTGCTTTTTAAGCATGGGCTTCGGCACGGGAGACCTTGACATCTCCTCCTCCTTTTACGGGAAGTATAGGGAAGCCCGAGGGTTTCTCAACTCCATAACTCCCTCCGGACGATGAGGGCCTGGGCCTCGGGACCGGTCCCGATCAGGGCCACGGGCACGGACAGGGCCTCCTCCACAAACCGCACGTATTCCTTAGCCTCCTTGGGAAGTTCCTCGAAATCTTGAATACCCCGGATTTCCTTCCGCCAACCGGGTAAGACTTCATAGACCGGTTCAACCCGCTCCAGTTCCCAAAAGGCTTTCGGAAAATCCTCGACCCTCCTTCCGGCCAATTGATAGGCTACGGCCACCCGGATCTCCGGGAATCCCGAGAGGACATCGAGTTTGGTAAGAGCAAGATGGGTGAAGCCATTGATCCTTTGGGCGTAGCGGAGGGCCACGAGATCTAGCCACCCACATCTACGGGGCCGGCCGGTAGTGGTGCCGTATTCCTGGCCAGCTTTCCTCAGCCTCTCCCCAAGATCGGTGCGGTCCTCAGTGGGAAAGGGACCAATCCCCACCCGAGTGGTATAGGCCTTGGTCACGCCCACCACCGCCGCGAACTTCGGCCATACACCCGTTCCCCCGGGGATGCCGTGCACCGTGGTCATGGAGGAGGTGACATACGGATACGTACCGAAATCCACATCCAACATGGTCCCCTGGGCTCCTTCAAACACCACCCTTTTCCCAGTAGCTAGCGCTTGGGAAAGGAGCATTTGCCCATCGCCGATGCATTTCTCGAACTCTTGACGAAAACTAAGGAGATCATTGAGAACTTGCTCGGGATCGATAGCTCCCAATGGCTCATGCTCGGAAAAAATTTTCTCCCGGAGGTATTCGTCGTTCCAAAGGTCAAGGAGGCGGAGGCCGCAACGTCCCACCCGATCAACATAAGCTGGCCCAATTCCCTTTTTTGTGGTACCGAGCTTCGCCGCCACCCCTTCTTTTTCCTCGCGGAGGCGATGAACGGGAAGGATCAGATGAATGCGTTCAGAGATGAAAATCCGCGGTTCTGGTCTTCCTTGGGCCCTTAGGGCCAAAAGCTCCTCCCGCAAAACCCAGGGATCGAGGACCATTCCATGGGCCAGGACACCGAGGCATTGGGGATGGAGGGCCCCGGCAGGGATTTGATGAAGCCTAGCCTGTCCATACTCATCCACCACGGTGTGGCCGGCGTTTGGGCCGCCGTTAAACCGCACACAGAAATCGGCTTCCCGGGAGAGGAAGTGCACGATCTTCCCTTTAGCTTCATCGCCCCACTGGGCCCCGATCACCGCCACCGCCGAAGCCATACCCGCCCCCTCTTCCCATGGATCTCAAGCTCCGCACTGTGCTCGGCCGGGGAAAGCTCGCCGGGAATAAGCTCCAGGGCCAGCACTTCCTCCATGATCTTCTCCGGGAAGCGCCGAAAGATTTCACCAAGCTCTCCCTCGTAACCCACGATGATCCGGTCAGTTACCGCAAAGCCTGCCTCTTTACGGAGGAGCTGGATGCGGTGCACAAGCTCCCGCAGGTCCCCCAAAGCTCGCAGCTCTTCGTCCACCCGGATATCCAGGGCCACGGCCCCGGTTGGATCCTCCTCGATCACCAGGCCCTCCCGCGGTTCCCAACTCACCTGGACCTCGTCACTTTTGATCTCCACCGCTTTGTCCCCGAGGATCAAACTGGCCGACCCCTTGGTCAAAAGATCCTTTACCCAGTCCGGGGATACATCCCTGAGCTTCTGAGCAACGATTTGGGTATAAGATCCCAAGCGAGGTCCGAGCTTTCGGAAATCCGGGCTAACTCGAGGCACCTTCAGCGCCGCGAAATCCGAGACAAACCGAAGCTCAAGGATATTGAGCTCCTCCTTGGCGATGGCCCAAAGCTCTTCAGGGATCCGGTGATCATCGGGCTTTTCGAGAACGAAGAGGGTTCTGAGGGGCTGGCGGACCTTGATTTTGGCGCGGTTGCGGGCAGCCAGAGCTAGCTCCACAACCTCCCGGACCCGTTTCATCTGGGCCTCGAGTTCCTCATCCCGGAATATGGGATCCGGCCAGTCCGCAAGATGCACGGACTCCGGGTCTTTTTCGGTGCGGAGATTTTGCCAAATGGCCTCCGCCAAAAATGGGGTGAAGGGAGCCAAAAGAAGGCTCAGGGTCTTAAGGGCGGTGTAAAGGGTGTGGTAGGCGGCGAGCTTATTTTCGGTGAGGCCAGGGCCCCAAAACCGCGGCCGGGACGCACGAATGTACCAATTAGAAAGATCGTCCACGAAATCTTCAAACTCCCGAGTAGCCCGGACCACATCGTAAGCATCCAGGGCCTGGGTAAGGACCTCCACCGCTTGGGAAAGGCGGGAGCCAAGCCACCGATCTAGGGCGGGCCTCTCCTCCCAAGGGATGAAGCCTGTGGTAGGAATGAACCCGTCGATCGAAGCATAAAGGGCGAAAAAGTCGTAACAATTTCGAACTGTTTCGAGAAAGCCGAACCGGGCAGCCTTCACCCCCTCCACCGAAAGGCGGCGCTCCGTCCACGGTGCGGACTCCGAAAGGAGGTACCAGCGAATAGCATCAGCTCCGTGTTCATCAGCCAGGGGCAAGGGATCGATCACGTTCCCCCGGGATTTGCTCATCTTTTGGCCCTGGGCATCCAATCCCAGCCCGGTCACAAGGACCCGACGATAGGGAGCAACCCCGTGCACCAAAACGCCAGTCACAAGGAGGGTGTAGAACCACCCCCGGGTCTGATCCAGCCCTTCACAGATGAAATCCGCTGGATAGGAAGCTTTGAATTCCTCGACGTTCTCGAAGGGGAAATGCCACTGAGCAGTGTGCATGGAACCGGAATCAAACCAGGTATCGAGGACGTAGGGCTCGCGCCGCATTCTCCCGCCGCAGGGACAACGGAGCTCCACCTGGTCCACATAGGGCCGATGAAGCTCGACCCTGCGGGCAAGCTCCGGATCCAGGGCCTGCTCCACCAGTTCTTCTCGGGAGCCGATCACCTCCTGCCGGCCACAATCAGGGCAGGTCCAAACGGGAAGAGGTGTTCCCCAATAGCGCTCCCGAGAAAGGGCCCAGTCCCTCATGGACTGAAGGAAATCGAGGAAACGGCCGGTCCCCACATGTTCTGGATACCAGGTGATTTTGGAATTCTCGGCGATTATTTCGTCCTTGGCCTTGGTAGTAGCAATGAACCAGGAGTCCAGGGCGTAGTAAAGGAGAGGGGTATCGCAGCGCCAGCAGAATGGATATTCATGTTCGTAGGTTTCCGCGCGGAAAAGGCGGCCTTTGGCCCTCAAATCCTCGATGATTTTAGGATCCGCGTCTTTCACGAAAAGGCCAGCGCAGAGGGGGAATTCCCCGGTGAATCTTCCGGCCCGATCCACCGGCTGGAGCAATGGGAGATTCTCCCGGCGGCCAAGGTCGTAGTCCTCCTCACCAAAAGCCGGAGCGATGTGGACAATGCCGGTCCCCTCCTCCATGGACACGAACTCTCCGGCTACTACTCGATACGCGCCTGAACCGGCTAAGGGATAGAGGGGCTGATAGGTTTTCCCAAGGAGCTCCCGCCCCGGGAATTCCCTGAGGACCAGGGCTTCCTCTCCCAGGACCGCGGAAAGCCTAGGTTTAGCGAGGATGAGGCGTTCCCCGCGAAAGAGAACCTCTACATATTGGGCTTCCTCGGCCACCGCTACCGCCACGTTGGCGGGAAGGGTCCAGGGGGTAGTGGTCCAGACGAGCAAAGAGACCGCGGGATCGTGGGAAAGGGGTAAGCGCACGAAAACCGAGGGATCGGAAACGCGGCGGTAGCCCAAAGCCACCTCGTGCGAGGAAAGGGGCGTTCCACACCGCGGACAATAGGGGAGGATCTTGTGGCCCTTGTAAAGGAGCCCTTTTTTATGGAGCTCTTTCAGTTCCCACCATAGGCTCTCAATGTACTCGTCGGTGTAGGTGACGTATGGATGGGCAAGATCGATCCAAAACCCTAACCGCACGATCATCTTTTCCCACTCGCGAATGTACCGATCCACCGAGTTCCGACAGGCGCGAACGAATTTTTCTACCCCTAAGCGCTCGATTTCAGCCTTGGTGGAAAGCCCAAGTTCCTTCTCCACCTCCAGTTCCACGGGAAGGCCATGGCAATCCCAGCCAGCTTTGCGGGGAACATGGTAGCCACGCATGGTCTTGTACCGGGGGAAAAGGTCTTTATAGACCCGGGCGAGGAGGTGGGCGAAATGCGGGCGGCCATTGGCCGTGGGCGGGCCTTCGTAAAAAACGAACCGCGGCCGACCATCCCGCTCCCGCACTGAACGTTCGAACACCCTCTTTTCTTCCCAAAACTTAAGAACCGCTTTCTCCCGCAGCTTCGGATCCGCCTCAAGCTTTTGGAACGCCAAGCATGCCTCCTTTACAAAAGATCTCCCAGGAACCTCAGGGAAAACGCGAAAGGAAAAGGCTATCCCTGCCCCATGCGGGGCAGGATGATCAAGCGGATCCGGAAAAAGCTAGTCATCGCAAGAGGGATTATAGCCCGAAGGGAAAACTCGGGCGAATGAAGCCTCCACGTTCCTGAGGACCCGGTCAAGGTCAAAGATCGATCGTATCTCCTCCGCGCTCAGATAGTTAAGCACCCGGGAATCATGGGAAGCAACCTCCCAAAGTGGCTTTCTTTCCCGCTCCGCTTCCTCGCAAAGCTCAGCCACCAAAAGATGCGCTGCCTTTCGCTCCATTCCGGCCCGAACCAACGCCAAAAGGAGCCCCTCGGAAAACGGAAGCCCCAAGGCCTCCTCAAGGTTTTTACGCATGGTTTCCGGATAAATTCGCAGCCCGCGCAAAAGTTTCTCCCCCCGATCGAGCATGTAGTCCACGATGAGGAAACACTGGGGGAGAAGGATTCGTTCCACCGAGGAATGGGACATATCCCGTTCGTGCCAGAGGGCCCCGCTTTCCAGGATGGGCTCGACGGAGGCGCGCACAACCCTTGCTAGCCCGCAAAGCCGCTCGGACAAAATAGGGTTGCGTTTGTGGGGCATGGCGGAGGACCCTTCTGGCCGGCCTTCCTCCACTTCCTTTACCTCGGCCCGGGAGAGATGGCGCACTTCCAAGGCGATTTTTTCCACAAGCGAGGCAGCGGAGGCCAGGGCGAACACCACCTCGGCGTGGCGGTCTCTGGAAATGACTTGAGTGGCGGCGGCGCAGGGCCTGAGGCCCAGCGCTTTCAACGCTAGCTCCTCGGCCTCCGGCGGGAAATACGCGTGCGTCCCCACAGCTCCGGAAAGCTTGCCCACACAGATCCCGTCTTTTGCCCTACACAGCCGCTCCTCAACCCGCAAAAGCTCATCGTACCAGACCAAAACTTTGTGGCCAAAGGTTGTGGGCTCCGCCCATTGGCCATGGGTGCGGCCAAGAATTGGGATCTTTTTCCCCGCCAAGGCCATCTCCCTAAGCACGGCCTTCAAGCGCTCCACTTTCTCCTGGATCAAAGTAAGGGCATCCCGCAAAAGAAGGGCTAAAGCCGTGTCTTTTACGTCAGAAGAGGTCAGGCCAAAGTGGAGCCACCTTCCTTCCTCGCCTACCTCCTCTTCCAAAGCCCAAAGGAAAGCGATGAGATCATGGCCGATCTCCTTTTCTAGCTCATGAATCCGCTCAATATTGATCTTGGCCTTGGTTTTCACCGCTAGAGTTACACCTTGAGGAATAAGCCCAAGCTTCTCCAGGGCCGAGAGGCTAGCGAGCTCCACCTCCAGCCACCGCTCATATTGGGCTTTCCAGGTCCAAAGATCCTTCATTGGGGCGAGAGAATAGCGTTCGAGCATGATCCCTCCCTCATAGGATATGAAGCGGCCGGCCCAAGGCTGAAAGGGCTGCTTCCCAGATTGCTTCTGGAAAAGTGGGATGGGCATGGACAACTTTGGCTAGCTCGGCCACCGGGATCCCGAGTTCCACGGCTAGCGCGACTTCGGCGATGAGTTCTGAAGCGTGTGGTCCGATGATCTCTGCTCCCGCGATTTTCCCATTTTCGTCAAAGGCCAGGCTCACAAAGCCCTGGGGTTCGCCCTCTGCCTGGGCTCGGCCCAGGGCGGCGAAGGGAAAGCTCCCGACCTTCAGGCCCGGCGTGTTCACCGGGGCCCCGACCATGGCCACCTCCGGAAAAGTGAACACCGTCCAGGGAATGGCCCGGGGCATCCCCGCCTTGGCCGGGGCTTCCCCTCGCAGCTTGGCCCAAAGATGCTCGGCCAAAGCTAGGCCCTCGTGGCTGGCTTTATGGGCCAAAAGAAGGCCGCCGCGCAGATCACCGATGGCATAGATCCCCGACGCAGCTTGAAAGTTTTCGTCGGTGCAGACAAAACCTTTTTCCAAGCGAATCCCAAGGTTTTCCAGGCCCAACCCTTGGGAATTGGGCCGGCGGCCCACAGCCACCACGATCACCTCCGCTTCGATCTCCTCCTCCCGCTCACCCCGAACAAGGAGCCCGTTTTTGGTAAGCCCCAAAGCCTTCGTTTGCACCAGGATCTCTATCCCCTGGCGCTGGAGAGCTTGGCGTAGGAAGGCCTCGGCCCGCCGGGAAAGCCCAAGCCCAGGAAGCACACTCTTCATCATTTCCACCACTATAACCTTCGCTCCCAGGCGGCCATAGACCGTGGCCAACTCCAGCCCTACCGCCCCACCGCCAACCACTGCCATCCTCTCCGGAATCCTCGGAAGCGCAAGAGCATGATCGGAAGACCAAACCCGCTCGCCATCAAAGGGGAGGAAGGGAAGCTCCATGGGCGCGGAACCTGTAGCCAAAACAATAACTTTAGCCTGAATCCTTTCGCTCCGGGAATTTTGAAGAACCTCCACTTCATTTGGCCCGACTAGCTTCCCTTCGCCTTTCAGTACCTCAACCCCAGCACCCGCAAGCAGACGGTCGATCCCGTCCCGCAGCTTTCCCACCACTTCCCCAAGGAACCCCCGCAGCCGCTCAAGATCCACATTTATTTCCAGCGACAAACCCATGCGTTCATAAATTTCCCGTTTTCCCAAAGGGAGGGTTGCCGCGTACAGGGCTTTGGTGGGGATGCATCCGCGATTGAGACAGACGCCGCCAAGGTGTTCCCGCTCCACGAGTACCGTTTCCAACCCCAATTGCCCAAGTCTGCGGGCTGCCACATACCCTGCTGGACCGCCGCCGATCACCAAAACCTCAGTTTTGGCCATAGCCTCAAAGTGTACTTGGTCCGGACACCCTTAGGGGCTATCCTTCATAGGAGGTCATTATGCGCAAGCTTTGGAAGCTCGTTATGCTGGGAATTGGGGCACTCGCTCTTTCCGGCTGCTTTTCAGGAAGCTTGGAACTCCCGGCGGTAATCCATACCGACCCAAATCCTCCCACCGGGCCTTATCCACTTACCGTGAAATTTACCGGTGAAGCCTCCTTGGGAGAGGTAACGGAATGCACCTGGACATTCTTTCGGCTGGAGAATGGGGAAGAGATCTCTCTTGGAAGCGCCATCCCTGGAAGCGTTGTGGAGTACACGTTTAGAGAGCGCGGGAAATACCGGGTTTACCTCACCGTTTACACCGCGGATCAGCGATTCGCCCAAAACTTTGTAGATGTGGACGTGCGCTCCCTTACAC
>Ga0315298_1003866_pt1 | contig 23102 bp, 37 predicted proteins | sample WHS_1_MG_FD_203077 | JGI IMG/M metagenome (GOLD analysis project Ga0315298, IMG submission 203077) | Extremophilic microbial mat communities from Washburn Hot Springs, YNP, Wyoming, USA - WHS_1_MG | ecosystem: Environmental > Aquatic > Thermal springs > Hot (42-90C) | place: USA: Wyoming...
AGGACGTCCGCCTGTTTGAGTTCTTGGATGAGCCGGTCCACGGCATCCTCGCCGCTCCCCCCTGCACCCATCTGGCGGCGAGCGGAGCAAGGTGGTGGAAGGAGAAGGGCGAAAGGGCGCTTCTTGAGGCCCTTTCCGTGGTGGACGCCTGCCTGCGCATCGTTGTGGCCTGCAGACCGAAGTGGTGGGCGCTGGAGAACCCGGTGGGGCGGCTGTCCCGGTTCCTTGGTCCGCCCCGGCTCATCTTTCAACCCTACGAATACGGCGATCCCTGGGCAAAGAAAACCTGCGTCTGGGGCGATTTTAATATTCCGAAAAAGCGTCCGGTTGAACCGCACCCGGATCCGAAAATCAGGGAACGGATATGGCGGATGCCCCCCGCTCCGGAACGTTCGCTTCTGAGGAGCATAACACCCCCGGGGTTTGCCCGGGCCTTCATGGAGGCGAACCCGTGACCGGCGCCATCTCCTTCTCCCCGGACCTGCTCCCGCTCATCGCTAACGGGGCCAAGACCATCACCTTCCGCCGCAGCCTCTACCCCCCCGGAGTCTACACTGTCAACGGCGGCGATTTAAAAATCAGGATAACGGAGGCATGGTGGACCCGAACTGAGGAACATGCCGCGCTGCATTTCCGGGAGGAGGGTTTCGCTTCTCCCTCTGAGTTTCTCGATTTTTTAGCCAGGGTCTACGGCAAGGTCCCGCGTTCGGGCTTTGCCCACAGGTTCGTGGTGGTGGAATGAGCGCCGGGATGCAGGAGTGGTATGCGGTCGTCAGGCGCCTGATCCAGAAGGAGGACGCGGAGAGGTGGGATTTCACCGCGCTGAAATGGTTGTTCGAGGAAAAGGAGGTGGCGAACGTTGTTGTGCGCTGAGTGCGGCCGGGATCTCGGGGACCAGTTCTGGGAGCTGAAGCTGAAGCGGCGGCGTTTGCTGGTCTTTTCCGATCAGGGGGTCTGGCACGTTTGCTGCCCCACGTGCGCCGAAAAGCTGATGAAGCGCATCGCGGGCCGGAGGCCGCAGGTCGGGTACAGCTCGGGCGGGTGATTCGGTGAGGCCGACCAACCAAAAGGTGATGGCGGCGATCATCGAAGCCCTGCTGGAGAACGGGCGGCTGGAGAAACGCTCCCTGATTCAGGCGGTTGAGCCGCGGCTGGACAGAAGGTTCCGTATTTCGGAGCACCGCGTGGGCTACCTGATCACCATTCTGGAGAGGTACGGGGTGGTAAAGGTCAGGGGTGACTGCATTGTGATCTGCCGCGGAATGACGAAAGCCAGCCTGGGGCTGGGGGGCTGGCGCTGGGGGTTGGTGGCTGTGACGCCGTGACGGTGGGTGTTGCCTGGGGGGCAGAAACATTCTCGGGGGGTGGTTGTGACACCGTGACGGCGGGTTTTGTTGAGGGGGCCGAAATATTCTTGGAATTGATGTTATTTCCGGTATCCCCCCCCTGGCTCGCTGGCTGGGAAACAAATTTTAAAATTGTGGCATTTCCGTTATCCCTGCTATGATCTTGGGAGTCGGGGGCTGGAGCTGGAGCCTGTTCCTGGGCGGGCGATGTTTCCAACATTTTTGAGTTATTAGATATTATCCCGTTCAAGGGTGGGGTGGTAAGGTAGTATAACTTCTTGCGTCTGTCGTCTGGATCAGGCTCAGAGAAGATTAAGCCTGCGTCTTCAAGTTGGGGGAGAATTTCCTCGCGTAAATAGCGTAGCGACAAAAATCTGCCATGAACTTCATTATGCTTTTTAACAATCTCTCTTGCGGTAACCCCACCCTCCGATGGGATATTATTTTTGGCTTTTTCAACAACCGCAGGAACGATTACCTCTTCGTATAGCCGATAAAGGTAGGGAGCGATGCCGCATTCCTGAGTTTTAGCGATCTCTCCATATAGTTTAAATGCTTGATCTATGTCCGTGTCGCTAACATAAATTACACGATCGTCCCCCTCTCGGTGCCAGAAATTGAGCAGCGCCAGCGCCTGGGCAAAGAGATCAGCCGCTCGAGGTCCCGGGTATGGCGCGGCTGCAGGTGCGAAAACCGCTCGATAAACCGGTCCACCAGCGCTTGGTGGTTCCGGACGATTATCCTCTCGATCTTAGCCTCTCGGATTAACAATAGTCGCTTGCGCAATCGTTCCCCTTCAATATCGCTTTTTAGCATCTCACCAAATCCGATGGGGTCGCCTTTTCGCTGCGCCTTCAGATACAGGGCCTCGCGTATCTTCTCCTGAGTGGTTTCGGGGCTCAACACGATGTTTCTGGTGGCTTCCTGATCATCGATTCGAAGCGAGCCGGTGCAGAAGAAAACCGTGGGGAACCCTCGGACAATAACGTTTTTCGTTCTCATGCCCGCCTTCTCGCGCTTATCAGTGATTTTAACCAGGAGTTCCTTCTGATCGTGGCTGAGCAGGGGGCGCAACCGGCGGAGGAGCTCGTCGTGCGGTTGATCAAGAAAGATTAAAACCTTGCGCTCCAGGTTGATCTTGATCAGTTTTCGAACCTCGTCCCATTCTCCTGAGTCGTGCCAAAACGCGGTCGGTGAGGAGTAAGCGATCATGATTACGTCATCAACAGGAACGAACCTCACCATTTCAATTGGGATGTAGCTTTTACCAGAGGAAGACGGCCCGCGGTTTGAAATGTTAATTTGCGAATCCTCAGTGTAGGTCAAGACCAGTGCCAGAAAGTGAATTAGTTTGTTCACGTCATCATGCTTGATCGTGGTGCCGAGGATCCTTCTGAGGTCATCTAAGCCCAACTCCCTTGTTATCTCTGCCAACTCGCCCACCTTGATTTGTTCGATTTCTTGGGTGATTGGATCTTTCCAGAACCCTCGAGCCTTTGCAATCTCCAGCGCTTTTTTATGGGCCTCCCCCACCAGTGGCTGGCCGCACTCAATGATTCCTTCGACGATCGCCAGCCAGCTCAGAGGCCCGCCTCCGACCCAGTGTCTAAAGCAGAACCAAGTGTTTTTCGCCGTGTTCACCGCGAAGTTCATACCTCCCTCGGAGCCGTGAACCGGGTGCGGCCCCTGGAACTCGTCCCCGCGCTGTTTCAGCTTGGTCAGGTCCACCAGCTGCGCGATGCTGAAACCCGGCTGGTCGTCAACTCCTGTGAACGTCGTTATCGCGGTTTTTGTTTTCCTAAATTTTCGGGCTAAAAATTTCAACAGCTTTTCCCCGTCAGCCAGGGTCTTTGGCGCTTCCTTGTAGGCGCGCCCCGTGACGGTGAAGAACCTCCCCCTGTCGTAGGCCTCAACCCCGAACTCTCTGGCCGTTATAGCAGCTTCCAAGCTGCCTTTAACAAAGATGTGAATCCCACGTCCGGATGGGCTCAACTCAGCGTAACTCTTCGCCTTCTTGACGATTTCCGAGGCAAACTCAGAAACGTTGCCCTCCTCATCGATGCAGTGGTCAAGGTCGATTCCAACGATTCCGCCGTCCTCTTTGAAGGCAAAACCGACTCCGAACCCCTCTTTCTGTTTTGCGTAATTTAGGGCGGTGCTAAAGTCTGTCCAGTTGTTCGGATCAGTGGCAGAGGCAGCTTTCCAGTGTCCGGTTTTCCATGGGGCTGCCGGGATCTTGGCAATTTTGTCCTCTTTCTTCTCCTCAAACCAAATTATCCACTGGGGCAGCTCCAGAAGTTTTGGAGGGAGAGCGCTGGGGTCAGGGACGGCCGGCACCATCGTTTATCCTCCTTTCAAATTTTCCGCTGTTTGGCAAACGTTCACTCAAGCAGCCTCCTGATTAGCTCCTGCTTTTTGCGGAGTTTGTGCTCTGCATCTGCGGGAACAACAAGAAGCAGGGAATCGTAGAGGATCCCGACGTTTTTACCCGGGGTTAGGCCGTGATATCTTCGCCAATCAGCGGGCAGGGTGATAACTCCGGCGCCTTCCCCCATTGGGATTATTTTTCGCGTTGTTTTTGCAGGCATACGCCCACCAATTTACACTTATAAAAAGACTTATATACCCATTCTTTCCGATATTTATTTGGGAAACGGATATATGAAAAATGTAGAATTGAGGTTGGTGGCTGCCTGGATGAAGGGCAAGGGCGTCCACCCAGATCTGATCACGCAGATGGCGGGCAAAACAAGGGCCGATAAACGGTTTCTGGCGCAGTTCAAAAAACAGGTAAAGGCCCCGGAAAAAATATTGTTGGCTCTCGCCAGATCTCCCCCGCTGAACAAGTATCAGCTTTGCCACAAGGCGGGTTTGAAGTTGAGCTATTCCAGGATCTACGAGGGCATTGAGCAGCTGGAAAAGGATGGATTCATCAAAGTAGTGGCCGAGGAAAAAGCGAGGACGGGGCTGAAGAAAAAGAGCTATTCCCTGACCCTGAAAGGGTATATACTGCTTTACCTGATATTGGATGACGAACCCGATTTCATGGCCAATTTTAGGAAAAGCTACCCCCTCCTGGTAAATAAAATAGAGTTTTTCCAGAAAAACAACCTTCCCGTCTTTATCTCTCCGGAAGTGACAAATAATCAAAAAGCATGCATACGGGCCGCAATGGAAGACCATTTTTTTGAGCTTATAATCGACGCAAAAACGGAGGAACTTTCAGGTTTGCTAAAGGGCCTCTCCGGCGATCCCGAGCTTTACAAAATGGCAAAGCAGATCTTGGAAGAGCAACGCTCCTACTACGCTAAGCGGTTAAAAACAGTAGAAGAAGTTTTGAATGGTCTTCAGAAGTGACAAGGGGTTCAAATCCCCTGAGAGCATAGCAGCGGCTCGGCCCTCAGGGCATGATGAACTGGACCAGCTTGGTTCCGAAGACGAGCAGGAAGGCAAACATCAGCACCGTGGCGATCACGATCCCCTTCTGGTCGGTCAAATAGGCAACGATTGCAATCGCTGCCAGCAGCATCCACAGGGAAAAGACGATGCCAAAAGCGGAAAACAGCGGCCACATGAGCAGGTTCTGGACGGGTGGAGCATTGGGGGAAATACCCGGGATGTTCTCCAGATTTTCCGGAGCCACGTAGCCCCCGCCCCCGCCTCCTCCAATATATAGGGTCACTGAGGTCTGAGCCGCATCGGTGCCATCCGAAGCGGTGACGGTGGTGATGTAGGCCCCGCCGATGAGGTAGCAGTGGATCACCGTTACCCCGGTTTCTGCAGGGGTTCCATCACCAAAGTTCCAGGAAAACGTTAGGTTATCGTTGTCGACGTCTGATCCGCTCGCCTGGAAGGTGATGTTTTGCAGGGTATTGAAAGAGAAGAATGTTGGCTGGGTGATGGTTACCGTCGGCGGGGTGTTGGCCACTACGATTGAATTTTCAAAGACGGATGAGTTCTCGTACCCGTCAAAGGCCAGCACGCGGACCGCAATGTTGTCGTGGGCATCTGAAACCGCGACGGTGTAGAAGTTGTCCGTGGAGTATGCTTTTCTCTCGGCTGCATCCGTGACGTTGTAGAACTCGTAATAATATGTGATTGTATCCCCGTCAACATCTGTGGAACCCGATGCCGCCGCCGTGATGTTTTCATTCACTTTTGGGATGTTTAAGATCAGGCTTGCTGGTGCGGTCGGGAGTTGGTTGAGCCTGAAGGTCGCCGTCTCTGTCGACCAATCGCTTATTGCTCCCCATTCATTTTGCCACCTTGCCCTCCAGTAGTAAGTAACACCCCTTGAAAGAGCAGAGCCAGCATAAGTGATGTCAACACACCTCGTGTTGTTATCTGTGTTCGGGCTTATGTCTATCCAGCCGCTGTCCCAGAGGCTGTTGTCTCCTGCAGATGTGCCGACCTGGATCCAAACTTTATCCCCTTTTGAAGCAGGAGAATAATTGTCCGTGTAGACGAAGTTGAACCTCGGCGTGAACGTCGTCAGCCTTACTGGATTTACCAAGTTCTCAGTCTGCAGGGAACTCGGCGGGTTTGGTGGCCCCTGCTCAGCGCCCACAACCAGCAAAGTATTGTTCAGGCTGTGGTAGGTGGCCTTTATCCAAGCAGCGCTCCTTGCCCCGGACGAGATGCGGACCTCGTCAATAACACCATCAAAGAAGCCTATGTAATACGGCGATGCATCGAAATGGTCTGTTCCTATACGCAACGGTTCTGTGTTGTTCACATTTCTCACCGTTACAGATGCAGGTCCGGCATCCAGAGTGCCGTTAAGGTAAATGCTCATTTGGGAGCCACTGTTGCTCCTTACGAAGACTGCGTGATACCATGTTCCAGCAACAAGCGTTGTGGCTCCAGCTGGCGAGTAACTACCTCCAGCTCCGCTTCCATCATACACCACAAAGTCAAGTTTACCAGCCGATACCCTGCCTATTTCGCACCGCCATCCAGGGCGCTCTACACTACTCGAATCAAGAAATTTTGTCAGAAGTTGTCTATTACCTGAAACAGCATCGGCGTTGAACCACAGCTCAATTGTGAAGTCACCGGTTCCAAAGTTAAGCGAAGTCGCATCTGGAACAGAAATATAGTCGTTGGTCCCATCAAAATCCTGTGCTCCGTTTATTTTTCCGTTTACCGTTTGAGCAGGTCCATTTGCCTCATACTTGGTCCCATTGTTGGCGTTGGCCGTGGAGTCAAGTGTTGTTGATGTTGTGGCGTCTTTCATATGCTGGATCATTTTGTAGTTGCTGTCCCACACCGCTGTCGGGTTCTGCCCGTTCCCGGCGGTGGGGTTGCCATAATAAATCCAGAAAATTGTGTTCTCCGTTCCGCTAACGCTCGGGATTTTGATGTGGATTATTCCCACCTGCCCTGTTTTGCTGAAGTTTTCGATTTCGTAGGCCAGCTCCGTCCCACTGCTGTCGGTGAATCTTATGTCTTGGCCGTTCTCGAAAGAAACTTTTGAAAAATTAAAATTGGATGCTGAAAGAAACACAGTAGCTGGGAAATTGTCTAAGTTGGCGTCCACTTTTGATTCGTCTATTGTTATTTGTCTGCGGTATGACCAACTTGTGCTGAACCACGGGTGATACTCAATACCATCAATCTCGACAGCTACTCTGCCTTCACTGCCCCACCCGTTTGCAGTCTGCTGAACAGGAACTTCAAACTCAAGCCTGAAGCGTTTTGTCCCATTCTCAGTTTCCAAGTTGCCGTAGTTATCGTAAGTCGGTTTTGATCCGAACTTAGGAAGCGTTATGCTCTCCATTTTTTCTTTGTATTTTTTTGCCATCCTCTGGAAATACTGGCTTTTGCACGGCTTCCACTGGTTGATCGGGACATTTTCTATTTTAGAATACTTCTGGTAGCCAACGATGCTGAGTGTGTTTTCGTAAACATATTTCCAAGGAGCGTTGTCCACATTTTCGTAGTTTTCCACCATAACAAGCCCATTTTCAATCCTCACCACGTTGTCGTAAATTCTCTGGTAAATCGGGGCGTTCTCGTTGTCGTAATAAAAAGTCCTTTCGCTGAGAACGGCTTTCCACTCGTAAAACTCCACATTTTTCAACTGTGAAATGTCAAAGGAGGTGTTATCAAAGACAGATGAAAGATTGATTAGCCTGCTTTTGGTCGAATCAAGATTCTGGATTTCTATATCATAGATGAGTTTGGTTACTCCTTCGTACACCAGCGTCCACTTTACGAGCAGCCCGTTCTTTGTTTCTTCGTAGCTTTGTCCCTGATGAAGAATGATTTTTTCTTCAGTTCCCGTTTGCGCCTGAACCGCAGGGATCAACGACGCTACCAGCAACAGAACTAAAAACACAGTCACCGCTTTCTTAACCATAACAATCCTCCTATTGCCACAGATGCCACAATTACCAGAGCAGAGGAAAGGATCATCAACAACCCGTCCTTTTCCTTTATCTGTGTTTCAAGTTGTGTTTGCGTTTCGATCATGCTGTCTATTTTTTCTTGTATGCTTTCAAGTTCAGTTAGAGAACTGTTTAGTTTAGTTTCCAGTTTTCCGTAATCGGTCTTTAAACTGCTATAGTTGTCCAGCAGTTGGTTGTAGGCATTCTCCATTTCCTGGTACTGTTCAGCGCTCTGTTCGCTCCAATCTTTAAACGAAGAAATATAGTTTTCATAAGCCGCGACAAACTTCAAGTACTCTTGGTCGTAATTGTCCCACGCTGATCTCAAATTCTCGTGCCACTCGTTTAACAAAAAAACATAGTTTTCAAGAGTTTCGGTGTTGATCGTTTCAGGAACAGGCGGTGGTGTGGAAGGAACATAAGGCGGAGTAGGAGGCGGAGGCGGTGAAGGCGGCGGAGGTGGTTGCACCGTCCACGTTTCCACAGAGAGTCCTTCAGGAAGTTCTGGATCAAAAATGGTTGTGTATCCAGAAGCTCCCCAGCCGCCGCCAGCGCTCTGCGTTTCAGCGAGTTCAAACTCCAGCTTTATCTTTATTGTTCCGTTCTCTGTCACCGTTTCATTGTTGGCGTCCCTGACTGCGGGGCTGTTGAGTGCGGGAAAATCGAAATTGCCCAAAAAGGACTGATCGTAAAAACCACCGGCTCCGGGAACATTTGCTTTGTCCCTGAAAACGATTGGCATGTAAACCCATTGGGCGACGAGGCTGCTTTCAACCCTCTGCTTTAGCTGCTCCTGAATGTACTCTATCGTGAATGAGGTGTCGCTGTTTTGGATCAGATTCTCAAACCCCGCCCCGACGTTTTCGTTTTCGAGACGGAACAAAGCGAAGTTCGGGCCGTCAACATTTCCCACAAACCTTGTGTAGTTCTCCCCGCTGAGCGTCGCCTTTTTTTCATAAGCGAGCACATTACCTATCGTGTAAGTCGCCTTGAGAAAAACCTTGTCGTAGACCGTGATTTGCGTCGGGATGGTCATCCAGAGGCTGATTTTGGGATTGGGATCGCCGGTTGAGTAAATTCTATCGGCGAGTTTCGCGTTCAGGTTCTCAAAAACCAGCTTGAACGGGACCCCGGTTCTCGCAACCGCTTGGAGGTTCTGGATCTCCACTACAAACACTTGGTAGGTTAGCCCCTGCCTTACCCGGTGCCAGGTCAGCTTGAAGTCGTGCTCGTTGTCGTATTCCACCAGCGGAGCCTGCGCCCGGGCAACGTTGGCTGAAGAGAGAGAAAAGGCCAGAACAACTAAAACAGTGATTGCTCCCGTTGCGGCAGACTTAATTAGCCTACTCAAGCCAACCGAACCCCCCGCAGTTGAACCAAGCAACTCTATAATAACTTTCGGCGTTCTTGGTATTTACCCACTTCGCCGTGGGGTCCAGGATCTGCCACCCAGTCGAGGTCAGGATCTCTGTCCAGGCGTGGCCGTGCTGTTCTGTCCCCGTTCGGTAAACCCCCACCACCGTTCTTACGTTTTTGGCTCCGCCCGCCTCCAGCAGGCAGGTGAGCAGGATTGCCATGTCCTCGCAGTCCCCGGCCCCATCCCGCAGCGTTTCGGCGGGCGACTTGAAGCGTTCGTTCTCCAGCAGAACCCACCTCTCCCCGAGGACGGTCACGACGGTGTTATCGTCCGGCTGGTAGGCGACGTGGGCCACCACCCAATAGTAGGCGTCCTCCACCGATCTCCAGCTGTCGTCGCCCACCGCCACCGGCTCCTTGATGCGCAGCCCCAGCTGGTCGGCAATCGCCTTAACGTCGTCCACCCTTGACGTTTCCTGCCCAAGAACAAGCAACATTTGGACATGACCTGTTGTTGAATTGGCATAGGACCAGATTACGTAGATGAAGGAGAAGGCGAGCAGCAGCACGATAAGCGTTCTGGCGTAGTCCTTTCTCATCTGATCACCTTCTTAATCCTCCGCAAAAAGATGAGCCTGTCCCGTTCATCATCGAGTTCCTCACTCTGTTTTAGTCTGTCCAGAGCTATTTTAATTATGGTCGACCTGTTGTAGCCCGGGTTGTTTCCCGATGCCTCGTTCAGCTCCTTGGCCTTCTGATCTACCCAATCCAGCATTTCCTGGTTCAACCTCACGGAAACCATGCGCGTCACTCACGATCCCCCCGCTGCTTTTTGTTCTTCGGGTTTTGGAACCAGCGCTGGAGGCATGGTCAGGTATCCGGCCCTGTAGAGGTCAAGGTATCGCATCAGAACCGCCTCCCCTTCAGGGGTTATGGTCGCCACCCTCATTTTGTAGCTCTTCCCAATTGTTACCTTTTTTTTAAATTCGACCAAGCCCTTTTTCTCGTATTGCTTGAGCAGACCAATGGTATCAGGCATGCTTATCCCCACCCTTGTCGCTATGGCTCTGGCCGTAAGATAGTTGGGTCTGTTGTCGTCGAGGATTTTTAAAATCTGAAACTTCCGCTGGTTGCTTTTCGCTGCCGGAGCTCCTTTCATTCTCCCCCTTCGTTCGTGCGTTTTCCTCCCCCCTCCAGCTCCAGTATTTTCTTTTCGGTTTCAGTCTCATGTCTTGGCAGGAGATGGATATAGACGCTGGTAGCCTGTAACGTTGCGTGCCCCAGATCCTCCTTCACGTAGCCGATGTCTCTGGTAAGTTCCAGCATTCTGGTGGCGTGAGCGTGCCGGAGCAGGTGCGGTCTCAGGTATATCCCCGCCCGCTTCCCGACCCTGCGGACCATGCGCCAGGCCCTGTTCCTCGTCAGCAAGAAGATGGGGCCGCTCTTTCTATTGCCGATGTGCGCTTTGAGCGCGTTTGTCGCCTCGTTTATTTTCAGGAGCATCTTGATCCGGCGCGGCTTTTGCCCCTTTCCCACCACCAGAAATGATGGTGGAACGTTCCAATCGATGTCCTCTATTTTCGCCTTGAGCAGCTCGCTGATCCGGCAGCCGGTAGAGTAAAGAGTTAAGATGAGGGCAAGTTCTTCAGCGGTCTGGCAGCGCTTTACCAGATTGTTTATCTGCTCCTCGTCCGGTGGCTTGGGCGGGATCCAGGCAAGCTTTTTGCTCTCTATCTGCACCTTTTTCTCCAGCTTTGCCCACTGGAAGTACCGGCGCAGGGCAATGCGGATCAGGTACAAGTAGCGGGGGCTGTAATTTTCCTCCTGGCCCAACCTGTAAAGTGTATCGTATATTTCCTCCTCGGTGGCGTCGGCAGGGTCTTTTCCCAGCGATCTGGCAAAGGACTGAAGGGCATAGGCGTAGGTGGTGGCGCTGGAACGACTTAGCCGTGAAGCCGCGAACATCCATTTTTTAAACGCAACTAATCTGGTATTTATTTGCGGTGTTTCTGGACCGTTGGAAATTGAATTAAAACCACCGTTTGACACCGCATCACCCGGAACAGCGCCGCCGTGGTTTTCGTATTTTTGAACGGTCATTCGGAGATCACCTGCACGGTTTCCACCGGTTTTTTCTTTATTTCTTCAGGCGGTTGCTCCTGAAACAGCTTCTCCACCCACCATGCGATCGGTTTGATGAAGCTGTGGAGTTGCGCTTCGATCTGGATTTCTTCGACAGTGTAATCGTCCTGGAGCATTTCCCTCCCCTTCTCCAGCGCCGTTTCCTCGTCCCAGACCTTGTAAACTTTGCTCATCTTCTCCGACCAGCACTTTGGCAGCGGCGTGTTCTTTATGAACACGTGGAACGTGTCAGCCCAGTACAGCGTTCCTTTAACGTCATGGGGGCGCATGATCTCGATGAAGCGCATCAGCGGTTTTCTCTCGAACTCCTCGGCGAACTGCGTCTGCCTTTTGATCACCAGCCTGTCAGCGTTCCGGAACCATTTCACGTCCGCGTCTGACGCCGTCTGTGTCACCACGATGTAGTTCCTCCCGGTGTGGCGCAGGGTGTGGAGTGTTCCCAGCGTATCCCTCTGGAGCGCCCTCATGCTGGTTCTGGCGCCGTATCTCACCGCCGCTTCATCCACAAGGACAACCGAATTGCTTGTCGCGCGGGCCGGGTTCCTTATCGTTTTGGCAAAGGGGGGGGTCTGCTCCTCCGCTCCGACCACGTAGCACAGCTTCCCCCCCTCGTGCGCCATTTCGAGCAGGAGGGTACCAAAGGCTGATTTGCCAGCCCCTTTGGCCCCAAGGATGAGAATGATCATCCCCTCGTTCTCAACTATGTCCCTCTTTATCTTTTCCAGTTTTTCCTCATCGCTGGCAAGGTAGTCCTCCATAATCCTGCGGCCAATCTCAGGTGTGTCATAGAAAAGCTTCAGAACTTCCTCATGGTCTTTCGGATCCACCTTTTCCCAGAGGAAGCGCATAACCGTCGAGAGGTGAGCATCCAGCCAAGCTCGGGCGCTTGCCTCTCCCCAGAAGTGGCCACTTTTGTAGTCGAAGCTCACCATGGACTACTCCTCCTCTTCAGTTTTTGCGACCCGCTTCACGCGCTCGAACAGGGATGGCTTCTCCAGCGACTTGTGGAACCCGATGAGCCTGCCGATGTTCTTTTCGATGAATGATTCTTTGTCCCCCACGACTTTCCTCAACCCATTCACCAGCCTGTTCAAGGCAATGTTTTCGGCCAGCAGCTGTTTGACATCAAAATCCTGCTTGTCGATGGGGAAGTTCTTGTAAAGCGGGTTCATGGGTTCCCGCGCGAAGTAGTATGGTTTTTTGAAGTCGGAATCGCTTTCAATATACGGCACCACAGCTGGCGGCAAGTCGTCCAGATCGCATGGCTCCGGGCAGGTCAAGCTCACCAAGTTGTTCCCCACCCACCAGACATATTCATTGGGGACCACAACAGTCCCTTCCCCACCCCTCTGGTACCAGCCGGTCGCCTTGGCGGAACCGAGGGGGATCACCGCCCATTTGTCGATTAGAAGATAGTCGTCGATGCTGCCGTGAACGGTGGCGCTGACGAAGCGGGGAGAGTGGTGCCTGATCGAGTCGAGCCAGTAGCCAGCGAGAAGGGCGATTATGCCGAGAAGGCCGAAAACGGCGTAGGATTTGGGTATGGTGGCCTCGCCCAAGTAGCCGCTGAGGGCGAAGGCGAGAACAAAACAGATGACGACAGCGATGATCCGTCTATTGACCACTCTTCTCCCCCTCCGGCGGTGTTTCTGGCTCCTCCTCCTTTCTCTTCTGCCCCGGGGAAACCCTTTCCGCTTTCACCCCGGGCTTGACCACGGCCTTTGACCACCATAATTTTTTCTCTTTCCTCGACCCGATCCGCCCCAGCACGCCCGAGGTCTGGAGGATAACGCCAACCACCAGAGCGGCAAAAATTATGGAAATGGCGTAAAGCTGGTTCAGGCTGTCCTTTATGGTCCTGTCCTCGCTGGCAAGCTGCGCCAGCCGGTCGGAGATGGTGCTGAGCTGGGTGTAAGCTGCTTCCAGTCTGCCCTTCACAACCTCAATTCCGTTTGTCCTATTGTCCAAGTTGTCGAGATCGGCGCTCACCAGCAGCAGCTCCTCCTTCAGGTTGTCCACCAGCATGGCGATGCCCGCGATGCTGTTCTCGTTCCGCTGGGATGCATTATCGATGTTTTCCAAGTAGCTGGACAGGCTGTTGATCTGGAAAAGGATAGCGGCGACTTTGTTCTCAAGGTTGTCCACCTTCTGGCGCACGGAGGCGGAATGCTCCGAATTCTCCACCACCAGATAGATCAGGGTTTCCCCGCTGCCCCAGCTGAGCTTGACCGCGTACTTGCCGTCCTCAACGTTCTGGCTGAAATACATGAAGTGCACGAGAACGTTTATCGTTGAGTTTTCAGGAACTTGGGCGGGGTAGTAGTACAGCGGCGGCGTCCCGGAGGGCCAGTTGATGTTGACGAGGCTGATCGTGGCGGTCTGGTTTTCCGGGTTGATTACGGTGATGTAGGCGTTTTCCCCCTCGCGCAGCTCCAAGGTTGCTCCTGCCAGTGGGGTTGCCGTAAAAAGGACCAAAACGGCCAGCAGTATCGCCAACGGCTTCATCTTCTCAATTATAACTCGTTCTGGCACGTTTTTATGTATTACACCGTCTTACCCATGCTTAAAAACGTCGCCGGAGATAAAGTCAATCAAAGAAAAAGGAGGGTTAAAAAATGGAATGGTGGCTGATTCTGTGCTGGATCCTCGCCATCGTCGGCATCGGCAAGTTCCTCGTCAAGGGCATTCCAGTGAAAAAGAACGTCGCCATGGCTCTGGCCATCATCGGTGTTATCGGGCTGGCCTACGGCTACGGCTATCTCGGCCAAGTCCAAGTTCCCAGCATTCCAGGAGTGTCGCCTTCGTCCACTGCTCCGGCTATTTCCTTTGAAGTAACGGGATCTGAGAGCGACTCAAACTTGGTTTACAACGAAACCGACAGGGTGTTCACAGTCAACGTTACTGAGAACACCACGTCAGGTACCTGTTCTCCTGACAACGTGACCTTCACGCTGACCATCAGGAGAACCGACTCCAACACCGACATAGAAACCGCGGTCTGCACCATCACCAGCTCCGTGCCCGGATTCCTGAGCGAGCGCAACACAAACGACACAACCACATACTACCCGGTAACCAAAACAGGAACCAAGTTCGATGTGGAGATCACACCATCTGGTGGATCAATGAACAGGGAAACTCACCAGGTCGCGCTGGGTTTGGCGGCGTCCACAACGGTTAGCATAACCGTACGCTTGAGCGACGACATTGACCAGCTGAACCTGTACAACAGCAAGGATGTCCTGATCAACGCTGGCGGCACGGTGTTCCGGCTCAGAATACTGCTGAACTCGCAGGTCGCTTAAGGGGGTTAGGGCCATGTTTTTTGGCCTCCCCCTTAAGGCCGCGGACCATGTCCAGTGGGAGGAAAAGCGATGAGGAGTATGGGGCAGTTTGAAAAAGACCAAGGGGGGCTGATACCTCTTGTAGTCTTGGCTATTATCGGCCTCATAGCGCTGTTCGGCGTCTGGGGGATGTCCTTAACCAGCTGGAAGGGAGTAATTGCGGTACTCGCAGCTGGAACTATAGCAATGGCTGTGGCGGGAGCGGTGTTTTTCAAAGCAAATTGGAATTACGTTTTGCTGGCCATAATTATGGCCTTTGCGATAGTGTTCATAACAGAAATAAGTTTTCTGGCTCTGATAGGCGGACTGATGGTGGTCTTTGCTCTGTGGAACTTCAAAATACTCTCGAAAAACATCGCCATCTTTGTCGCCCTTGTCGGGATCGGTCTTCTCGTGATGCTAATAAGTTACAAACTCATGCTACTTGAGGGATTAATATGAAGACACAAACCATCATAGCGGTCGGGATTGTGGTTGTTCTCAGCATAATCGCCGTAGCTGTTTTGTCCGAAGGAAAAATAGATATTCCAGGAATTAGCGGTTGGCGCGCAGAGGTGACCGTGGAGACGGAGTATGCGTGGAACACAACAAAGTCCGTCAAAATAAAAAACGTAACCATATACAAAGGACTGGAAATACTCAGTTTCAGCCCGCTCCTTTTTGAGCAGGACTGGAAGCTGGAGGTTACGTCATTGCGTGGAGAAAACATCGTTGATCGTGTGATAAAAGGAATAACGATTCCTTGGAACTCAGCGCAAACACACATCGTGAGCGTTGGTTTGGGGGATTCGCCCTACGGCGTAACTATCAGAGTTCGCGTATATTATTCAGACGGAACCCTAATAGACGAGGACACGGCGAGATTATGATCTGGTTGGAGGGATTCAAAAATGGACGATAAAGGAAAAACGTCAATCGTAGCGGTATTGGTGGTTCTCATCTGTGTTGGAGTAGCGGTGGAAGTGATACACGATTGGTGGCAGAAGAAAAATGCATCATCCAGTTCACCAATAGTCGGTGGGACAAACGCACTACACGGAACGGTAGGGATAGACTACCTTGCGCAGAAGACCGACGGAAGCTGGATAGGGTTGAGCTGGGACAGCCCAACAAACCCGGGAACATTCACCATATACGCCAATCCGGCAACGCTGGCTCTGTACACTGGAAACGGCATACAGATACAAAAGTTTGTCTGCAAGATCTGGATCAACCCAACCACATCCATGACCGGAGCAACTGGTGTTAGAATGGTGGTGCCTGCGGGAAATATCCAATGGACAAGAACCGGGCCAACAGGAACTGTTGTGTTTAATGTCACGCCCGGAATAGATAAAGTGGTGCCACTGAACACCAAAACATATGTGAGCGAATTCACCGTATTCAGCGCCGAGGATAGCTTACCATCAGGAACTTACCGCATGAACCTGAATTATTCCGGAACAGCACAGGCAGTATCCACGAGCGGTGTTCCTGTTGGTGATCCGGCTACATTTAGTTTCTCCGATACGATCACGGTGATTTACTATAAGGAGGGATAAAAAGTGAAGATTGATGCCAAAGTTCTGGTGGCGGTTGTTCTGGTGGTGGCGATTGTGGCTTGGTGGGAGGGATGGATTCCGGGACCCCGCGGCAGCTCCAGAGTTTCCTTTGAGCTGATTACCAGCGATGGCGGCTCCGTCCCCGTTGAGCCCAACAAGACCATGCAGCTCGCCATCATCACCGACGGTAGCAGCGGTTCTTCCGGCTCCAAGGTGATCAAGTACGGCAACCAGGTGGTGACGGGGGTAAGGGCAGTTCTGTACTTGACCGCCAACGTCTCTGGCTTTTCACCATCGGTGGTCGATGTTTCCTACACGGCCAGCGGAAGCGTCGGAGGCAAGCAGATCGCCAGCTTCAGCGCGAACACCAGCCTGACGCCGAACATGGAAACAAGGATCAGCAACAGCGCCATCGAGGTTACGGCTTCGGCGATGAGCTACTACAACTTCGCTTACGGCAACTACACCCTTAGTGTGAGCTACTCCGGAACCGGAACCGCTGAAGGGGTGTCGGGCTCGTTCAGCACCTCTGGTTCGATCTCCTTCAGCTACACCGAGAAGACGCTGTCCATAACCGCCAGCACATCTACCGGTTCGTTCTCGCTGGTGAAGTAGGGGGGCCAGACTTGAAGCTGTTCAGCCTCGGCGCGCTGCGCAAAATACCCTTCTTTGTCTGGCTCCTTCTGCTCCAGGCGTTCCTCCTCGTCAACGCCCCGGCCATCGCACCCCAAAACAGCGTCGACACCACCAGGAGCGCCCTGATCGTCTACATGCTCATGACCGCGACGCTGATGCCTCTCGTTCCCCGGCAGGCGTGGATGAAGGTTGGGTTGAACGAGTCCATCGCCTTCTTCGTCGGCGGGCTGGTCGTCGGCTCCTTTGTCTTTGCCGCCTTCAGGGGGTTGATCACCGGGATCTTTTCGCTGAGCCTGTCCGGACCGCTTTACCTTTTGGTGCTGCACGTCTTCGTCGTCGCTACCTCCGAGGAGATCATCTTCAGGGGGCTACTGCCCGTGATCATCACCCCGGCGCTGGCCCAGGTGTTCTTCGGCTTCTTCCACTACTACGCCTACGGCGGTTCCCTCATCGGGATCTTCATCGCCATCATCGCCGGGTTTATCTTCTACGCCATAACGCGGTATTTAAACATCTGGGCGGCAGTTGGAATTCATGCCGCGTACAACGCCATGGTGCTGGGAATCTTGAGCGTGGTGGGGGTATGAGCGAGCTTTCCGAGAGAACCAAGGTCATCGCTGGCGTGATCGGGCTGGCCCTGCTGCTGCGCGGAGCGGTTGCCATTGCGCCGGAGCTGAACAACCCCGTCGCTTTCCTCCTCGCCGGGTTCCTGCTGCTCATCTGGGGGCTGAAAAGATGAAGAAGCTCTACACCATCGTGGCGGTGGCCGTCTTCCTGTTTCTCTACATCCAGGTGGGCATACCGTTTCTCTCGGGGCTGGTTCAGAGCAGCGGGGTTCTGGTGGCGTTCCCCATCTTCCTGCTCATGTACGGCGTTTTCGCCTACCTTGCCGGGGCGGTGGCCGGGCAGGGACCCAAGGCGTTTGTCCTTTTCCTGCTCGGGTTCATCGCCGGTGACATCTGGGTGCCTCCCATCCTCGTCGGCATGAACGGCCAGATCCCGGCGCTTCCGGAGCAACAGCTCGCCAGTGATGTCTTCTTCTTCCAGCTCTTCAGATCGTGGAACTTTGGGGTGGTGGAAGCGTGGTGGCTCACCTATCTGGTCGTTCCCGTGATTGCCCTCGCCATCTTTGTTTTCGAACTCAGGACGGGGAAGGTCTCCAAAATCATCCCGAGGGTGATGCTGTGAACGCGCTCTTCAAACTCGGCTCGCTGCTGGCGCTCTTCACCACGGTGGCGAAGACAGTGGCCAACATGGGCTGGATCTCCCATCCGGTTCTAACCTGGATTGCTGCCAACGCGGCTTTCCTGTACGGCCTCGCGGTGGGCATAGCGGTGGCCGGGCTGACGAGAAAAATCGTGCTCATCCTGCTGGCCATCACCGGAGTTTACATCTTGCTAAAACTTTACGGGGGGATGTAAAAATGCCAGAACAAGATGCACCGTGGACTAAAGACGAGCCGTTCACGAAGGAGCAGATCGACGCGTTCAACGCGTTCACCCACTTCCCCTCAGACATAAATAAGGAGTTTAGGGAAAATGTGAGGACGAAGGAACAAAAGACCATGGAAAAACTGAGGGAGTACGGGATAACAGAGGCCCCAGATGACGTCAAAAAGGCGGGGCCAAGGCGATGCCCAAGTCGAGGATGTTCGATTCGAAAACCAGATCACCGTCACGGGCGCGATGGGCAAGGCCTAAAGGGTTGCTGCGCGCCTTAGTAAAATAAAAAAGAGGTGGTAAGAAATGCCAGGACCGGTTAAAAAAGTCCGCGGGAAGCAAATATACCATAGGGGCAAGGGAGTGTACTCGGTCTACTCGCCGGTACGGGATCGCAAGATCCGCGCCAGGCACCCGAGCAGGCCGGGCTACCCGCAGATCGGCGACTCCCGCGGGCGAAGGAGAAGAGGGATAATAGGCAAATTAGTAAGGTAAAAAAAAAGAAAAAAAACACTACCATTCGGGGCCAGTGATGTAAAAGTATCCGCTCCCTGCTGGCGCAGGTAGCAATTCATTAATTTTTTTCACACGCCATTTTTTAACACCTGGCCGGAAAAGCTTGGCTTGCTCTACAGCTTTAGCTACTGCTTCTTCACGTGTATTTGCAAAAACCGCCGTTATTAGTTTTACTCCACTGGCGCTTCGTAAGCAAACTCTAACATGCTTCTCTTCCATCCTTTTCACCTCCTTTTTCTTTTTTGACCCCGCGGAGGATCTCGCGGAGCCACTTATTATAGTATGGTCCTTTCTTCGCTTGGAGCTGGCGGTTGATCTCCGCCAGCTTCTCGAGGCCGCGCAATTTCTTCTGCTTCATGGCGATCACCGCCCCACAATCATGTAGCCGCAGGGACAGCGCGCCCAGAGGACTGCCGCATGCGGCTCTACGCGTTTCCAATAGCTGTTTCTCATTACTTCCGCACCTCGCTGGCGCTCAGCCTTGCAAAACCCTTCTCCGCCAGCCACAGCGCCAAACCCTCGCTTATTTCCTCCGGCACTTTGTAAAACTTTTTGGCGTAGGGTTTGCCCTTTATAGTTATGTCCCGCAGCAACTCCGCCCCCTCCACTTTTCCTTCCCCCGGCGGTACTATGCTGTAACTTGCCTGCCGCACTGCCCTTTCCACTTCACGCGCCAGTTTTTCCCTTTCAACCTCCGGGAGCTGAACGTACGTTGGCGACGCTACAACCTTATCCAGCAGCCTAAACCACTCCCGTACCCCGTCCCAATTTCCTTTTTGTATACCTGCTTGAAGGTTTTCCCCTCCAAGCCTCAGGACAGCTTTTAGCTGTCCTTCATTTTCCAGTATTTTTTCCATTTCCATTTTTTATCCCCATTATACCCTACCCCCTACCCCATATATAAAGCTTTCCCCCTACCCGAAAGTATTTATAGGCAGTTATAACATATTATAATGCGATAAAATGAAGGGAAAAACAATATGGGTGGACGAAAAAACACATCAGCGACTGCGCCGGCTGAAAACGCATCCGCGGGAGCCTTTCAACGACGTTTTAAAGCGGCTCCTGGAGAAGTGGAATGATGGTAAACACTAAAGCCTGGTGGCACTGGCGCAGCTGCCGGAAGTGCATGGGCTGGTTTGTTCCCAAAACCAGATTCCAGCGGATTTGCGATGAATGCTATAAAAAGTTAAAAATTAAGAGGAGGGTGAAATGAATGAAAAAATGCCCGCGCTGCGGGTATTACAACAGCTCCAACCCGCTGGGATATTTTTGCCAAGTATGTCTGGACCAGATGCGCCGCGACTGGCAACATTGGCTATGGATGGCGAGGACGGAGAAGATATGAGCGCTGATTTCTGGATCGAGTTCCTGCAGGCGGTGGTGCGGTTTCACGGCGGGGTGCCCAAAACTGCGGCCGGGGCGGGAACAAGCTCGCCTTCTGCCTCATTTTTCGCCTCCCATTCTGGTGATGAGTACCGACCGCAACCGGGCAGAACCCCGCCTCATGATGATCAAGATCAAAAAAGGAGGGATAAAAAATGAATGAGGTTTTGGAGAAATTGAAGGAGGAGCTGGCCGAAAAAGCGCTTTACGGTGAGGACTGGCGGCCAAAGGAGGGCGAGGAGCTGTACGGGAAAGTGCTGAAAATCACCGAGCGCCAGAAGGTGGACCCAAAGACAGGCGAGGTGGTGCTGGGCGAGGATGGAAACCCGGTCGTGCGCCGGTTTCTGGTCCTGACAACGCCGGACGGGAAGCTGTGGAACATCTGGGAGAGCAAGGGGCTGGAGGGGCTATTCAAAACCGTGCAGAAGGGGAGCCTGATCGGAATCAAGTACCTGGGCAAGAAGGCGCTAAAGGGCGGGCGGAACTTCAACAGATTTGAATACGTGGTGAAACAATGAAAAAATACACCGTCCGCTGTCGCCGCTGCGGAACCTACACCAGCAGCGAGAGGGAGCTGCCCAGTCGCTGCGAAAAATGCGGGGAGGTTTTGATATGAACAAAACCCGATACTGCACCTACTGGGATGAGCCTGACCCCTGCTGCGAGGCCTGTGCCTGCTACTGGACCGGCGCCTGCCCCGGAGGTGTTCCCGCTTACAGGCTGTAAGGTTTTTATATTAATAATGCTAATTTAACTAATAGGAGGAACAAAATGAGCGATATGGAGGCCCGTAAGATTTTCAGGGTGGGCGACTCCCTTGCAATAACCATCCCGATTGAATTTTTAGTAGCGCTGGAGTGGAAAGAGGGGGACTACCTGAAGCTCACGATGGAAAAAAAAGCGATCATTGTTGAAAAGGTGAAATGATGGCGGAACGGCCGCTGAAGTGGCGCTGCAAGAGCTGCGGCGAATACCACCCGATATTCTCCGTTGAGCCGCCGCGCGCCTGCGAAAAATGCGGCGGGACCGAGTTCGAACCATTTGACAGGTGGAGATGCCTGCGCTGCGGCGAGGAACTTGAAATGGCGCACCCAAAGCGGCCGGTGGTATGCCCCAACCCCAACTGCGGCAAGCGCGGCCCGTTCGAGGCGCTGACGGGGCCGTTTCGCTTTTTTGACCGGGATAAATTCATTCCTGGAAGGCTGGCGGAGGAGATCAAAGCACGCAGGCGCTTTTTAACACACATCAAGAGCTACACCATCTGGGCATTCAAGAACAACGGATACTACACACCCGACGGCGAGGCAATCATCGCCGAAGAAGTACGGAGGACACTGGGAACGGACTTGGTCAAGGAAAACTACGTCACCGAGGTGATCCACCACATCCAGGAGACCACCTTCGCCCCGCCAGAAGCCTTCGAACCGCCGGCCAACCTGATCAACCTCAAGAACGGCGTGCTGAATCTGGACACGGGAGAACTCGGGCCGCACGACGGCAGCGTTGTTTTTATCAACGAAATCCCGGTGGAGTACCGTCCCGGCGCGGAGTGTCCCGCCGTTATGGAGTTCTTGGAGCAGATTCTGAATAAAGAAGACATCCCCGTGATTCAGGAGATCGTGGGGTATTGTTTGCTGCGCGACTACCGATTTGCCAAGGCGGTGATGTTCCTCGGGGATGGGGCCAATGGAAAATCGACGCTGCTCAACCTCATCGCCTCGTTTTTGGGCCGGGAGAACGTGGCCACCCCAGCCCTGCAGGACTTGATCGAGGACCCATTTTCCCGAGCCGACCTTTACGGCAAGCTGGCGAACATACACGCCGACCTGCCCGCGATCCGCCTCAAACACACCGGCATTTTCAAGATGCTCACCGGACAGGACCTGATCTGGGCCAACGTCAAACACAAAAAACCATTCACTTTCCGCAACTACGCCAAGCTGTTATACTCCGCCAACGAACTCCCCGCAACCAACGACACCAGCGAGGCGTTCTGGCGGCGGTGGCTCCTGATCACGTTCCCAAACACCTTCCCCGATGGCGATCCCAAAACCGACCCCAACATCCTGAGTAAATTGACAACGCCGGAAGAGCTGTCGGGGATGCTCAACTGGGCGCTGGAGGGGCTGAGGAGGCTGCTGAAGCAGGGGCACTTCACCTACACCAAAACGCAGAGCGAGGTGGAGGAGGAGTGGGTGGCGAGGACCGACAGCCTGCGGGCCTTCGTGAAAAAATATGCGAGAAAGAGCACCGGGCATTACGTGACCAAGGAGAGCTTCTACGCCGCATACAGCGCCTTCTGCGAGGAGAACGAATCGACGCCAATTGAGAAAGCCGCGGTTGGCCGCCGCCTGCCCACGCTTCTGCCCGGGATCATCGAATTTCACCCGGCGGAGGAGAACAAGCAAAAGCGCGCTTGGAAGGGGATCGCTTTGCTGCCGCCATACAATATTTATCATAAACAAGCCGCTATAACAGAAATAACACTATTTTCAAGAGAATCGGATATTACAGATATGACAGAAAAAAGGTATATGGAAACGAATAGTAATAAGAAAGATAATATATATAATAACCAAAAAAATACCGTTATTTCTGTTATTTTGGTAAAGATTAAGGTTCTTGCCGACATCCCCTACACCATTGTCGGAGCCGATGGCAAAACCTACGGCCCCTTCAGGGCCGGCGACGTGGCGGAGATCCCCCGCGAAAACGCCTTGCTGCTGGCCCACAAGGGGCTGGTTGAGATTCAGGAGGAGATGAAAGGTTTAGAGGTGTAAGCCTATGACCGGGAAGATAATTTTGGACCTCTGCGGGGGGACAGGCGCATGGAGCAGGCCCTACGCCGAGGCGGGATACGATGTCAGGATAGTGGATATAATAAACGGGCAGGACGTCCGCCTGTTTGAGTTCTTGGATGAGCCGGTCCACGGCATCCTCGCCGCTCCCCCCTGCACCCATCTGGCGGCGAGCGGAGCAAGGTGGTGGAAGGAGAAGGGCGAAAGGG
>Ga0315298_1003867_pt1 | contig 23100 bp, 14 predicted proteins | sample WHS_1_MG_FD_203077 | JGI IMG/M metagenome (GOLD analysis project Ga0315298, IMG submission 203077) | Extremophilic microbial mat communities from Washburn Hot Springs, YNP, Wyoming, USA - WHS_1_MG | ecosystem: Environmental > Aquatic > Thermal springs > Hot (42-90C) | place: USA: Wyoming...
GGCTGCGCAGTTCGAGGACGCGCTCGAAGAGGCACATCATCCACGACGGCGTGCCGCTGATGCCGCGGACGTCCTGTGCGAGCGCTTCCTGCGCCATGGCCTCGAGTTTCTTCTCCCAGTCGGCGATGAAGTTCACCTGCATGCTTGGCAACCGGAACCGATGGACGAAGCGCGGTGTCTCGATTGCGGCGATGGCGCTCAGGTCGCCGATGAGGGTGTCGTTCGGGCCGCGCCTGAGGTCCGTGCTTCCCCCCAGGTAAAGGAACTTGCCGGCGAACAGGTCGGTGTTGCGGGTCAGGGCGAGGTAGAAGAGCACGGCGTCGCGTCCCGAGCGGATCTGGCTGCGCACGCCCTCAGCCGAGAGTGGTATCAGTTTGTTGCCGGCGGTGGTGCCCGAGGTGATGGCAAAGTACCTGATGCGCCCTGGCCAGGTCACATCGCGCTCGCCCTCGAAGAGCCGGTCCCAGTACGGCTTGAAGTCCAGGTATTCCCGGAGCGGCACGCGCGATTGGAAGTCGCGAGGCGATCGGATGCTCTCGAACGAGTGCTCCCGACCGAATCGCGTGTGACGGGCCGCTCGCACGAGAGAGAGCAGGAGGCGTTCCTGGGTGGTCGCCGGGTCCTTCTTCCACCTCGCCACTCGGTGCATGCGCAGGCGCGAGTGAAGGAGCAGCGCCCGGCCGATCCAGTGTGTCACCGGTAGCCGATCTCCCTCAGGAACTGCTCGGCGAGAAGGTTGAATGCCTCTGGCTGCTCGATGTTCGGGGCATGGCCGCAGCGGTCCAGGATGTGGATGCGCGCGTCCGGCATCCGCTTCGCGAACATCTCGCCTGCCTTCACCGGCGTTATCGTATCCTGCCTTCCCCAGACCAGGAGGGTCGGGCATTTAATCATGGGGAGTATCTCGTGCATGTTGTACTGGCGAAGGGCACGGGCCAGTTTGATGAGGCGCAGTTTGTTCCGGGTGCTCGAGAGTATTGTCAGCACCTCGTCCACGATCTCGTCGGTCGCATGGGCCGGATCGTAGAATATCTCCAGAACACGCTCCCGGATCCATTCGCGCGAAGGTTTCAGAGGTGTACGGCAATCTGCGAGATTGCGTTCGAGGAGGCCGGCCGAGCCGGTGAGCACCAGCGCCGCCACACGCTTGGGGTACTCGTACGCCAGGTTCAGCGCCACCTGTCCTCCCATCGAGTTGCCGAACAGCACCGCCTTTCGCACGCGTCTCTCGTCCAGCCGCCGTCTGACGAACTCCGTGAGCGACTGAACGTTGTAGTATGGGGCCTCCGGTTCGTACAGGGGGAACTCGATGGGGATGAGATGATAGCGATCGCGAAAATGCCGGATCGTTGCCTGCCAGTTAGTCACGTTGCCCATCATGCCGTGGAGCAGCACGATCGTGCGCTGCCCGCGCTGGGTCGGAACCGGCGAAGTCGGATTGCGTCGTTGATCCAGGGTCAGTCGTTCCATCCGGTCGTCCCCTCAGCGCACCGCCGCGGCCATCCACGCCTTTCTGCATTTCTCATGCGCGTGCGGCGCACCCCAGCATCGGCGCGGCGTAGTATAGCACAAGACGACGCCGATCCGCCATTGTCGGAACGCACAAACCGATAAGACAAACGGCACCCACTTGTCAAGCGGACGCAGGTTCCGACCCCCGCCAACTTGCGACCGACGAGTCACATGCCGGAGGTGAGATGCGACCCAGAACTCGCTGATTGATTTGGCCCCGGGGCGACTGTAAGATGTCCCTTGCGGACTCGCGGAAGCAGAGACATCGCCCATGGGGCGAGTGGCGGAACGGCAGACGCATCGGACTTAAAATCCGATTCCCGTGCTGCGGGAGTGGGGGTTCGAGTCCCCCCTCGCCCACCTGACATCGCAGGCGCATCCGGAGCCTCGCGACGGGGCGATGGGGATGCCGTTTTCCGCTTGACACACCTTCGGCGGGTGTGCTAGAGTCGCGCCGACATGTGACGGAACGAGACGAGTGCGCCGGGTGCGAGTCGTAAGCGAGTAGGTCGCAATGCCGCGGGATCCCGGAGCGCTGAGGATACTGACTGGACAGACGGCATCAGGCAAGTCGGCAGTTGCGGTGTATCTCGGCGAGTTGGTGGGCGCCGAGTTGATCTCCGTGGACTCTATGAAGTTGTATCGAGGTCTCGACATCGGGACTGCGAAGCCCTCGCCGGAAGTCAGGAAGCGGGTGGTCTTCCATATGATAGACGTTGCCGATCCCCGGGAGACCTTCAGCGTGGCGCGCTACGTGAAAGCGGCCACGGCGGCGGCAAGGGAAGCCGGAGAACGCGGGCGCGCTGCCCTGTACGTCGGCGGCACGCCCCTCTATCTGCGCGCTCTCCTTTACGGCATCTTCGAAGGGCCTGCCGCACAATGGGACCTCCGCGAGACGCTGAAGGCGAGGGCGGAAAGGGAGGGAGTCGAGACTCTCTACCGTGAACTGCAGGCACGCGATCCCGTGACGGCCGACCGCCTCCATCCGCGTGACCTTGTCCGTATCATCCGTGCGCTGGAGGTCGTTTATGCTACGGGCCGCCCTATCTCCCAGCATCAGCGCCAGTACCCTGCGCCGCGTCCCATGGTTCCCTATCGCATGGTGGCGCTCGAGAGGACCGCGGAGGACCTCCGAGCGCGCATAGCGAAACGCACCGAGGCCATGTTCGCAGCGGGCCTGGTGGAGGAGGTCCGCCGGACGCTTCGCGATGGCGGCTTCAACCGCTCCGCAGCAAAGGCGATAGGCTATCGCGAGGTCATTGCGTACCTGCGGGGCGAACTGTCGCTGACCGAGGCGATGGATCTCGTCAAACGGAACACGTGGCGTTTCGCCCGCAAACAACGAACGTGGCTGAAGAGTTTTCCGGGCGTTCAATGGTTGATGGTGCCTCCGGACGAACCGCCGGAAGTTACGGCTTGCCGGGTCAGAGGTTGGCTCTTCCCCGATGAGAGCATGAACTGACGTTGTCTGGAGAGACGGCATGTTCAATCTCGGGCCGGTGTGGGGCGTTGACATCGGCGATTCTGCCATCAAGGCGGTGAAGTTGCGGCGAGTGGGAGAACAGATTGTCCTGCTCGATTTCCAGATCATCCGTTACTCCGACCTCACTGGTGAGCCAGGGACCCGTCGCGAAGAAGCCCTCACACAGGCACTCGAAGCCCTCAAGGCCGCCGGCATGGGCAACGACCGATGCGTCGTCTCTATCGCCCCCCAGAGCGTGTTCAGCCGGTTCATCAGCCTGCCCCCGGTAGACCGCCGCCGCATTCCCGAAATCGTCCTTTACGAGGCGCGCCAACAGATACCGTTCAGCCTCGACGAGGTCATCTGGAACTATGAACTCGTCCGAAAGGAGATAGTCGTCGGCGAGGAGATCGAGATCGGCCTCTTCGCCGTCAAGCGTGAAGTGGTGGACTCGTACCTCCAGGATCTCGCCCCGGTTCGCAATCAGTTGCACGGCATACAGGTCGGGCCTCTCGCGCTCTACAATTTCGTCCGGCACGAGATGGACCTGAAACAGCCGACCGTGATCCTCGACATAGGCGCGCACTCCACCGACCTCCTGATAATTGACGGCGACAAGTTCTGGATGCGCAACCTCCCCATCGCGGGGAACTCGTTCACGAGCGTCCTGGAGAAGAGGTTGAACATCCCGCGCGGCGAGGCGGAAAAACTCAAACTAAACATCGCTGACTCGCGCCACCGGAGAAAACTCCTCGAGGTGCTCCGTCCCACCATGCGAGACCTTGTTGCAGAGGTCCAGCGTTCCATCGGGTACTACAAATCGCTCGCACAGGAGGTCAAGTTCGAGGATATAATCATCCTCGGCGAGGGCTATCGCCTGTTCGGCCTCGACCGTTTCCTGGCCGAGCAGTTGCAGTATCGGATAAGCCCTCTCCAAAGGCTCGAACGCGTACCCTACCAGGGTTCGCCCGATCGGATGGATGAACTCGGGCGGAACGTAGCGACGCTCGGGCCTGCCATAGGCCTCGCCTTACAGGGTCTTGGCCGCGCCCGGGCGACCATCAATTTCCTGCCCGACGATTTCGTCATCCGGCGCGAACTTCATTCCAAACGATACAATGCCCTGATCGCAGCGGCGATCATCTGGGCGATCGTCGGCTGCCTCTGGATTCGTCAGAGCAGCGCGATGAAGGCGCTCGAAGGCATGACCGGGCGGGGCGAGGATGTCCTCCGCGAGGTCGAACCGCTCCAGCGACGTCTCAACGAGGCTGAACAGCGCCGCAAGGAAGGTCGGGCGAGGGCCGAGTCCTTCAGCAAGATGGGCATGTTCCGCGATTACTATCCTCGGGTCATCGGTGCCATAGCGTCGGTCCTGCCGAAGGAGGAGGTGTATCTCGAGGGCGGCTTCGTCTTCTCGCGTCCGACAGGCGCCACGATGGGTGGTGGTCCGGAAGGCGAGATGCCCATGGAACGCGGCATGGAGATGCGCCCGGAGGTGGGCCCCGGCGGAGGGCGCATGCCGTCGGGATTCGGCCCGATGCGAGGCGCGGGTGGTCAGCCACCGCGAAGCGAGGCCGAGGCGGAGCGTATCGGCCCCGACGATATCGTCCTTCAGTTCCGCCTCACCGCTGCCGAGCGCGAGAAGGACTTCTTCCAGCGCGACCTGCCCGCCTATCTCAAGGAGGCGACCATTTATCCGGAGCGGCTCCCGGTCGTCACAGCCGTCGAGGTCGGTGAGATCACCCGGACCGAGGTGGTAGGGCTTGCCGAGGCCGGCGAGAGCGTCAAGCCAGGCCTCACGGCCCAGGTTTACGTTGGGCTGATACCGCCGGAACGCCTGGAAGAGGCCCTCGAGAAGCACAGGCAGGAACTGGCCAGGAAGGCCGCCGAGCGCGCAGCCTCCGGTGCGCCATCCGAAGGCGCGACTCCTCCACACGCGGGTGTGCCGGGGGAGCGCCAGAGCGGGGAGCCTCGACCGGCCGGTTAGTGGAGTGGGACTGAGTCCGGCATGAACGCGATGCGAAAATTCGGGCCCGTCATCATTGCCGCGGTGCTCGTCATCGGGGCGGTGGCGTTCTACGTCTCGGTTGTACGAAAACTGGCGGCCAAGCGCGGTTCGGCGATGTCAGACCTGGAGAGCCGACGAAACCGCCTCAAGGAGATCGCCCGCCAGGTTCCGAACCCCGGTCGCATAGATGCGGCGGAAGAGGCGGCTCGCAGGGAGAACCTTCAGGCCGACCGCTGCGAGGAACTCCTGGGCGACCAGGCCCGTCTCTGCCATACTCGTCGCTTCTTCAAGAGCGAGGAGTTCGGCCATACCGACTACGGCAAGCCCATTGAGGGCGAGGTCGAGTGGCTGAGGATGTACACCCGCGAGAACGAACGCCTGCACCAGATGCTCTATGACGCGAACATGGTTGACTGGATCGTCGAGGAGAACTGGGGCGAGCGCCTTCCGCTCGATGAGGAGATCCAGGAAGCGCAGGAGATGTACTGGTTCCAGCACGACCTCGCTGAACTCCTCACCGACAACACGGAGGCTGCCTTCCAGCACCTGATCGACACGCTGGTCACGGGGGAGGACCGGTTCCCCAAGACTCCCGCCGACCTCGTCATCAACTTCAACCCATCCCGGCTCGACGAACTCCTCAGGGCTCTTCCCATCGAAAAACTCGAAGCGGTCCTCGAGGCTATCGTCATCAACGAGGGCCAGGCCGACCTCGCGACGATCTTCGATACCTACCTCTCCTCCGAGGATCCGAACGAGGATTTCTCCTGGAACCGCGTGCTCGGCCTCACCATGAACGAGCGCCAGCGCCTCTTCCTTGCGCAGATCCGCCCCACCGACCGCCCCGACCTCTCCTACCACCAGCGATTCGTTGACTACGTCATGGACCTTAGAAGCGTGCGCTATCAACGGGATGTCGTGGGGCTCCTCGAGCGCCACGGATTCAAGGATGACCTCGCCAAGAGCATGACCCGCCTCACGCAGGAGGAGCGGGAGCGCATCCGCGAGTTAATTAAAGGTTGGAACCGCACCCGCCTCGCCCAGGCCATCGCGAATATCGTCTCGGTTCAGGACGAGAAGGATTACAGCCTCCTTCGCGACAACCACAAGATGAAACTCGCGGAGGTCGGTCAGGTCAGCATCACTCGGCCTTACGCTGCGACCACGCGTGGCGTCGAGGGCGGATTGGGGCCGGCCGAGATGGAACCGATGCGCGGCGGCCCTGGTGAGTTCGAGCGCGGAGGACCGATGCGTGGTGGTCCAATGCCGATGCGCGGCGGCGTCGGCAGGGAAACGATGGCGGCACAGGCGGGCAGCGACATCGCCAAGGTTACGGAGTTCTCGCTGAGCATCAAGGTCGAGTTCGAGCGCATACCCATCGTGCTCCGGCGTCTCATGAGCACCGATTGGCGATATGACGTGGTGGTTACGCAGATCCAGCCCGTCGAGGGTACCGCGAGCCTCTCCGCCACGGGCGAGAGACTGGGCGAAACCTATCGTCCGATGGCTGGCCCGGGCCGTGCGGCGCCGCTGACTGCGCCAGCCCGCACCGCTGTGCCCCGCGCGGCGCCGTATCCCACGAGGCGACCCGAACCCCGACCCACGACGCCGACACCTGGGCGCATCTCGCCCCGGACGACCCCTGGCGCGCCAGGAGCGACCATGCCGCCTGGCCCCGGCGCCGAACCAGGTGCCGCCCCGCCCGGAGCAGAGGTGGCAGTGGTCGAGGGCCGTCAGTACGTCTGGGTGGACCTCGAATGCAGAGCGTATCAGTACGTTCCTCTGATGGAGAAGATAAAGGCTCGCCGTGAAGGCGCAAGCCGCGAGACTCCTGCGGCACCGGCTAGACCGATGGGTGGCACGTTCCGATGAAACCGAAGATCCTTGCCGTCAAATACTTCGATTACGCCATCCTGGCCGTCCTCGGGGTCCTTCTCATCTACGGTCTCATCCAGGCATTCGTAGTCAGGGAGAAGAAGGTCGCCGAGATCCGCGACGAGATAGACTCGCTCGTCGCCAAAATTCGCAGGGAGATGCAAGAGGAAACGGCCCCTCCGATACCTGTCCCCGACCACCTCAAGCAACTGGAAGCACGCTACCAGCATATGCCCGTCATCAGTGCCTACGCCGTCAACCCGTTCAAGCCTCGCAAGATCGTTCGCGGGGAAGACATCTATCTCGCCGAGGGCCAGACGAAGACGATTCGCTTCAAGGGCATTCGCATAGACAAGGTTGATGCAGCCAATCCGAACTACTTCACGCTTAACGGCCCCAACTACGACCCGGAGACCGATACGACAACCGTGGAGGTCGTCGCCAAGTCCGCCAGCGACTCCTATCTACGCCTCCGCGATGCCCTCGATACCGTCTATGCGCATCGCGTCGTCGTGAGACGCGAACCCGAACTGCCGCCGCCCCGCCCGCCGCTCGCTGTCGCAGTCCAGACCTATCCTCCCACGGAGGAACCTGGCGGCTATCGCACCCGTCCCAAGGTCGTCATCGCCGTTGTCCCGGACAACCCCGAAACCCCGAGGAAGGACTACGGCTTCACGAATCGGATCCAGGTTTACCGGAAACCATTCGGTGCCGCGGACATTGATTACATACTCGTCTCCGACAAACTGGTCCCGCCCCTCACTGCCGAGACAGCGGGAGAACTGCGCAGGGCGCTCAGGATGGACGAGTATTACGGTGCGGAGCGCAGAGGGGCGGAGGTTGGCGCAGGCCGCCGCGCATACGGTCCGATGGGGCCCGAGGCCGCGGAACCTATCCCCTTCGAAGAATGGAGCCGTCAACAGCGCACCACCCCCACCGCCGGTCGAGAACCGGCAGCGCAGGTGATGGTCTATTCCCTCGACCAGGCCATTGTGGAGAAGAACTTCGCGTTCGTTGACGACACCGTGGACGAGGGCGAGACATACGTTTACAAGATAGTCACAGTCGCCTACGCGCCACCTGCGCCCATCAAGGAATGCCCGGTGCCGTACGTCATCGAGAGCCCCGTTTACGTTCCCTCCCTCGTCGAGTTCGCCATCACCGGCATCTCGGCGGCTGGTGCCACCTGTGACGTCACACGGCCCCACCCCGAAACCTTGCAATCCATCACCCAGCGTTTCCGCGTCAGCAACGGTATGCTCATAGGCGCGCCAGTCCAACTGCGAGAGGAGATACTTGACGGCCGGCCCGGCCCGAAGTATAAGATGACGCTCGCAGACTTCAGCACCGATTGTGTGCTTGTAACCTGCCTCGGCGGTATGCGGCAGATCGAGTACAAGATCGCGTGGGATCGCAAGGAACAGAAGTACACGTATCGGGTCGGACTTCGAGCCGACCCGAGGGCCGTCTATCTGACGCCGCGTGGCTTCCTGCGGTGGAAGGGCAGGTCCGAGGTGCCTGGTATGGGAACGGAGGAGCGGCGACTCCCGGCTGCCGGAGAGATGCGCCTGCCGCCCGGCCCAGAATCGCCTCTCGGCGAGCGCGAACTGGGCCCCGGTGCGATGCCGCCGCCCGCCGCCGTGCCACGTGGTGCCGTGCCACCTGCCGGTGGAGTGCCCCGGAGAACCTTGCCAGGTCGGGGAATGACGCCTGAGGAAAGGATGCGACCCGGTGGCTACTGAACCGAGTCCCTTGCGCCGGCCAGAGCAAAGGAGATATGCGTTGATTTCCAAGACGCCGCGACTCCATCCCGGAACCATCTCGTGGATCTCCATCGTCGGCCTTCTCATCCTCCCCTTGATGGCGGCCAGTGCCCAGCAGCCAGCGTCGCCTCCCACGAGCGCCCCCGCCAAGGCACCCTCCGCCTCTGCCAAATCTGCCTCTGACCAGGCAGCCAGAGCGAAGGCCGCTGAGGAACAGCAAAGGCTGAAGATTGAGCAGCAGCGCAAAGAGGCAGAGGCGAAGAAACGTCAGGCTGAAGCCGAGGCGCGTCAGCGGCAGGAAGCCATCCGCAAGGCTTACGAGCAGAAGGTCGCCAGGCTCGCCCAGGAGCAGTGGGACGCGCTCAAGAGGGCGAGAGAGGCCGCGGCGGCAAAGGCTCGCAGCATCGCCGAGAGGGAGAAACGCGAGGCGGAGCGCAAGGCAGCAGCGGCCCAGCGTCAGAAAGAAGCCGAGGCGAGGAGACTTGCTGAGGCGCAGCGCCGCCAGAAAGAGTTGAAGGTAGCCTACGAAAAGAAGACCGCAGGCGATGCCGCGAGGGCGCAGGCCGCAATCGAGGCGAAGAGGCGCATCGAGGCGAAACCGCCCGCTAAGCCGGCCCCTCCGGAAAAGCCGCCCGTCGCCGCAAAGCCGGCGCCTGCACCCGTCGAGAAACCGCGCGTAACGGAGAAGCCCGCCCCGCCAGCCGTCGCGAAGAAGCCAGTCGAGGCGAAAAAGCCGGCGCCGCCTGCTGTGGGGGAGGCGGAGCGCAAGGCCGCAGAGGCCGCCCAGCGGGAGGCCGAGCGCAAGAGGGCCTACGAGAGCAAGGTCGCGGCCGACGCCGAGAAGGCCTGGGTTGCCCTCCAGTCTGCGCGGTCGGCCGAGGCGCTCCGGCTCGCTCGCGCCGCCGAAGAAGAGCAGAGGCGCAAACTGGAACAGGAACGAGCCGAGGCGCGGAAGCGGGAGGAAGAGCGCAAGCGCGAGATGGCCATGAAGATGGAAGAGGAGCGCAGGCAGAAGGAGATGCAGGCGAAGCGCGCCGAAGAGGAACGCAGGCGCGCCGAGGAACAGAAACGCGAACTCGCCCGAAAGCAAGAGGAAGAGCGGAAGCGGCAGGAACTCGAGGCCCGGCGGTCCGCCTATCGCACGATCGCAGACGCGACCAGGGCCGCTGCCCAGTTCGATTTCGGGCTGTGATGAGTTGCGCGCATCGCAAGTTGGCACACGTGGTCTGAGCGGACGGCGCAGGGCGCCGTTCGAAGACATAGGCAGCAGACGACGAACTGAGATCGAACCTTCAACAGGAGGAGCCCGGTCGTGCGCAGGGTTATTCGAAGGGCAGCGGTTTTGACGGCGTTCCTCATCTTCGTCGGCGCCCTCATAACGGCTGAAGGCGCTGCGCCACCCCCGGAGGCAGCCCCCTCCGCTTTCGATGCCGTCTGTCGGCAGGCCGAAGGCCTCCTCGATCGCGGAGCGTATGGCGAGGCCCGGGAGGTGCTCGCCGCCGCCCTGCCCTCGGCGAAGGGACCCGAGGCTGAAAGGGGCGAGCGGCTTCTCAAACGCATTGATGCGGCCCTCGAAGCGCAGTACGAGGCCGAACAGAGGGCCCTCAAGAGCGCTGAGGCGCTGAAGGCGCGCCGGGCCGACGAGATGAAGCGTCGTCGCCAGCAGTGGCAGGAGATGCTCGCTCAGGCCGACAGGCTCGTTCAGGAAGGTCAGGCAGGCGAACCGGAAAAGATTCTCGAGGCCGCGCGGATCCGCTCGCGGGTCGCCACCGAGCGCGCGATCGAGGCGTATGACGAGGCCGTCGCGCTCTACGAGCAGGGGCGCTACGAGGAAGCGAAGCGTATGCTCGGGAGGCTCCGGGAGTTCATCGAATCCGTGAAGGACATTCCGGCCGACCTTCGCCCACAGATCGGTGCCGACAGGGAAAAGAGAATTACGGAACTCGTGGCGAAGGCCGACCTTGCCCTGAAGAACCAGCAGGTCTTCGCGAAGGTCCTGGATGCCCGCGCTGCCCAGGCCCGCGCCGAGGCCGAGAAGGCGCGCAAGGTTGCTCAGGCCAGTGCCGCGTACGAGGCAGGCATGGCACTGTTCCAGAAGGGTGACATGGACGGTGCTGCGGCGGAACTCCGCAAGGCCCTGGCCTCCGGCGTAAGCCTCGGCGCCGCCCGCGATGCGAAACTGGCCGAGACCCTGAAGACCATTGACGCGAAATTGGCCGAGGTCCAGGCCTCGCGCGCTGCGGCCATCGCTGCGCTCAACGAGGCCGAGAACTGGGCGGCAAAGGGCGACTGGCGCAATGCCCAGGATTTCTGGGCCAAGGCGCTCGATAAGCGTCAGTACCTTTCCGCAGAACAGCAGGAAAAACTCGTCGCCCTGGGCAAGGATATCCAGCGCCTGCGGGACCAGGATACCGCGCTCCTCGCCAAAAAGCAGCAGGAGGCCAAAGAGACCAAGGAGCACGAGCGCATTGCACAGGAATGGCTGAAGGAAGTCCGGGCCAGGCTCGACGTGCTGCGAGAACAGGAGAAGGCCCGGGCCGAGGAGGAACTCAAACTCGCCGAATCGGACTATCAGCAGTCTCGCCTCGACTCCGCGCTGCAGCATGCGAAGCAGGCGCTCGTTCACGACCCGGAGAACACCCGCGCGCTGCAACTGAAGGAGGAGATCACCGCGCTCATGGAGGGGCGGGAGCCACCGCCCATCGTCTGGGGCCCCAAACTCTCGCGCTCGGTCCTCGCAAACATCGAGGCTGCGCGGTTCGACTATGATAGCCACGTCCGTATGGCCAAGGTCGCCTACGATGAAAAGCGGTACGATGAGGCGATCAGCCACCTGGAGACCGCGGAGAGGCTCCTCGCATACCTGAAGCGGTACGAGGCTGATGCGGGCCTGGAGCCAGCGCTCCAGAAGCAACTCGAACAGGCGCGGGCCGCGAAGCGAGAGGCCGACGCTGCCACCGAGCGCGCGCGTCAGCAGGAGGCCAACCGTCAGGCCGAGGAGGCCGCCCTTCTCCAGCGTTCCATGCGCGACAAGCAGAAACTTGCCCTCTTCCAGGAGGCCACGGCCGAATATGCCCGCGGCAACTTCGAAAACGTCCAGCGCATGTGCGATACCATCCTCGAACGCGACCCCGAGAACACCGCCGCACTCGACCTCAGGGAAAAGGCGCGCGAGGAGATACGCCGTCGGACGTGGGATGCGATATACAAGGCTCAGAAGGTCAACTGGGAAGATGAGCGCCTGCGCCTGAAGGAACGCCTGACATGGCCGGCCGCTCACATCCAGTATCCCGCAAAGGCCGTCTGGGAGGAGATCCTCGGACGGGGCGGCGTGGAACTCCCGTCCGCCCGCGCCGTGAAGACCCCGAAGGAACTCTCGCTCGAGGCCATCCTCGATACAGAACTCGAGGGCTTCACCTACGAGGAAACACCTTTGCCGGACGTCATCAACTTCTTCAAGTCGCTCTTCGGCGAGCAGATAGACTTCCTCATTGATCCATCGCTCGCCAAGGAGGACATACTCATCACGCTGTCGCTCAACAAGGTCACGCTACGCCAGGCCCTCCGCGCGATGCTCCGTCCCAACGGGCTCGATTTCGTGGTTTCCTCCAACGGGTACATCTACATTTCGACGCCCGACGGCTGCATCCGCGAGGAGGCGCAGGACTGGAACCTCTCTCTGCGACAGTACAACATCCAGGACCTTCTCTTCGACATCTCCCAGACCGCCGGTGGGGGGAACGCCGGAAACCAGGGTGGCGGCAACACGAGCGGCGGTAACACAAGCGGCGGCAATAATCAAGGCGGGAACGAGGGTAACCAGGGAGGCGGCGGCGCCAGCGCCCAGAGCGTGATAGACTTCATCCGGCTCTTCACGGGGGTCGGCAACTGGGACATCGCCGTTGCGATGACTACCGGCGGCGGCAACCAGGGCAACCAGCAACAGGGTGGCCTCAGCACTCTCTTCGGTGGCCAGCAGGGCGGTGGTGCCGGTCTTGGCGGGGCCGCCGCGGGCGCGGGTGCGCTTGGAGGCGCTGCGGCGGCAGCAGGCGCCCTCCCGCAGGGACCCGGGCGGATCATGATCGAACGTCAGGGCTGGCTCATCGTCAACCATGTGGACCGCATCCACAAGAAGATAGAGGAGGTTCTCGAACTCCTGCGGTCGCAGACGACCGTGCTGGTGTCAGTCGAGGCCCGCCTGATAACCGTTACCGACAACTTCTTCAGGGAGTTCGCCATCAACTTCCGCGAGGGCAATCAGTCCGGCTGGTCGCACCGCACGGGGAAACTGACCTCGAGCAAGGACGAGGACCTCTGGGATCTGCCCGCGGCGAACTGGGTCTTCAGTCTGACGCCGCTTGCTCACGCGGCGCCGACAGGCACGCTCAGCGCCGATATCTTCACGGCTTCGGCCAGTTTCCTCGGCCAGAAGCAGCGGCAGATAATCCTGCGGGCGGTGAAGGACAGCGAGTTCGCCACGACCGTGTCGGCGCCGCATGTGATATGTTACAACACGCAGGAACGCGACATCAGCCTGACCCGCACGGGTACATACGTTTCAGGTTACAGCGTTCAGGATGGCATCGCGATACCGGAGATCAGCACTTACACGGTCTCCGACACCTCTCTGACGGTGAGGCCGGTGGTGTCTGCCGACAGGCGCTACGTGAACCTTTCGGTGTCCCCTGATATCACGACCGGTACGCTCGTGCCGACCACGATAGTGATCCCGATCCGTGCCGTGGGAGCGGAGGGTGCGGAGGCGGGTGGCAGCGTGGAGGCGGAGATCAACACCGTCGTGGAGGAATCCCAGTCCATCGAATCCACTATAAAGGTTCCGGACAGGGGGACGGTCGTGCTGGGCGGTCTTGCCACCGCTGCTGAGAACACCGGCCAGGGCACGGTGCCCATACTCGGCAACATACCGATCCTGAAACGGCTGTTCATACGCAGCGCGACCACGAAGGCCCGGACGCACCTGATCTTCATGGTCACGCCGACGATCCTGATGGACGAGGAACTGGAACCCTAGCAGTCTGCCCCGGGAAGGGGGTGTAGTATGAAGTGGACGCGCGAGCAACTCGTCGTCACCGGCCTCATCGCCGTCGCAGCGGCTCTGGCCGCCCTTCTGGCGCGGGAGGTCCTCGCGCCGCGCGAGGCGCGGGCGCAGGCGGTCAGCGAAGGCCGGGCCGACTATGTCACCGCAGTGGTGGGCCCGATCAACGAATCGCGGGTGCCGCTGTTCCTGGTTGACAGCAAGGCACAGGCGATCATGGTGTACGAGTACGACACCGGACGAAGGCGGTTCTACCTGAGGGTGGTGCGGAGTTTCAGCAACGATCGCCGCCTCCAGGATGCCTCCTTCGGCGAGCAGAGGGTTGATTCGGGTCCCTCGGTTCGGGACGTGGAGAAGTACATTCCGCGGTGAGGGTCGAATAACACCCGTTATCGGGGTCGAGGCCGCCGGTCGCCGCCAGGCGATCGGCGGCCTTGCGTGTTCACGTCTGTTCTGGCCCCGGGTTCGCCTGGCTCAGGTCATTGCCTTTGCCTGAGACAGTCCCAGTGCCTTGAGGAAGGTGGCGACGAGGGCTGGGTCGAACTGGGTACCCGCGTTGCGCTCCAGTTCCTGCGCCGCCTCGTCGTTCGACAGCGTCTCGGGCCTGTAAGGCCGTTCGGAGGTCATCGCGTCGTAGGCTTCGGCGATTGCGAGTATGCGTGCGCCCAGGGGGATCGCCTCTCCCCTCAGTCCGTCCGGGTAACCGGACCCGTCATACCGCTCGTGGTGATGGCGCACGATGAGCAGTTCCTGGTCCGACGGGACCAGGTCGCGCAGGAGGGCCTCTCCGATCTCCACGTGCCGACGGACGATGCGCTGTTGGTCGGAGGTGAGGGGGCCGGGCTTGTTGAGCAGGTGGAGCGGAGTCACCACGTGGCCTATGTCGTGCAGCAGCGCGGCATAACGGAGCGACTCCTCCGTTCTGGCGTCCAGGCCTACCAGGCGCGCGATCTCCGTGGCGGTATGTGCCACTCTTGCGCTGTGCTGGCCGAGTTGCGGAGCACGGCGGCAGAGCGCGTCCAGGACGGGCCGGAGTGCATCCAGGAAGCGTTCGCGCGCGGGGGGAGCGCGCATCGCTCTCTCGTCGGGATGATCCGGATCCTTGCCGAACACCTGCTCCAGTTCAGGTGGCACCTGGGATTGCACTTCGGTCCACAGGCAGACGTTGTTGCGTCCGCGGCGTTTGGCCGCGAGGAGGGCCTCGTCGGCCCTGCGGTGCAGTTCGTCCTCTGTGGCGATATCGGGTTCGAGGGCGCTGACGCCGAGGCTCACGGTGATCCTGATCTTGCCGTGGCTGGTCTCTATTTCGGCGCCGCCGATAGCCTCCCAGATGTGCTTGGCGCACTTCGCTGCGCCGGCGAGGTCGGTATTTGGCAGGAGGACGGCGAACTCCTCTCCGCCGTATCTCGCTGCCACGTCCACCGCGCGCGTGGCGCTGCGGATGAGGTCAGCGATGCCCCTGAGAACCTCGTCGCCCACGAGGTGCCCGTAAGTGTCGTTGACGGTCTTGAAGTAGTCGGCATCTATCATTATGCAGCCGAGCGGCTGATGATACCTGCGTGCACGCATGAACTCGTATGTCAGGCGGTCATGAAAGAACCGGTGATTGAACAGGCCCGTGAGGTTGTCGGTGATGGAGAGCTGTTTGAGGCGGTCGAGGAGTTGGCGCCGCTCCGTGGTGTCGCGCGCGATGGCGATGAGGCATGAGGTCCTGCCGCGCCGATCGCGGAGGACGGAGAGGGATACCTGCACGAGGATATCGCGTCCGTCCTTGCGGCGCGCCGGCAATTCTCCGCTCCAGGCACGGCCTTCGGCGCCTGCGCGGAGCATGGCGTCGCTCTCTGCGCGCGCCGAGGGGTCGGGGAAGAGCGACGTCATTTCCTGGCCGATGAGCGCTTCCGGCTCGTGGCCGAAGACGGCCGCCACTGCGGGGTTGGCCGTCATGATGTGACCCTGCAAATCCATCGTTATGATGGCGTCGGAGGCATTCTCGACAATTCCCTGGAGGATCCGTGCGCGTTGTTCGAGTTCGTGTCGCTGGATCGCCTGATTCAGGTTGAGGGGTAGCCCCGCGAGGTTCTCCTCGGTCTTCACGATGTAGTCATAGGCGCCGAGTTTGAGTGCCGACGCTGCGATTTTCTCGTCGCCGTGCCCCGAGATCATGACGGCGGGGACGTCTATTGCCCGCTTCGACATCCACTGGAGGAGTTCGAGCCCGGAGCCGCCGGGCATGGAGTAGTCCACGATGACCGCGGCGTAGTCGCTGGCCTCGAGGCGATCCCTCGCCTCCTGCGCTGTCTTGACATGTTCCACGCGGAAATGCTTGCGTAGCGCATGCTTGGCGATGAGCGCATCTGTCGCCGAATCCTCGACGATCAGGATGGGTCGGTCATTCATGAAGCAGACCTCACTGTCTCTTCGAGGCGGGTGTTCGGTCGGATGCTGCGCCTTTCCGGCAGAGAGAAGCAGACTCGGGTTCCCTTGCCTCGCTCCGACTCCACCCAGATCGAGCCACCGTGGCGCTCCACTATCTTCTTGCAGATCGCCAGGCCGACCCCGCTTCCCTGTGTGCCGTTTCCGTTCGAACCGCGGCAGAAGAGCCTGAATATCCGCTCGTGTTCGTCGGGTGGGATGCCGATGCCGTTGTCGCGCACCCAGAAGAGATGTCCTTCGGGAGTGCGTTCCGAGCCGATTTCTACGACCGGTGGCCGGTCGGCGGAGAATTTCAGGGCGTTGCTGATGAGGTTATGGAAGACCTCCGCCATGCGCACGCGATCCACCCACATCGTGGGCAGGCGTCCCCGCACGTGGATCCGGGCGCCGCTGTGCTTTACGTCGTACCGGAATCGCTCGATCACCTCAGCCAACAGATCGTTGAAGTCAACCTCCTGGCTCGGATAACTCCGGGTCGTTCTGGCGATCCTCAACAGGTCGCCCACGAGCCTCTGCATGCGGAGGCCGGAATCCCTGATGTGTGCGAGGTATTCCCGTCCGGCCTCGTCGAGCCGCTCGCCGTACTCCTCCTCGAGCAGCCTGCTCAGCCCCTCTATTCCGCGCAGGGGCTCCTTGAGGTCGTGCGCCACCGTGCAGGCGAAGTCGTCCAGTTCCTTGTTCAGGCGGATCAACTTCCTGTTGATCTCAGCTATCTTCCGGGCTTTCTCCTCGAACTCGCGGCCATATGCGGCAAGCGCATTGTTCTTCTCGGCGAGAACGAGATAGAAGAGCGAGATCCCGAGGAGGAGCACCAGACCGAGCCCCCAGATGACCATGCGGGCGAGGTTCGATACGCTGCTGGCGGTGGGACCTGGATGGACGTAAAGGCTCCAGTAGGAGTCGCCGGACCAGAAGGTCGTGCGGTGGCGGGCGACATGGCTGGGGAGGAGGGAACAGTTGGACAGGATCGTGTCGTAAGGATCCTTGATGAACACGAGGTACTCGCTTTCTCGCCCGATATTGAAAAGGCGGCACGCGGGCTGCCACAGGCTGTAGCATGCCGTCGCGGCCTTCACGCGGTCGCAACCGTGGATCGAGGTTCGGGTGGCGACGAAAAAGATGTAATCGCCCTCCGGTATGGGAACTGCCCTGCTGACCGCCACGCCATCCGAGGCGATCGCTCGGCTCATCGCTTCGCTCAATACGGTGTGGTACCGGACGAACAGGGTGCGCCAGGGGACAGGCGCCCCGCTCTTGTTCCACACCACGACCGGGTTCGCATCGCCATCGAGCAGCATTGCGAACTGGCTACCGTCCAGTGGCCCGAGGAGGTTATCCGCGAGGGAGGCAAAGCGCCGTGCTTCGGGGTCCCCTACCGGTGCGTTACGGCTCACCTCGTCAACGAGCATCTCCAGCGCCGTCGTGCGTTCTTTGAAGAAGTGGGTGAAGTGCAATGTGAGGTCGTGCGAGGTCCGGGCAAGGGCGGCCTGGAGGCGGCGGCTGGCAAGGTCCGCCTCGAGTCGGTCGAGGCAGAAGACGACGAGCGCCGTCAGGGCGATTATGCCCACGAATGTGGCTCGACGGCTGGTGACTTGGCCCTGTAGTCTGGTCTGGCGCACCGCCTGGTCCTGGCGTCCTGCTCCGAGGGGAGAAGAGAGCGCAAATTATCGCCGGAAAGGACGCAAAGTGGGTGCCGACCGCGGACACCCGTGGCGCAGTTCGAGAAGGTATGGGGTGATTTGTGATAAGCGTTGTGCTTGCAGTGAGTTACGGAAGAGCCACCGCAAGGGCTTGCCGCCGCACGGTAACGTTTCGCAGCGGTGATGTCCCAGAATGGAACACAGCACGATGCTGCTGGAAAGATTCGGCGCAGGGCGCCTGACCTCGATTGGCGCCCCGGCTGTCCCGGGAGGGTGGCCCGGAGCGGTCAAAGGTCAGCCGATTCGCACCTCCCACGTGCCGTTTGAATGCGCCCTGAGGGAAGAGCCCGGGCCTTCATTTTCGTCCTCGGGCTTCGCGCACCCACTGGAGGACGTTTCGCACGCGTTCGGTGATCGCGGCGTAATTACCCGCCTCGATATCTTCCTTCCGGATGAGGTTGCTTCCTATGCCGAGCGCTGCTGTGCCCGCCTTGATCCACGCCGTGACGCTTTCGCGCGTGGCATCCACGCCGCCGGTTGGCATGAGGAGTGTCCACGGGCAGGGGCCGAGAACGGCCTTTACGAAGGACGGACCACCGACCTCGGCGCCAGGAAATATCTTCACTATCTCGCATCCGAGTTCATGGGCGGTTTGTATCTCGGTGACGCTTCCACAACCGGGCGAATAAGGAACTTTTCTGCGGTTGCAGAGACGGGCTATCTCCGGGCAGAGCGTGGGGCCGACGACGAAGTTCGCCCCCTCGGCGATGTAAAGGGCAGCGGTCGGCGCGTCTATGACGGAACCGACGCCGAGTATCATCTCGGGGTGCTGCTTGGCGGCGTACTCCTCCAGGTGGCGAAACACGTGACACGCGCGGTCGCCGCGGTTGGTCATCTCGAGGAGGCGTCCACCTCCAGCGGCGACGGCATCGAGCACCTTGCGCGCCACCTCCGGGTCGGGGTGATAGAAGACGGGGACGAGACCCTGGTCGAGTATGGCGTTGAGTGTCTGGAGACGCGCGAACCTTGCCATTGCCTCTCTCCTTATCCTCGGGTTTTGTGCGGGAGACCTGGGGGTTCGGCTCGGCGCGGGAATTATACCCGCGTGGTGCAGGGAAGGCAATCGTTGCCAGGGGTGGCCGCGGCCTATATAATCGCGCTCGGAAACGGTGATGCTCTCAAGGGGTGATGTCCTGGTGAAGTCTCGCGAGGGCCGGCCGGAGGGTGCGGCGTCCGCGCATGAGCCGGATACCCGGCGGCTCAGGCGTTATCACATATTGCGGCGGAAGAGGGAGTTCGACCGGGTCTTTAGCGAGGGTCGGACCTTCCGCTTTCCGGAGATGGTCGTCAGAGCGGCGCCGAACGGCCTTCCCTGGTCGCGCCTCGGTCTGATGGTGGGGCGCAGACACGGTTCCGCCGTCCGACGTAACCGCATGAAACGTCTCCTCCGCGAGGCGTTCAGACTGAATCGCGGTCTCCTTCGCATTCCGTGCGACGTCGTTCTCGTCCCGAACAGCGGGTGGCAGACGCTCACCCTGTCCGCCATAGAACCGGTTGTCCGGAGAGCGTTCGAGGGAATCCGGAAGGCGCTGGGCGATGGCTGAGGGGAGGGAGTGCCGCTGGCTTCGATGGCTCACCGGGCTGCCGGTGGCCCTCGCGGTATCGCTCATCCGGCTCTATCAGGTGTCAGTGTCGCCCCTGCTGGGCAGGCGATGTCGCTTCTATCCGAGTTGTTCCGAGTACGCCATCGAGGCCCTGCGTCGCAAGGGTCTGTTGGTGGGATCCGCGAAGGCTCTCTGGCGGCTGATGCGTTGTCATCCCTTCAACCCTGGTGGGTACGATCCGGTGGAGAAGGAAGAAGCGTCGGGGAGCGGGACCTGCGATGGAGATGAACGTTGAGCGTCGAGAAGCGTGGCCGCGGGACAGGATCAGACTTCATATCCTTCGGGAAGCCAGCAGGTGCTGTGGGAGACTCGTTCGAAGAGCATGTAGAAGCGGAAATATCGCGAGGGGCAGAGATACTGAAGCCTTTCCAGCGCCGACGGGTCGGCAAGGTCGTCGTAGAGAGCCGATACAGGTTCCGTCGCAGTCTTGGAGACGTCCATTTGGCGGTGCTCCATTGGTGTTCGCGGAGTCAGGTCCGCAAATGCCGTGCCGGCTCGCCGCCGCTGCTCCCGCTTGAAATTCCGCCTTGCGCGGCAATTGTTTCGAGGCGACGACGGGCCCTCCGCGCATACCGAGGGACGATGCAGAATTGCACTTCTGTACGGTAACGGCACACCGTGACAATCTGAGAGTCGGACGGCGGCTGCGGCTGGAACCGGTGGGGCGCGAACGCCGCCCGCGATGCGGGACCGGTCCGCCAGTCTGGATTGGCGAAGCGGACGATGGGAACCCGTTAAATCCACCGGAAACCTCCTTGCGCGAACGTGGCTTCGATTGCTATAATCTCGCTGGCTTGCCTGCGAAGGCACGCATTCCGAGGCGATTGTCTGACGGAGTTCGGGTAAGTATTCCTTCCGGGACTCTGCCCCACGACCGGGGGCATACGGCCGTCTCCTCGGACGTAGATCTGCGGGGTCGTATCATAGCGAGGGCAGTCATGCGAACGTGCCACACCGGATACGCGAGAACCGTCGCGACGATTGCTGGTCTGGCTTCTTTCGTCCTTTTCCTCGCACAGGTGGCCACGGCGGCCAAGGTGGGTTACCCGAATCCGAGGCCCAACTCCGCCATTCGGCTGGTCGGCGGCAACCGCACATTTACTTTCAAGGACGATGGGAGCAATCCCGCGGGCACCACCTACGAATTGTTCGTCAGCGAGTACGACCCCGACAATCCCTCCGACCGCGACTGGGCGAGCCAGGGCACGTTCACCAAGACGACCCCGCTCGGCGAGGAGGAGACCTTCAGTTGGAACAGCAGCACTGCCACGGTCAACCGGATGATTCCGTGGCCGTATAATGACCCGACACTGCCCGACCCGCTCGGAGATCCGTACACCGGCCTCCGCGGAAACATCAGTTACGTCTGGCGCGTTGACGTGAATGGCTCGACGGGCGATGAATGGATCGTGCACATTCCGATGATCCAGCCGATGCACAGCGCAACTCGGGTGGGCGTCTATGTGCGGTTCGTCTGGGACGCGCATCCGTACCTCAGCGCGGGTCAGGTCCAGGAAAAACTCCTCCTCGTGGACTACGATGAAGGCTCCTCGTCATACACGAAGTCATGGGTGACGAGGGATTCGAGCGGCAATATCACCGGTATAAACACGGACCGCGTCGTCAAGACTTACAACCCTCTGAACACACCTTACGGCCATCCGAACGTCCGCGAGTTCTGGTACAAGGACAGCGGCTACGTGCGCCTCCTCCCGAACAGGCGCTACCGCTTCCGCATCGTGTATTGCGACAAGGACGGTAACCCGCTCTTCGACGATGCCGATGACAACAACACCCGCAACCAGAACGGGAGCGAACCTTTCCTGTGGGCCGACGGACACAACGACGACTGGCACGGGTGGGAGATACGGACCGTGCCGGAGATCTCGAGCGTGACCGACAGCAACTGCGAGTCGGTGATCATCTATTACGAGAGCATGTACGGGACGCTGCCGCGCGATCCCGAGGAGAACGACTACAGTTTTCAGGGCGTCGCCAGCCACATCGAGTACATCCACGAGTCAGTCCATCACCCGGCGATCTCCACGCGAATCTATGGGACCGAGGAGATCACGGCCTCATACGGCGGCCTGCACAACGATAGCTCGCAGCGGGCGTCATGCACCGCACAGCCTGAGTGGGTGCCCGAGATAACCCAGTTCCCTGGCTGGTACACGATGACCAGAGCGCAGCGCGCCGATGCGGGCTTCCCGCCGGAGTACACCTACGAGTACGATGCACAGGACAAGTACGAGGAGTGGACCGCGCGTGCCATCCGCACCTTCCTGCTCGATGCCGCGAACGGATGGGGCTTCGGCGCTGACGACGACAAGGCCCGGCTGGAGAACCTCCAGTACGTGATCCTCGTCGGCGATGCCGACCGCGTCGCGCCGAGTTTCTGGTACTACTATCCTATCGCCCGGTTCGGAAGCACCGAAAATCGTTGGTTGCCGACGGACTTCTTCTATACGTCCCAGAACGGCACGTCCGAGGTCAAGACGACTCCTCACTACCAGGTGAGCCGCATACCGCTGCGGGCAAAATACTATTACCGGACGGTGGACCGCACAGGAACCACCTACGAGCCTTACGAGCCGGTCGTTGACAAGATAAACGATTACGCCACTGTCCTGAACTCCGACGCCAAGAAGAGCACCGCATACCAGAACTGGTTCGGCAGGGCCGTGATGGTCGCCGCCGCGACGGAATACGATGCATGGCACCAGTTCTTCCCGGGCTTCGTCCAGGAACTCATTAGTTCGCGCGTCTTCACGGGGGGGAGCACCTACCGCGACACCTTCTCGGGTATCAAGGTCCTCGCATACAACATCTGGGGCAGCACATCGTCCGAAAGGTTGACATCATCGAACATCCTCAAACATCTAATCAATCCGACGGACGCGACGGAGGTCCCGGGGTTCGTCTATCTCCTGGGCCAGGGAAGCAACTGGTCAAGTTCCACCTACGGGCGGGACTTCTGGTACACGCCAGTCAGCAGGATCCGCGACACGGATTTCCCCGTCCTCTACGATGGTGACGTCACAGACGGCAGGCGGCCGCTCGTTATTTCCTGCGCAGGACTCATCAACCGTTTCGATAACGCGATATGGGGCAACGACACCTACCGGTCCCTCGGCGAGGCACCCGTGCTTGCTCAGGGAGGACCCATCAGCGTCATCGGCTTCCACTCGGCCGATTACCAGATAACTGTTGACTACACCGCCCGCTACCCCGATGGCACGAGCGACGTTTTCACCGTCAGCGACGTTTTTGGCACCAGCCTCGACGACCGCGAGGGGCACACGTACCCGGTGCTCGAGAACGGTGTCCTGGCGCTGAAGAACGACGGCAACGCCGAAACAGCGGTTCACGGAAAAGTGGAACTGGTGCAGCGCATCGCGAAGAGGTACCAGACCACGACGCAGCCGCGCATAGGCGGTATCTTCAATCAGGCGCTCGCTGAATACGTCACCGCCCATCAGACCGAGTTCACTACCGCTACTCATGCGGTGAACAAGCGTGTGACAACCACGATCTTCGGCGCCTCGATCCTAGGTGACAGCGCACTTGTCATGCCGCAGCGCCAGCGGCCTGCCGCCGACAATGCCCGACCTGTCGTTAGCGACACGAACCCGAGACCCGCGGCGAGCATTTCGGGTTACGGCACCATGCCGCGATACAATAACT
>Ga0315298_1003868_pt1 | contig 23072 bp, 17 predicted proteins | sample WHS_1_MG_FD_203077 | JGI IMG/M metagenome (GOLD analysis project Ga0315298, IMG submission 203077) | Extremophilic microbial mat communities from Washburn Hot Springs, YNP, Wyoming, USA - WHS_1_MG | ecosystem: Environmental > Aquatic > Thermal springs > Hot (42-90C) | place: USA: Wyoming...
TGAATCGGTCCGTGAAGTGGTTCGGACCTGCCGGCAGTTGGGGGTGCCGGTGTTGACCTTATACGCCTTTTCCAGGGACAATTGGAACCGCCCCAAGTGGGAGGTTCAGGGGTTGATGCGCCTCTTGTCCCGTTACCTGAAGACCGAGCTCAAGGAGTTGAAGGAAAACGGTATCTCTTTAAGGGTGATCGGGAACCTGGAGAGGCTGCCGGAGAAACTGCGGGCCGAACTCATTAAGGCGATGGAGCAGACCAAAGGCAATCGGGACATGGTCCTCAATGTGGCCTTGAGTTACAGCGGCAGGGAAGAGATCCTCCAGGCCGTGGTCCGGATTGTGCGGGCCGTCCTGGATAAGAGTCTGAAGCCCGAAGAGATCACGGAAAAGACCTTCGCCGACTTTCTTTATACCTCCGGCCTGCCGGATCCGGACCTTTTGATCCGGACCAGCGGGGAATACCGACTCAGCGACTTTTTGATCTACCAGACGGCCTATTCCGAAATCTATGTCACTCCCACCTTATGGCCCGATTTTCGAAAAAAGCATCTTCTGGCGGCCATCCAGGAGTACAATAAAAGGGAGAGAAGATTCGGCCTGACGGGCGAACAAATCCGCAACCGGAAAAACGCCGCAAGCCAGACGGCGTCTTAGGAAACATTTTTGACTCCAAAGCCTTTATCCTCGCATCTGAAACGCATCATCACCGCCCTGATCCTCATGCCCCTGATTTTTTCCGTCCTCTATTGGGGGGGAAAGATCGGGTTTTTCCTGCTGGTCTGGGCCGCTTTCACCGTAGGACAATGGGAGGTTCTCTGCCTGCTTTATCAACGGCCGGCCTTTCCCCAGGGGGTCTTTTATTGGCTGCAGGGCAGCCTGGTCCTTTGGGGGACCTATGGGTGGGGGCGGGATGGTTTTGGGGCGGCCTTTCTGTTGGGCCTTTTTGTCGGATTGAGCCGGTGGACAGCCGCCTTTGAAAACCACCACCGATTCTTCGAGTATGTGGGCAAGCAGATGATCGCCCTGGCTTATCTTCCCCTATTTCTCCCCTTTTTCCTTTTAATCCGGGCCGATCGGGAAGGACTGCCCTGGCTCTTTTTTCTTTTGGCCGTTACCTATGCAGGGGATACGGGGGCCTATTATACGGGACGGGCCATGGGACGCCATAAGTTGGCCGCTCATATCAGTCCCCAAAAGACCGTGGAAGGTTCGATCGGGGGGCTTACGGCCAATGGGTTGATCGCCTGGGGGTTTGGGCGGCTCTTTTTACCCCATTACGGGGCCTTGCCCCTGGTCCTTTTGGGGTTGGCCGTTGGGGCGCTGGGACAGATGGGCGACCTCTTGGAATCGATCCTCAAACGGATCGCCCGGGTGAAGGATTCCGGCCGTCTCTTTCCCGGCCACGGAGGTCTTTTGGACCGGGTGGACAGTCTCATCTTGACGGCGCCTTTGGTCTATTTTTTTCTGATTTTTTTCCGTTGAGTGGGGTTTGACGATCTTTATGACCTTTCTCTTTTTATGAGATAGGAGAGAGGAATCACGGATCTCCCTGTGATGAAATCCCTTTCCCTTTTAGGCAGTACCGGTTCCATCGGTGTCCAGGTCCTGGAGGTGGTCGCCCTCTTTGAAGACCGTTTCCGCATCGTCGGCCTTTCCGCTGGACGGAACCTGCCGAGGCTGAAAGAGCAGATCCTCCGTTTTCGACCTCGAGTGGTTTCGGTGGCTTCGGAAAAGGAAGCCGAGGCCTTGCGAAAGGAGAGATTCCCCGGCTTCCCCCTGGAAGTCCTTTGGGGGGAGGAGGGTCATGAAACGGTGGCCTCTCTCGCCGAAGCGGAAATGGTCGTCTCGGCCATGGTCGGGGCCGTGGGGCTTCGACCGACGGTATCGGCCATCCAGGCCGGAAAGACCGTGGCCCTGGCCAACAAGGAATCTTTGGTCATAGCCGGCGAGTTGATCATGGACGAGGTCAAAAGAAAAGGGGCAACCCTCCTGCCGGTGGACAGCGAACACAGCGCCGTCTTTCAGGTCCTTCAAGGGCAGCCGAGGGAGGCCTTGAAAAAGATCATCCTTACCGCTTCAGGCGGACCCTTCCGAGATCTTCCTTTGGAAGCGATGGAACGGATCTCCGGCGCCCAGGCCCTCAACCATCCCCGATGGAAAATGGGCCCCAAGATCACCGTGGATTCGGCCACCTTGATGAACAAAGGATTGGAAGTCATGGAGGCCCGCTGGTTGTTCGATGTGGACCTGGATCGGATCGATATCGTCATCCATCCCCAAAGCGTGGTCCATTCTTTGGTGGAGTTTCAGGACGGATCTCTTCTCGCTCAAATGGGCCGTCCGGATATGCTTATTCCCATTGCTTATGCCTTGTCCTTTCCGGAGCGGTTGCCACTGAACCCGCCTTCCCTGGATTTGACCGCTTTGAAAGGTTTGGATTTTTTCAAACCGGACCTGACCCGCTTTCCCTGTCTGAAGTTGGCCTTGGAGGCGGCCAAGGAAGGGGGGAGCATGCCCGTGGTTTTGAACGCGGCCAATGAAGAGGCCGTAGCCTCTTTTTTGGCCGGCCTCTTACCTTTCACCCGAATGGCCGAAGTCATTGAAGAGACCATGAATCGGCATCAAACCATCCGCCCCCGTGATCTGGAAGAGATCCAGGCCGTGGATGCCTGGGCCCGTAGGGAGGCCCGCGCCCGGATCACCGGTTTGGGGGAAACGGTTTAAGAAGGAATAGTGTTCATGGAGGGGTTCTTTTTTATTCCAAGCCTTTCGGCCCTACTGGCCGGGGCGGCTGAAGTCCAGCCTTGGTATTACGGGTTTCTTTTCAAAGTGCTTCCTTTTGTCCTCGTCTTGGGCCTGTTGATTTTCGTCCACGAAGTGGGCCATTTCCTGGCGGCCAAATTTTTCAAGGTCAAAGTGGAACGCTTCTCCTTCGGGTTGGGCCCCCGCTTGGTGGGGGTCAAGGTGGGGGAGACGGATTACCGGATTTCCGCTTTGCCTCTTGGGGGATATGTGAAGATGGTCGGAGAGGGGGCGGAGGAAGAAGTCCCCCCGGAGGATGAAGATCGTTCTTTTACCCACAAGGCCGTTTGGCAACGGATGATCATCGTTTTCTGCGGGCCCTTTTTCAATCTCCTTTTCGCCTTGGCCGTGTTCATCCTCGGCTTTTGGATGGTGGGCCAGGTGATCCTGACCAGCGAGCTCGGGGAAGTCAAACCCGGTTTGCCGGCTCATCAAGCCGGATTGCGTTCCGGCGATCGGATCGTCGAAATGAACGGGAAACCGGTTTCCACTTGGAAAGAACTGCCGGAGATCGTCCGCCGCAATCCGGGGAAACCCATTTCGGTGGTCTTCGTCCGGGGGGGAAAACGATATATCACCACCGTCACGCCTGTGGTCCAAACGATAAAGAACCTCTTCGGGGAAGAGGTGCAAGAGCCGGTCATCGGTGTTACGCCTTCGGGGGGGTTTATCCAGAAGGAGTTGGGCCTGGTCGGGGCGGTCCAGGCCGGTATGCAACAAACTTGGGGGATCACCAAGATGACCCTGATCAGTCTGGTCAAATTGGTGCAACGGAAGGTCCCGTTGGACAGTCTGGGCGGGCCCATTTTCATTGCCCAACTGGCCGGCGAACAGGCCAGGGAAGGATGGATCAACCTCCTTTTTTTTACCGCCGTCTTGAGCATCAACCTGGCCGTCCTCAATCTTCTGCCCATTCCCATCCTTGACGGCGGGCATTTGGTCTTCTTTACCGTAGAATGGATCCTCGGCCGACCTTTAAGCCAGAAAAAAAGGGAGATGGCCCAGCAGGTGGGCATGTTTATTTTGATTATGTTGATGATCTTTGTTTTTTATAACGATATCCTGAGGCTCATTCGATAAAGGGAAGCGGCTGTCTCCATTCTCGTAGCTCATGTCATTGATCCCAGAATACGTTGTTTGAATCTTTAAACCCTAAAGCGGAAATTTCGAACTCCATACCCAGGCGTATAATAACCGTGAATCCCATGAAAATCTTGGTCCTGGATACGGCGACGGAAATCGGCGGCTTCGCCCTTGTGGAAGGGGAACAGTTGCTGGCCCAGGCCCAAATCCGGGTGGCCAAAAGCCATTCCGGTTCTTTATGGAAAGAGCTGTTTTTTCTTCTAGAACAGGCGGGCCTGGACCTAAAAGATGTGGATCTATACGCCGTAACCATCGGGCCGGGGAGCTTTACCGGACTAAGGATCGGGTTGGCTACAGTCAAAGGCCTGGCCCTGGCCGGCGGCAAACCCGTTGTGGGTGTATCCACCCTGGAGGCCCTGGCCCACAACTTCCTCTTTTGTCCTTATCTGATCTGCCCCATGATCGACGCCAAGAAAAAAGAGATCTTTTGCGCCTTTTACCGCCATGACGCCGAGACGGGCATGGTCCAAGTAGGTGAACAACGGCATGTGAAGCCGGAGGCTTTGCTTAAGGAGATCCGCGAACCCGTGCTTTTGGCCGGAAGCGGGGCCCTCCTCTATGCCCCTTTGCTCAAAGACGGTCTCGGAGATCTGGCCTTGTTTCCGGAACCGCACTTGCACCTCGTTTCTCCCTTTGTCCTGGGGGCTTTGGCCTTTCGGCGATACCGGGAGGGTCTGCCCTCCACCACCGACGAACTCCGCCCTTTATATATCCGTCCTGCGGATGCGGAGTTGAAGAGTAAGGTTGCGGAAGACCGTTCCTTCCATGAACCTTCGAACCCCAAATCCTATCGCTTCACATCCTTACGGGATGGGATCGAAGTAAAGAAACGGTTGGAGAAGAAGGACCATGGATGAAAATGAAAGGGATTTGGAAAAACGATTTCCCGGGGTCCGGTTTTATAACCCCTCCTTGACGGAGGTGCAGAAGGATGTGGAGATCGGGGCCGGAACCCGTGTAGGCTCCTTTACCCTCATTCACGAAGGGGCCAGGATCGGGGAAAACTGCACCATCGGCTCCCACTGCAATATCTGCCGGAGCCGCATCGGTGACGCTCATGAGGTAAGGTTCATCGAAAAGATTAGAATGTTGTTGCCATAAGGGCCAGACGGCGGATGGATGCCCATCTTTGCCGAAGGGCGGGTTGGGCTGCCGAAGGAACAGGAGGGCCGACCTGGGGATTCGGGCGGCTAAGGAAACGATTGAGGTCGGATCGTCGGATAAACATCGGGGGTCTTTCCAGGAGAACCGATCCACTTAAGGGCGGTTGACTTTTCCCGACAACTATTCTATATTTTTCTATTCAGGCATTTTATTTCCATTATAGCGATCGGCGAAGGAACGGGATTTCTCCCTTGACCATACTTCCAACACAGCGCATCGGCGATCTTCCTCAGAGAATCCTGATCACGGGAGGGTCCGGTTTTATCGGCTCTCACTTGGCCGAAACCTTATTGCAGCGGGGGCATCAGGTAACGGTCATTGACGACCTTTCCACCGGCAGCTTGTCCAATATCGAGCATCTCATTCAAGACAAATCCTTCAGTGGCCGTCCCCCGGCCTTCCGCTACGCCATCGATACCATCACCAATGAAATGGTCCTGGACCGCCTGGTCAGTGAGAGCGACCTGGTTTTTCATCTGGCCGCCGCGGTGGGGGTAAAGCTGATCGTTGAGAATCCGGTTCATACGATCGAAACCAACATTATGGGTACCGAGGCGGTGCTCAAGGCGGCCCTCCGTTATCGGGTCAAGGTGATCATTACCTCCACCTCCGAGGTTTACGGTAAAGGGAATCATATCCCTTTCAAGGAAGACGATGATGTGGTCCTCGGACCTACATCGCGCAGCCGCTGGTCCTACGCCGCCACCAAGATGGTGGATGAATTTCTGGCCCTGGCCTATTTTCGGGAAAAAGGACTTCCGGTGGTCATCGCCCGCCTTTTCAATACGGTCGGCCCCAGACAGACCGGCCGATACGGGATGGTGGTCCCCCGCCTGGTCCAACAAGCCCTGCAAGGGGAACCCATGACCGTTTACGGGGACGGGAGGCAATCGCGTTGCTTTCTCCATGTTCGGGATGCGGTAGACGCCCTGATCCTATTGGCGGGCGCTTCGGAAGCGGTCGGCCAGGTTTTTAATGTCGGTTCGTTGGAATCGGTGACCATCACCGAATTGGCCCTAAAGATCTTGGAGCGCATAACCGCGGCCGGTATTCCGGTGAAGAAAAACATCCAACCCATCCGCTATATTCCATACGAAGAGGCCTATACGGAGGGTTTTGAGGACATGGCCCAACGTCTCCCCGACATTTCCAAGATCGAAGGCCTTCTGGGGTGGAAACCCCGCTTTTCCCTGGATGCCGTACTGGATGATGTGATTCGATATTATCATCATCGCTGATGATCCCTCTTACGGTGTTTGATCCACCCTTGTTCCTACTCCTCCTTTTTCTGACGGCCTTGGCCGGATCCCTCTTCGGTACATGGGTCATGTGCCGTTTGGGTTCCCGATACGGTTGGCTCGCCCAACCGAGAGAGGACCGCTGGCATAAAAGGCCCACCGTCTTGCATGGCGGGGTGGGCTTTTTCATTCCCTTTATAATTGCTGCTTTGGGGGTGGTAAACCGGTACGGCGGTTTCGAGCCCAAAGGAAGTGGATCTTTTTTACCTTTCCCTCCGGAAATTTCCCTGTTTATTGCCCTACTCGGAGGGGCGGGTTTTATGTTCGGCACCGGTCTTTGGGATGATGTAAAACCCCTTAGACCGGCCACCAAGCTCCTTGGTCAGTTGGTGGCCGTGAGTTTCTTCGTGTACTTGGGCGGCGTCTTTCCTTTGACCCGTTATCCCGCCCTGAATCTCCTTTTCACCTATTTCTGGTTCGTCGGGATCATCAACGCCGTCAATATGTTGGATAATATGGACGGCCTGGCCGCCGGGGTGGTGGCCATTTCCGTGGCGGTCATCGTCTTCCTGGCACGGGAAGCGGGTCTTGCCTTGGGAAAGCCGGTTTTGGCCGTCCCCTTGGGTCTTGCCCTGGTGGCGGCCCTTTTGGGATTTCTCTATTTCAACCGACCTCCGGCCAGAATATTCATGGGCGATTCAGGCAGTCTTTCCCTCGGGTACGTCTTGGCCGCCCTGGCCGTTCCCGGTCCGTTAAACGGATTAACCGGCATGTCTTTCAAGGGCAGTCTCATCGGCCCGGCCATGGTCCTCATTATTCCGGTGACGGTCGTGGCCATACCCATTTTTGACACTACCCTGGTGACGGTCACCCGTTTATGGCGGGCCCAGAAGCCTTCGGAAGGGGGACGGGACCATACCTCCCATCGTCTCGTCGGCTTGGGACTCTCTGAAGCAAAGGCCGTCGCTGTTTTATATGCCCTGTCAGGGATCGGGGGGGTGTTGGCTGTCCTGATGGTAAAATTTCCCGGCCAATCCCTGCCCCTTTTCGGATTTTTTGTGTTGGTCCTCGTCCTTTCCGGGGTATATTTGGGACACGTCAAGGTCAAGAAGAAGGTTGAAGGTCAGCTCCCTCCTTCCTGGACCCCCCTGGTGGCCGACCTTTTGTATAAACGCCATACCGCCGAACTCCTTTTAGACACCTTTTTAAGTATCCTCTGTTTTTACGCCGCCCATCTCCTGCGCTTCGAAGGCATCCTTTATGCCTATATCGAGAAGGCCATGCTTCAGGCTTTGCCGGTCGTGGTCCCCTGTTCGCTCCTGTCCCTCTTCGTCGCCGGTATTTACCGGGGGCAGTGGCGTTTTCTCTCCGTCCAGGATATCCCGGCCTACGCCTTAGGCGTCGTGGGAGGAACGGTGTCGAGTCTGGCCGTCATTACCCTCTTTACCCGCTTTAATTTGGGGTTTTCCAGGAGCGCCTACATCATCTACGGTATCCTCTTTTTCATTTCCCTGATGGGATCCCGTCTAAGTTTCCGTCTCTTCGACGTCCTTTCCCTGAGACAGGCGGGGACGGTAAAAAAAGGAAATCGCAAAGCGGTGTTGATTTACGGGGCCGGAAAAGGCGGAAAACTCCTCTTTGATGAAGTGCTCTTCAACCCCAAAATGTCCGGATACGCCGTGGTCGGGTTCATTGACGATGCTCCAAATAAAATGGGGAGGAACCTTTGTGGGTTGCCGATTAAATCTCCAAGACAATGGGCCCGGGAATGGAGAGGGGAGCTTCCGGAGATTTGGATCTCTTCCCGTTCCATAAGAGACGAGGCCGTTTTTGACACCATAAGCGGTTGGGATCTACAACCCCTGGTCAAAAGGCTGCACATCCGGCTGGAAACTGTTGCTCAGGACCCCTCCAGGGAGGTTTCCGGGGATGAATGACGGCTGGTCAAAGGCGCCCTTCCTAAAAAGCCGCTGATTTCATCTTCCGGGAGGGGCCGACTCCCCTTGACCCGCGAGACCGTCCTTCGTTCTTCCCCGCCTGGAATATTTTCCTTGACAGGCGACGCCCCGTGTTTAAAATGTTCAAAAATTGAACGCTGCCCTTCTATTTTTTGCCCCGGCCGTTGAGAGACCGGTCCGGCGGGAAGGGAAGGTGCGGTAGCCTGTCCAAGATCCGGCCTCTTGAGGGCCTGCTCTTCAAAAATGTCCTTTCCGTGATCCACCTGAATCGGTTTTTGATGAATCCCGCCATCCGCATAGCCCTTTCTACCTCCGCCCTGGCCGCCTTTTTCCTCTTACCTACAGGTGCGCCGGTTTGGTTCGACGGTCCACCCTGGTCAAACCCTCTGGAAACCGTTCTGTTGACGGCGGCCTTTCCTTTTCTGTTCTTTGTGGGCAGGGCCTTCTTGGCCTTGCCGGGAACGGTCATGGGGAGCCTTATTCTGTTGGGTTGTAAAATTATCTTGACCATAGCATCTCCCCAGGGCGGTTTGGGGGTACGGGTGTATGCAAATGAGGCCTCCATGGAAGAAGGGCGATGGGAAAAAACCTACCTGACCTTATGGAAGGGCGGCTGTTCGGATATTTTAAAGAGGGGCTACCGAACCAAAAGAGATTTTCCCATCGAGTGGATGAACCGCTACCCTTCCCGAGATGGGCGGGAAGAGAGGCTGTGGATGGAGGTTTCCGGGTATGTCGTTTTACCTCCGGACACCCGGTTTCGAATCCTTTCCGGAGGATTGATCGGCGGGGAGTGGAGGATTTCCCAAAAAGAGGGTAAACAGTTCGTCCTGCCTTTTTCGGCCCCTCAGGGAAAAGGGTCCGTGGTTCATTCCTTAGGGACGAACGGAGCGGTTTTCCGCCTTTCCGGCCGCCTTCATTTCGGACCCGGCGAATGGTCATTCATTCCCTATTTAGAGGGAAAAAAGGGGGGAAATTTATTTGAGGTTCCCTTCGGAGTCCTGTGGCAAGATGCGGAAGGACCCGGTATTTCCAGGGGCAAAACGGCCCTTTTGAAGGGTTTGGCCCTGATGAACGATGGGGGCGTTTGCCTTTTTTTCGGGTGTTGGCTCCTTTTTTGGATCTCCCTCCGGTTCCGTTCCGGGCTGCTGGGGACTTTCCCTGTCCTTTTGGGGGTTGTGGGTTGTTTCCTTCCTTGGTTGTTCCACCGGATATTTTTCCCTGCGGTCAACGATCCCACCTTGCGCATCTATTTGGCCATGAGCCTCTTTTTACTTTCGGCCGTTTTAATCCTTTGGTCGTCGGTGAAAGAAGCATCCCTGAAAAAAGAAGGGGCACAATGCACCCGGTTGTTTCTTGGCGTTGTCGGTCCGGGCGTCCTGGTCTTCTGTTTTCTGCAATGGTGGCCGGATATGGGACGAATGTCCTTCTTATCCCTTGGAGACGACTGGCGGACCTACCAGAATTTTGCCCGAGAGATCTTTGTGGGCGGAGATATCTGGCATCGTCAAGAACCCGTTTTCGCTTATCAACCTCTATACCGCTATGTGGTGGGCCTTCTTCATCTGTTTTTCGGCCAATCGATGATCGCCCAAAATTTTCTTGACGTTTGGTCCGTACTGATCGGAGGAGGCATCCTGTTGTCCTTAAGCTACAAACTGACCGATTCCCTTCCCATAGCCTTTTTGGCTCCTTGGATCTATTTGACCCTGGAATGGGGCGGGGCTTTTCGGCATCATATCGGTCGAGGCCTACAAGAACATACCGCCATGTTATTCATGATGTTGACGATAGGGTGGCTGTTTCAAAGAGGAAGTTTGTCTTGGAAACGGGCGGCCACAGGAGGGCTGCTGGCCGCCCTGGGGTTTTATCTGCGCATGGATCACCTCGGGGTCCTGGCCGCGGCCGGAACCGTATGGATTCAACACCCCCCGGGATCGTTTTCAAAAGTCTGGAAAGCCTGGTGGAAAGCCTTATTCTGTCATAAGGGACCGTTCATGGTTTTTGGGGGGATGCTTTTGGCGGCGTTATTATCCATCCCTTTGAGGAATGGAATAATCGGGGGTAAATGGGTTTTCAATTCCGTCGGCAATTTAAACATCCTTAGGTGTTATTCTTGGTCTTGTTCCCTGGAGAACCTTCGGAAGCTCCTTTTCGCTTCTGATCCTTCGTTGCCTTTCACTTCGACCCCGGTTTCTTGGGCTACGGCATCGGTTTTATTTCCCGGAACGGTCATCGCCCTTATGGCCCTCTTTGTCCGCAAAGGGCCCTTGACCTACTTTCCTTTGAGCCTGGGTATACTTTTGACCGGTTTGATCGCTCCGTATATCTGGGTCAAAGTGGTGGCCTATCCGCCGCGATTCAGCATCCACCTCCTGCCCCTGGCGGTTTTGTCTATGACCGTGGCCCTTCATCATGCCCTTTCTTATTTGAACCTTCGTCTTCGGAACAAACCCCTTAGGCCGTAAAACCGATGTGTCGAATCGCCGGTTTTTGGGACAGCCGAAGCCCTTCTCCGGAAGGAGCGGAAGCCGTTATTCGGGCCATGAGGGACACCATGACCGCCGGAGGCCCGGATGACGCCGGCCTTTTTTATGATCCCCGGACCGGCTTGGCCCTGGGGCATCGGCGCCTGGCCATCCTCGATCTTTCACCCACCGGACACCAACCCATGTCTTCCTCTTCCGGTCGTTTCGTAATGGTCTATAACGGCGAAGTCTTCAATTACCCCCAATTGGCCGATGATTTGAGGGCCGTGGGTCGTTCCTTCCGCGGCCATAGCGACACCGAGGTCATCCTGGAGGCGATAGAAGAATGGGGCCTCGAAAGGGCCGTTTCCCGTTTTGTGGGCATGTTCGCTATGGCCGTCTGGGACCGCAGGGAGTCGAGGCTGGCTTTGGTACGGGATCGATTGGGGATCAAACCGCTCTATTACGGATGGATGCAACACGGTCTGCTTTTCGCCTCGGAATTGAAGGCCTTCAGGGCCTGCCCCGCTTTCGAGGCCGCCATTGACCGGCGAGTCTTGACCCTCTTTTTCCGGCACAATTATGTGCCTGCGCCCTATGCCATATATCGTGATGTTTTTAAAGTCCTTCCCGGTCATATCCTGTTTTTTGACGCCTCTACCCTGAAAAGCCGGTATCCCGCTGCTTATTGTTTTTGGAGTGCCGAAGAAATGATGCGTCGGGGGAGGGACAACCCTTTCACCGCCTCGGAAGCGGAGGCCCTGGAAGAGTTGGAGCATTTATTGCGGGAGGCCGTCCGCTTGCGCCTGATTTCCGATGTGCCCTTGGGGGCCTTTCTTTCCGGGGGCGTCGATTCTTCCACCGTCGTCGCCTTGATGCAGCAGGAAGCCGATCGCACAGTGCGGACCTTTTCCATCGGCTTCGATCAACCCGCCTACAACGAGGCACCTTATGCGGCGCAGGTGGCCGAATGTTTGGAGACGGATCATACGGAAATGGTCGTCACGGAAAAGGAAGCCATGGCGGTCATCCCCCGACTTCCCGACATTTACGACGAGCCCTTCGCCGATTCCTCCCAAATCCCAACTTATCTCCTTTCCAAATTGACGCGTCGCCATGTCACCGTAAGCCTTTCGGGAGACGGGGGGGATGAGCTGTTTTGCGGTTACGACCGATATTTCTGGGGGGATACCCTCTGGAGAAAGATGGGCCGGTTGCCCCGCTGGGCACGAAGCGGATTGAGAAAATTTTTGCTGGCCGTGCCGCCGGAGAAATGGGATAGGGGTTATCGGTGGTTGGGAAAACGGATGCCGGAGCACTTACAAACGGTCCGGCCGGGGGATCGGATCCATAAACTGGCCGAAGTCCTGTCCTTTAACGACCGATCCCAATTATACCATTGGTTGGTTTCCCATTGGCGGGATCCTTTGCTTTTGGTGAGGGGCGCCGACGAGGAACCGACCACCGCCTTGGATCGAGACGCCGGCTTGTTCCCGGGAGAAGCCTTCCTCCGCGAGATGCAATGGACCGATTTGACAAATTATCTTCCGGACGACATTTTGACCAAGGTGGACCGGGCCAGTATGGCCGTCGCCTTGGAGGCCCGGGTCCCGCTGTTGGACCATCGGGTCGTTGAATTCGCCTTCCGATTGCCTTTGCGTTACCTGAGGCGCGACGGGAAAGGAAAGTGGATCCTCAGGGGGATCCTGAAAAAGTTCGTCCCCGAGAATTTATTCGAAAGGCCGAAGATGGGTTTCGGAATTCCCATCGGCACATGGCTCCGGGGGCCCCTCAAGGACTGGGCCGCGGACCTATTGTCGGAAGACCGGTTGAAGCGGGAAGGGTTCCTGAATGTTTCGGAAGTCCAAGGGAAATGGGCGGAGCATCTATCCGGCCGGCGCAATTGGGCGTATCACCTTTGGGACGTCCTGATGTGGGAGGCCTGGCTGGAACGATGGGGTTGAGAAGAGAAACCCCTTCGCCTCACCGCCGGATCAAGATTATTCACTTGATAACGGATCTGGATCCGGGTGGGGCGGAGATGATGTTGTATAAACTCCTTTCGGTCATGGATCGTGAGGCCTTTGACCAGCAGGTCGTGTCCTTGACCCGGGTGGGGGTGATCGGGGAAGAGATCCGGGCCCTGGGATGGCCGGTGGACTCTTTAGGCATGAAGAGGGGGGTTCCCAGTCCGGCCGCCTTCTTGAAACTCACTGTCCTTTTAAGGAAGGAAAAACCCAATATCCTGCAGACCTGGTTATACCATGCCGACCTTTTGGGAACCTTGGTTAAGCCATGGATAAAAAGGGCCAGGCTGGTCTGGAATATCCGTTGTTCCTATATGGATTTTTCCCGTTATCCTTACCTCACCCGCCGGGTTGTGCAGGTCTGCACCCGTTTGTCGTCCCGCCCCGATGCGGTGATCATCAACTCGAAGGCCGGTCGTGAATTACATATCCGTCGCGGCTATCGGCCCCGAAGGTGGGTTTGGATTCCGAACGGATTCGATGTGAACCAATTTCGCTTCGATCCTGCGGCTCGGGAGGAAGTGCGGCATGAGCTTGGCCTTACGGCAGGGGCTCCCTTGATCGGTATGATCGCCCGTCTGGATCCGATGAAGGATATGGACACTTTTTTACGGGCGGCCGTGCGTTTGCAGGAAAAGGTCCCGGGGGTTTTTTTCTTATTGGCCGGTTCGGGTCAAGAGCCAAATCATCCTTTTTTCCGAGATCATCCTTTAGGGAAGGTCTTAGGGAGCCGGCTTTTTTTGCTCGGTTACCGAAAGGACATCCCCAGGATCCTCAGCGCCTTGGATCTGGCTGTTTCGACTTCGTTGGGGGAAGGATTTCCCAACGCCGTCGGTGAGGCCATGGCCTGCGGGATCCCTTGTGTGGTCACCGATGTAGGGGATTCATCCTTTTTGTTGGGGGAGGGGGGGATAGCGGTTCCCCCTGGCGATGCCGAAGGGATGGCCGCCGCCTGGGAGAGGCTCCTGGGTCTTTCCGTCCAGGAAAGGAGGATGATCGGCAGGAAAGGTCGGCAGAGAATAGAAACCTCTTTCAATTTGGAAGGGGTAAGGTTTCGATATGAACGGTTGTATCGTGACCTGATGGGTGAGAAGTCGTGCCAGGGGATTCGGGATGAATCGAACGGATAAGCCGACAGACCAGGTTTTTCCCTTCGGCAAGAATTGGCGGAGATTTCTGGCCGGAATCAACGAAAAAAAGACGGCCGAGGCCGTGGAATCCCTGAGACTTCTGTTGGGCCGGGAGGACTTGCGGGGGATGACTTTTTTGGACGCCGGTTCCGGCAGCGGCCTGTCCTCCTTGGCCGCGGTGCGGTTGGGGGCCGAGAGGGTCCTTTCTTTCGACGCCGACCCGGAATGCCTGTTTTGTGCCCGGGCCTTGAAGGAGAAATACTTTCCCCAGGCCGACCATTGGGTTGTGCGACAAGGAGATGTCCTGGATCGTTCTTTTTTAAGAGAAATCGGAGAATGGGACGTGGTCTATTCCTGGGGGGTGTTGCACCATACAGGCAACCTATGGCTCGGTCTGGAAAATCTTACGGACTCGGTGAAAAAGGGGGGTTGTCTGGCGGTCGCCGTCTACAACGATCAGGGTTGGAAAAGCCGCTATTGGCTTTGGGTCAAGAAAGGATACAACCGACATTTTCTGCTCCGGGCAGGCTTGATTCTCGTCCACGCCCCTTTTCTCTTGGGCGGTCCTTTACTTAAGCGGATGATACGAAGGGAACCGGTCTGGGAACGGGAACGGGGGATGTCTCTTTGGTGGGATTATCTGGATTGGCTGGGCGGATACCCCTTTGAAACGGCCGAACCGGAAGAAATCGTCCGCTTTTTTCAAGAGCGTGGCTTTCGCCTGAAGACTTTAAAGACGGTAGGGAAGAAACTGGGTTGCAACGAGTTCCTTCTGGTTAAGGAAACGGCGGCCCTTCCTCGGGACCTTGAAAAGGCTTAAACCTTTCATTTTATTCGTGCTCCCCAATCTTCAAGGGGGCGGGGCCGAAAGGGTGTTCTTGAACCTTATAAAGAGGTTGGACCGCCGCGCCTTCGATCTGGGCCTGGCCGTTTTCAGAAGAGAAGGTTCGTTGGAAAAGGAGCTTCCCCTAGACATCACCCTTTATGACCTAAGGGCCGATCGGGTGCTGAAAGGCCTTCCCGCCTTGACGGTCTTGATCAGGAAAATGCGGCCGGATGCGGTTTTTTCCACCTTGGTCCATCTCAACCTGGCGGTGCTGCTGGGGAAACCTTGGTTCAGGCGGGAGACCCGGGTGGTCGTGCGGGAGACAACTATGGCCCGCCACAGCTTAAACCGTTTTCGGGCACCCGCCTTTTGGAAGTTCTTATTGACCCGTCTTTATCCCCGTTCGGACAGGATCGTCTGTTCCTGTCGGGCCATGGCCGAGGAGCTTGGACAGCTGTTGCCGAAGGGGCCTGAAAAAATCCGCGTCATTCCCAACCCCGTGGACGAAGTGGAGATCCAAAGAAAGATCGAGCAAGAAGAAAATCCTTTTTTGGACCAAGGGCCTGGACCGCATGTCTTGGCCGTCGGCCGCCTCAGGCCGGAAAAAGGCATGGAACGCCTCATCCGGTCTTTTTCTCTCCTGGCGGCCCACAAGAAGGAGGCCAAGCTTTGGATCCTGGGGGATGGGGAGGAGGAAGGGGTCTTAAGGAACCTGATTTCGGAACTGAATCTTGAGGGGAGGGTCTTCTTGACGGGGTTTCGCCCCAATCCCTTCCCCTGGATGGCCCATGCCGATCTTTTCGTACTTCCCTCCTTTTTTGAGGGAACCCCCAACGCCTTGTTGGAGGCCCTGGCCTGTGGGGCCCCGGTCGTGGTCTGGGAACAGGAAGGGGGGGCGAAAGAAATCTTGGAAAAGGTTGGACTTTTGGATCGCTATGTACCTTCCCTGGATCCCTGGCCTGATTCCTGGTGGGAGAGGCCTCCGGACAGGGTGATAGGAAAGTTGGAAGAGCATTTCGGGGTTCGATCGGTTCTCGCCCGCTATCAGGCGATGTTCTATGATCTATGGGAAAACCCTTGACGAAGGCCTTGGGCCGGAGTATTATGTTCAAAAATTGAACAATTTCCCCCCCTCGGAAATCCTCTGGGACCGTTCCCTTCTCCAGGAAGGGAAGAGGCGGTAGCCTTTCCTTTACACCGCTTTTCCCCAAAAAGGCCGAACGAATGATTTGACCTTTTTCCAGGATACTCATTATGGAAAAGGAATCGCAAAGGCAGCTTGTCATTTTGAATGAAATCGCCGAAGGAAGGCCGGTCACCCAAAGGGCCATGGCCGAAAAGTTGGGCGTGGCCCTGGGCCTGGTCAATCTGTACCTGAAAAGGCTGATCCGCAAGGGTTACATCAAAGTCTCCACCATCCCGCCCCACCGGATCAAATATCTACTGACCCCCAAAGGGATGGCCGAAAAGGCCAGTCTGACCTATGAATACATGGATTATTCCTTAAGCCTCTATCGCCAGACCCGCAAGACCCTGCGGGAGGGGTTGGAACCCCTAAAACAAAAGGGGGTACGGCGGATCGCCATATTCGGTTTGTCCGAGGCGGCCGAATTGACCTATCTGACCCTGAGGGAATTGGGCCTGGAGGTGGTCGCCGTGGTCAGTCCGGATGGAGGGGCGGGGGATTTCTTGGGCGTGCCCGTCTTAAGGGCGGCGGATCTTAAAAAGGAAGATCCGGATCTGATTGTTGTCCCCGGATTCCCCAAGGAAGTGCCCAATGTGAACCTCTTGAAGGAAAACGGGATACCGGAAAAGAAAATCTTTTCTCTCATTTCCTGAGGTTGGTCAGTTAAGGTAGAAGGATCCCTTCGCGTTCGTTCCAACAGGTTTTAAGAGATGGTTTGGTTTCAAGACATTCGTATGGTCGGTGGCTTATTCAAACGGTTTTTACGGCCGTATTGGCTGCCGATTTTTGTCTTGACGGTCCTTAATGTCGTTCTCGGTTTTTTCTTGAGCCTCCGGCCTTTGGTCATCGCCCCCGCCTTGGAGGCTTTTGCCGGAAAGCCGGTAAAGCCTGCGGGAAGATGGTCGGAACTGACCTTGAATAATTTGGGGGCTACCTTACTGCAGACCTTCCATTTGTCTCAAGAACATATTATGAACATCGGCCTTTTGGTGGCCGTATTGTTCGTCGTCTTTTCCGCCATCATTGCCGCCTTGAATTTCGCCTCCATGGCATTGACCATACGAACGCGTTCTATGATATCCAGGGACATGATGGTGGCCCTTCATGAACACCTGATCCATCTTCCCTTGAGCTTTTTTCAAAAAAGACGGGCCGGAGAATTATTGAGCCGCTTGAATTACGATGTCTCCAGGACCGCCGGGTTTTTGGACAGCATCGTCAGGGGAATGCTGCAATCAGCGGCGCAGGTTTCCCTGTCCCTGTTTATTCTCCTTAGGACAGACACGCTTTTGACGGTGGTCCTGATGGGGTTAGGGGGACTGCATTTGTTGGTGACCAGGGTTTTGGGAGAGAGGGTCAAGCGGGGGGCGCAGGGAGTGACCGACAAAATGGGCATGGTGAACGCCCTTTTGTTTGAGTCTTTTTTGGGCATCCGTTTGATCAAATCCTTTGCCGCCGAACGGTTCGATTCCCAAAAAATCAAGTCCGCGGCTTCCCAGTACAGGAAATATGAGACCAGGTTTCTGATCACCAAAAGGATTGAAGAACCTTTGCGCATCTTGACCGATGCCTTGATCATCGGATTGGTTTTGATTTTGGTCTTTTATGCGGTGATTTACAACAGGCTCAGCCTTCCTGCCGCCCTAATGTTTTTTTATCTCTCTCAACAGCTTCTGGGACCGGTTTCCGGGATTGCCGGGCAGTTTTTAGGGTTGAAGAATTTAGTAGGATCAGCCGCCGCCCTCTTGGACATCTTTCAGACCCAATCCCATATCGTGGAGGGAAATTTGGAGGCGAAATCTTTTGCCGACCAAATTGTCATCAGAGATCTTAGTTTTGCCTATGAAAAAGACCGGGAGGTATTGAAAGATATCAACTTGACCATACGCAAAGGAGAAATGGTCGCTTTTGTCGGTCCCAGCGGGGCCGGAAAATCGACCTTTGCCGATTTGTTGCTGAGGTTTTATGATCCGACCCAAGGGGAGATCCTATATGATGGAATAAACATCCGTCGCTTCACCTTGGAAAGTTATCGGAGACATTTCGGCGTGGTTTCTCAGGAATCCTTGCTTTTCAACGCTACGGTAAGAGAAAATATCGTCTACAACCGCCCGATGAACGAGGAGGCCCTGGCCCATGCCGTCTGGGCGGCCAATGCCGAAGACCTTATTCGGACCTTGCCCCAAGGTCTGGACACCTTCATCGGGGATCGTGGGATTCGTCTTTCCGGAGGACAAAAGCAAAGGGTAGCCATTGCCCGGGCCGTATACGGTCACCCTTCCCTTCTGATTTTGGACGAGGCCACCAGCGCTTTGGACAGCGAATCCGAAAAGGCGGTCCAGGAAGCCATCAACCGGATATTAAAAGATATGACCGCCGTGGTCATCGCCCATCGTCTCTCGACCATCACCCATGCCGATAAGATCGTCATTTTAAATGGGGGAACCATAGAAGCCATAGGAACCCATGACCAAGTCTATGAAAAAAGCCCGACCTATCGCCGACTGTATGATGTGCAATTTAAAAATAGTGCCGGAGTTTAATTGAATTATGAACGCTCATCGGCCTATACGACTAATTGGAATTCCTTTATTCGGTAAAGGGGCGACAACACACCTTCATCGAAAAAGCTTGGTGGACGCTTTTTTACAAAAGGGATGGGAAATTTGTTACCTGATTCGTGAGGATTATGTTCCATTATTGGAACCTCTTCCGGGTTGTCAATATGAGATTTATCGGCCGCCGGAAGTTGCGGGTGACTTTTCTAAAAAACTCTTAAGGTATTGTCACCAACTAAGAAGGATGTCTCCCCCAATGGATCAATATAAACGATGGCAGTACCAAACCCTACTTTCCTTAAACCCGGCTTTTTGGGGTAGAATCCATTTTCGGCTACAGTATCTGTTGTCGGGCTATCGCTCCGTGATGGACTGGCTTATCCGGTGTGAAGGAAGGATTTATAGAAAGTTACCCTCCGGTTTATCGAAAGAATTACGATTGGGAAAAATCATCGTTCTGGGTGTCGGTTCTCCGGTAGATACTCTGAGTCTGCCGATTACTTGGTGGGCAATAAGACGACATATACCGGTGATTAATTTGGTAGGGAATTATGACAGCCTTTCTTCAAACGGTTTTCGGGGACATCCGATCGAAAAGATCTTGGTTTGGGGGCCTAATATGGAAATGGATGCCCGTAAGCTTCAAGGCATTCCAGACCAACGGATCCGGATTACTGGATCCATTCGGTACAATGAAATGCTGGGGTTAAAAAAACAATCGCGCACGGAATTCTTTCACAGCCGGGGATTAAATCCGAAAGGTAAGACCATCACCTTTGCCGGATTTTATTATGAATTCCATTACTTTGAAATGCTTTCCGTCTTCAAGGAAATGAAAAAAAAGTATAAGGATCTCCAGCTGATCGTGCGTATTTACCCGAACAAGAGACTCTTGCGCTCTCCTTTGATGGAATTTTTTATTGAAAAGTCTAGGTCGGAGCCGGGTGTTTACTTGAGTTTGGCCGATCCTTTTTACCTATACGGGGACAAAGACAGGGTGGTCTTGCAAATCGAAGAAGTAGATTTGTGGAACATCCTTAATCATTCCGATGTGGTGATTAATATTTTTTCTACTATCGCTGTGGAAGCATGCATTTTTGATAAACCGGTGATACATCTTTGGTATTTTGAAAAGTCCGGAGGAATGTTGAAAGATCCCATTTATCGGAATTTTCCTCTGCAATGGCACATTCAACGGCTGCTTTCTTACGGCGTGATGCCTATCGCAACCAATCGTATGGAATTGATGGATTTGATTGAGAAAGCCTTATCAAGTCCAGGCCTCGGTAAAGAAGGCCGGAAAAAAATTGTCGAGGAAGAATGCGGACCGTTGGACGGCAGGGCAGCGGAAAGAGTTGTTGCTGCTTCCCTGGAAACTGGGAATCAATTACGAACTTAAGGGAGCCAAGGATGACCGAAGAAAAGCTGCGTCAATTTTATCGAAATAAAAGAATTTTGATTACCGGAACCTGTGGGACGGTGGGGTACGAATTGGCGCGGCAGTTGTTGGATAAATATCCTATAAAAGAATTGATCGCCATAGACAACAACGAAAGCGAACTCTTTCTCCTTCAGCAGAAATATAACTCCTGCCGGAAGGCTCGTTTTTTCCTGGCTGACATTCGTGACCGGGAAAAAATGAACAGGTTGATGCGTGGGGTTCATATCCTTTTCCATACCGCTGCTTTTAAACACGTGCTTCTTTGTGAACAATCCCCCTTTGAAGCCGTACAAACCAACATTCTGGGAGTGCAAAACATCATATCCGCGGCCATCGAAAATAATCTGGAAAAGGTGATTTTTACCAGTTCAGACAAGGCGGTAAATCCCACCAATGTCATGGGGACATCCAAATTGATGGCCGAAAGATTGATGACCGCCGCCAACAATAATTTACGAAGTAAGAAACCCATTTTTGCCTCAACCCGTTTTGGAAACGTGTTGGGATCGAGAGGGTCTGTCATTCCGATATTTAGGCAACAAATACGAGCCGGAGGCCCTGTTACCTTAACCCATCCCGAGATGACCCGTTTTATCATGAGCGTTCAAGAGGCTGTTCATTTAGTAGTGGTCTCGGCCTTTTTGGCTTGCGGCGGAGAAGTATTTATCACCAAAATGCCGGTGATCAGGATTAAGGATTTGGCCGAGATTATGGTGCAGGAACTCGATCTAAAGCCAGGAAATTATAAAAGAAAAATAAAAATAAAAATCATAGGTCCTCGGCCGGGGGAAAAAATGTTTGAAGAATTAATGAATATGGAAGAGACTCGTCGAGCCTGGGAACTTGAACAATACTTTGTCGTCCTCCCGGCCTTTCAAGGAATCCAGAAAATCCGGTATCGGTACCCGGGATTGGTTAGTAAAAAGGTCACCAAACCCTATCAATCTCATCGGGAGGTTTGCCTGTCTCCCGGGGATTTAGCCATTTTTTTAAGAGAGAATGGATTGCTGGAGGAAGAATAAAGGGATGCGAATATTGATTTGCGGTGGGGACGGGTATTTAGGTTGGCCGACGGCTATGCATCTCAGCCGCATGGGTCACAGCGTAGGAGTGGTGGATAATTATTTGAGAAGAAGGTTGGCCAAGGAAGAGAATATCACTTCTCTTTTTAATGTGCCCAGTCTCCATGAGCGAACGAATCTCTGGAGAAGAGTTTCCGGATACGCAATCAATGTTTATATCGGTGACTTGAGGAAATGGGATTTTGTTTCCAAAGTATTTCAATCATTTCATCCAGAGGCTGTTGTTCATTATGCTGAACAACCCTCCGCTCCCTATTCCATGCTCAATCGCCGGGCAGCCATGTTGACGATCCAGAACAACATTGAAACGACGGCCAATCTGATTTTTGCCATTAAGGAATGGTGTCCTGAAACACACATGGTAAAACTGGGTACTATGGGGGAATACGGAACACCGAATATCGATATTGAAGAAGGATGGATTGAAATTCAGCATAAAGGGAGAGAAGATCGTTTCTTGTTTCCTCGTCAAGCAAGCAGTCTATATCATACAACAAAAATTATGGATACCGACCTGCTTTGGTTTTATGTCCGCACTTGGAACTTAAAGGTAACCGATTTAATGCAAGGTCCTGTATATGGATTTATTACAGAAGAAAATATTCAGGACCCGAATTTATTCCCATTTTTTAATTATGATGAAATATTTGGGACGGTAGTAAATCGTTTTATTGCTCAAGCAGCCGCCGGTTATCCGCTTACGATCTACGGGAAAGGAGGGCAAACGCGGGGTTATATAAATATCATAGATACATTACAATGTATACGTTTAGCCTTAGAAAATCCGGCCGACAAAGGTGAGCTGCGTATTTACAACCAGTTTACCGAGTGTTTTTCCGTCGTAGAATTAGCGGATAAAATTAAAAAAGCCGGAGAGGCCTTAGGATTGAAAGTGTCTATTCAGGAAGTAAAGAACCCTCGTGTGGAGAAGGAAGAACATTATTATAATCCTGTTCATACCGGGTTGAAGAAGTTGGGATTGAAGCCCCATTTAATGTCCGAAGAAAGATTGACCGAAATGCTGGAAATAGTCTTACGGTATAAGAACCGTATCCGACCAGAAAATTTTCTTAGAAACATTTCATGGAAATGATTTTTTGAAGAGTCCGCAGGTATGAAAAGAAAAATATGTTTCGTATTAACTACTCGGGGTAATTACGCTAAAATGAAATCAGTCATGAAAGCCGTGGCTGAACATCCATATTTGGAATTGCAAATTATTCTTGGAGGGGGAGCCGTTTTGCCCAAATATGGAGATTTGACCGAAAAAATAAAAATGGATGGATTTAAACTTGATCGAATTATCCATTTCTTGATCGAAGGAGAAAACCTGGTTACCATGACTCAATCAGCCGGTTTGGCTATAATGGAAATGGCCAGGGCATTTTATGATTTGGATCCGGATATAGTAGTCGTAATTGCCGATAGGTTCGAATCTCTTTCCATTGCCATGGCCGCTTGCTATATGAATATCACCGTGGCCCATGTTGAAGGAGGAGAAGTTTCCGGTTCGATTGATGAAAGTATCCGCCATGCGGTGACAAAGTTGTCTCACATTCACTTTCCTGCAAATAGAAGTGCCGCAGAACGCATTTTGAAGTTGGGGGAGAATCCTGATAAAATATTTATAGTAGGAACTACCAGTTTAGATCAATTGTTTGATATTAATTTGAAAGATATAGATAGTCTTTTTGAACTTCAGAAAAACACCGGTATAGGTGCTGAATTGGACTATCATAAAGACTTTATTATGGTTTTGCAACATCCGGTGGTGACCGAATATCGTGAAAATAGGAAAAACATACAAGAAACCATAGCAGCGATTGATGCTTTAAAAATACCAACCGTCTGGATATGGCCGAATATGGATGCCGGGTCCGATGCTATTAGCAAAGAAATACGACTATTCCGTGAAAGAAAAAACCCGCCCTATATTCGCTTTTATAAAAGCGTTCCATTTGAAGAATATGCCAAGTTGCTCTATCATTGTAAGTGTCTTGTGGGCAATTCCAGCAGCGGCGTCAGGGAAGGAGCCTTTTTAGGAACCCCCGTAG